>Ga0335083_10000895_pt1 | contig 42618 bp, 26 predicted proteins | sample Lox_Sample_42_FD_206716 | JGI IMG/M metagenome (GOLD analysis project Ga0335083, IMG submission 206716) | Soil microbial communities from Loxahatchee National Wildlife Refuge, Florida, United States - Lox_Sample_4.2 | ecosystem: Environmental > Terrestrial > Soil > Wetlands | place: USA...
GCACGTCGTCGGCGTGCTGCAGGCCGAGGTGCTCGCCGCGCGCTCGTTCGGGCGCTTCAGCGAAGGGCTCGCGAGCCTGCCGGACCAGCGCCGCCCCGAAGTCGTCGGCGTCGTCCTCAATATGTTGCAAACACGACATCAGGCGTCGCTCGGCGTGTTCCAAGAAGCACTCTCGGGTCTCCCGAGCAGCTGGCTTTTCGACACCACCATTCCGCGCCACCCTGCGTTTCTCGACGCGACGCAGCAGGGCGTCCCGCTACGCCAGCTCGACGAGGAAGCGCCCCCGCCCGTCGCGTTCCTCTTCGACAATCTGGCTGGTGAAATCGCCGAGCGGCTCGGACTGCGGCGTACGGCCACGAAGCCTCAGCGGCTCCTGCTTTAGGCGAAAAGCAGCTGAAAACGTCGGGCAGGCGACGGCCTGCACTGGATTCTTGCGGCCCTTGGGCCGGATCAGTGCGAGACTCACCCCCGACACCTCGCGCGAACGTAGGCGGTGGACTACTGACACCCCTCGAACGCGCGAAGGCCCTAAGATGCGACCGTTGGCTTCTCAGCAAACGTCTGCCGATCTGAATCTGCGACTCCTTCGCCATTTGGTCGCGTATCTGCACGACCATTGTGAAGGGTCCGCGCTCATCGCGGTGGCCGCGGCGGGCGGCGTCAAGGTGGAGGATCTTTGGACGGCGACTCGCTGGGTGTCGCTGAGCCAATTCGAAGCGATCTTGAGCGCCGCCCGCACGCTCGTTCCGGACGACGAGACGTTCAAGAACGCGTGCGCTTACAAGGTGGCCGACGTGCCCGGCGCCGTCCGGTTCTGCATGGGCGCGCTCTCGCCCGTGCTCGGCTACGAGCTCGGCGCGCGCAATTCACGCGTCGTGTGTTCGATCAGCACCTTCAAGCCCGAAGTGCTCGGGCACGGCCGCGTGCGCATCCGTTACGAGACGACGCGCAAGGAAAGCCGGCTCATGTGCCTCTCGCGGCAGGGGCAGATCGAACAGCTGCCGACGCTGTGGGGCATGCCGCCCGCGCACATCACGGAGACGCGTTGCGTCGCGCGCGGCGACGACGTTTGCACGTACGACGTGCAGGTCTACGAGCCGCGTCGCTGGCTCCCGGCCGTGCTCGGCTCGATGGCGGGCCTCGCCGCGTACTCGGGCTGCCTGGTCGTGGGGCACGGTCATTGGAACGCCTCGGCGGGCGTCGCGTGCGGCGTCGTCGGCTGGTTGCTCGGGCATCTTTACGAGTATCGGCGCACGAGCGCGTCGAACCGCGAGGCCCACAAGTCGATCAGCGCCGCGTACGTGCAGGCCGCGCGTGACGAGGCGAACGCGCGGCGTGAGCTCTTCGTGCTGATGCAGCGGCAGAGCAGCTGGGGTCAGCTCATGGAAGGCGAGGTCGTGGAGCGCGCGCAGCGGCTTCAGGACGTCGCCGGAGAGCTCGAGCGCTTGCAAGCGCCGCGCGTCGCGCACCTGCGCGGTCCCGCGCGGGAGCTCGGCGGCCCGCTCGACAGCCTGCAGACGACGTTGAGCTCGCTGCGGAGCAAACTCGGCGTCGTCGATCCCGACGTGGTGGCGGGCTTCGAGCGGCTCGACGCCGACATCGAGGCGCTCGGTCGGCGACTCAAAGAGGTGGGGCGGACGGCGGCCTCGGCTTCGGAGCTCATCGACCTCATGCCTCAAACGCTGGACACCTGGCCGCTCGTTCACGAGCTTCGCACGCGCCTGCGGGCGCTCGTTCATCTGCCGGACGTGCGCGTCAGCGTTTTCGCCGCGCGCGAAGCACCGGAGCGCATTCGCACGGACACGGCGCTCTTCAACCGCATCGTCGACAACCTGCTCGTCAACGCCGCCTCGCAGACGCAGCGCGGCAGCATCGTCGTCGAGGTGAGCGGCACGCCGGGCTTTCTCACGATCAAGGTGTCGGATACCGGACCCGGCCTTTCGGAAGACGATTTGAGCCGCGTGTTCCGCCCGCTGCAGCGCGCCGCGCTGCTACCGGCCGGCGCGGGGCCGGGCCTGTCGGTCGTGGTGCAGCTCATGGCGCGCATCGGCGGCAAGCTCGAGGTCATGTCGACGCCCGGGCGCGGCGCCACGTTCTGGGCGCACATCCCCGTCGACAGCGAGGCCGTGCAGGAGCCGACGCCGACGGGCAAACAAGCCGCCAGCGACGAGTTCATTCGCCGCATCGTGACCGTGAGACGCTCGTCGCACGGCTGAGTTAGATGGCGCGCGTCGTCCAGCTGTTCCCGGGCGGGAACCCCGCCACCCCCCGGGTCATCGACGTCTTTTTGCGCTACCTGAAGGCCGAGGGCGTGCGCGTGGTGTTCGGGATCCCGGGCGGGCTCCTGCATCCGCTGTTCGAGGCGATCGAAGAGGATGCGGAGCTCACGCTCGCGGTCTCGAAGCACGAAGAGGGCGCCGCGTTCATGGCCGACGGCTACGCGCGCGTCGGACGGCGCCTCGGCGTCTGCGCCGGGACTTCGGGTCCGGGCGCGACCAATCTGATGACGGGCGTCTCGTGCGCCTTCGCCGACGGCGTGCCCATGCTCGTCATCACCGGGCAGGCGGCGAGCCACGCGCTCGGCAAAGGCGCCGCGCAGGAGACCTCGCGCGAAGACATCGACATCGTGGCGATGTTCGAGCCCGTCACGAAGTACTCGGCGATGGTCGCGTCGCCGGCGCAAATGCCCCAGCACCTGCGCCGCGCCTTGCGCCTCGCGCTCACCGGACGACCGGGGCCGGTGCACCTGAACGTGCCCGTCGATTTCTGGGAGAAGCCGCTCAGCGAGGACTGGTTCGATCCCGCGACGTACCGGCCGGCGACGAGCACGTTCGATCGCGCCGCGCTGCAACAAGCGGTCGACGTGTTGCACGCCGCTCAGCGGCCCGTGCTGCTCGTCGGCTCGGGCGTCGCCATCGCGAACGCGGAGCAACACCTGCTCGCGCTCGCCGACGCGCTGCCGGCACGGGTCGCGACCACGCCGCGCGCGAAGGGCGTGTTCCCGGAGGACCACGAGCTCTCGCTCGGCGTGTTCGGCTTTGCGGGCCACGAGCTCGCGCGCAAGACCTTGCTCGGCGAGGAGGTCGACGTGATCTTCACGGTCGGCTCCTCACTGAACGAAACGGCGACGCTCAACTGGCACCCCGCGCTCGCGCGTTCACGGCGCTTCATCCAACTCGACATCGACGTCGATCGCATCGGGCGCAACTACCCGGTCGATCTCGCCCTGGTCGGCGACGCGCAGACGATCCTGGTCGAGCTCGTCTACCACCTGCATCGCAAGATCCGCGACGGCCGGCTGCCGCAATCGCTGTGGCGCCACGCCGACCCCGTCGAGCGCGGCCACTCGCGCTACATGACGCCCGAACAGCGCGTCTCCGACGCCGTGCCGCTCACGCCCGCGCGCTGGCGCTGCGACATCGAACGCGCGCTGCCGGAGGATGCCGTCGTGTTTTCGGACATCGGCGGGCACATGCTGAGCAACATCCATCACCTCTGCATCCGCGGCCGCCAGCGCTTCATCATCAACCTCGGCTTCGGCTCGATGGGCCACGGCACGGTCGCGCCCATCGGCGCCGCGCTCGCCGACCCGCGTCACCCCGTGATCGCCATCATCGGCGACGCGTGCTTCATGATGAACGGGATGGATCTCATCACGGCCGTCGAATACGAAGTGCCCGTCGTGTGGATCGTCGAAAACAACAACATGCACGGCATCACGTACCACGCGAGCAAGAAGCTCAGCCGTAGCGGCCGGCCGCTGCGCGCGGCTTCTTACCGGCGTCCGCTCGAGATCGCCGCGATGGCGCGCGCGATGGGGCTGCGTACGGAGGTCGTCGATCGGCCCGGGCAAATCCAGCGCGCGCTGCACGACGCGCTCGCGTCGCGCGTGCCCGCCCTGATCGAGGTGCGCGTCGACCCGATGGTTCCGCCGCCGGTGACCGACCGCGCGAAATCGCTAGCCGGCTTCATCGAGCGCTGACGCTCACGCGCCCGCGGGCTCGGTTCCCGCGGGGAGCATGGGCTCGGAGTCCGCCGCGGCCTCGGCGTCGCCTTCCGCGCGCCGCTTCTGGTGATCCGCCGCGATGAGCACGTACAGGCTCGGCACGACGAACAGCGTGAACAGCGTGCCGATCGTCATGCCGCCCACGAGCACGATGCCGATCGAGTTGCGCGCGACGGCGCCGGGACCGGTCACGAGCGTCAGCGGGAAATGGCCGCACACCGTCGCGACCGTCGTCATCAGGATCGGGCGCAAGCGCGTGAGCGCCGCGGAGTGCACGGCTTCGAGCTTCGAGTGACCGGCCGCCTGCTGCACGTTCGCGAACTCGACGATCAGAATGCCGTTCTTCGCGATCAGACCTACCAGGGTGACGAGCCCGACCTGCGAATAGATGTTGAGCGTCGTCGTCCACCCCTCGGTGAGCGCGAAGTGCATGCCGGGCGGCCCCGCGAACTTCAAGAACGTGAAGATGAGCGCGCCGAACATCGCGAGCGGCACCGAGCCCGCGAGCACCACGAACGGGTCGCGGAACGAGTTGAACTGCGCCGCGAGCGCGAGGAAAATCAAGATCAGCGCGAGCGTGAACGCGGGCAAGAACTTGCCGGATTCTTGCCGCAGCTGGCGCGATTCACCGGTGTAATCGATGCGCGAACCGGGCGGCAGGATGCGGTCGGCGGCCTTCTCGAGCACCTTGAGGCCGTTGTCGAGCGACCGCGGAGCGACGCCGGAGATCTTGATCGAGTTCAGCTGCTGAAAGCGGTTCAGCGTGCGCGGCTCGACGGTATTTTGAATCGTCGCGACCGAGCTCAGCGGGATGAGATCGCCGTTCGGACCGCTGATGTGGATCTGGCCGAGCTGCTCCGGCGTGAGCCGCGAGACGCGCTGCACTTCGGGAATCACCTTGTAGCTTCGGCCGTCGATGGTGAAGCGATTCACGAAGTTGCCGCTCAGCATCGCGCCGAGGTCGGTCGCGACCGACTGCATCGTGAGGCCCATCGAGGCGACCTTGTCGCGATCGATCTTGATCTGCGCCGAGGCCTCGTCGATGCGCACGTCCATCACGGGCGGGAACGCGAACTCGCCGCTCTTCGTCGCCTCCTGCACGATCTCCTGCGCGTACTTGACGAGCTCCTCGTGCTTGGCCGTGGAGGCGATCACGAATTCGACGGGAAAAAAGCCCGCGCTCGGCAGCGCCGGCGGCAGGAACACGGGCGCGCGCACGCCCGTGACCGCCGTCGTCTTCTGAGACAGCTCGGCTTGGATCTCGAAGATGTTGCGCTTGCGCTTGTCCCACGGCTTCATGAGCGCGCCGCCGAAGCCCTGCTGGGGGAGCGTGATCTGAAAGCTCTGGTTGAACTCGGGTACGGTCTCGAAAATCGAGTTCACTTGCTCGGTGTACGGCACCAGCTGCTCGAGCGTGGCGTTCGCGGGCACGTCGAGCGCGCCGAACACGGCACCCTGATCCTCCGCCGGCGCGAGCTCGGCCGGCGAGAACAGGTACATCGGGATCACGGCGAGCGTGAGCAGAATCCAGACCGTGTAAACGGCCGGGCGCATCGACAGCGTCGCCGAGAGAGATCGCGCGTACGCGCTCTTGAGCCCTTCGAAGCCGCGGTCGATGGCGTGCGCGAGCCAGCCCTGCGACCGCTCCGACTTGAGCAGTCGTGACGCCATCATCGGCGAGAGCGTCAGGGCGACGATGCCGGAAATCAGCACGGCGCCGGCCAGGGTGAAGGCGAATTCGCGGAACAGCGCGCCCGTCAGGCCGCCCTGGAAGCCGATGGGCGTGTAGACGGCCGCGAGCGTGATCGTCATCGCGATGATCGGCCCGACGAGCTCGCGTGCGCTCACGATCGCGGCGTCGAGCGGCGAGCGGCCCTCGTGCACGTTGCGCGCGACGTTCTCCACCACGACGATGGCGTCGTCGACCACGAGGCCGACCGAGAGCACGATGGCGAGCAAGGTGAGCAGGTTCAAGGTGAACCCGAACACCTCCATCAAAAAGACGGCGCCGATGAGCGACACCGGGATCGCGACGATCGGGATCAAGACGCTGCGGAACGACCCCAAGAAGCAGAAGATCACGATCATCACGATGATGATCGTCTCGATCAGCGTGTGCGTGACTTCCTTGATCGCGTGATTGATGTAATCGGTCGAATCGAACGCGATTTGGGCGCGCATGCCGGTCGGGAGCTCGGATTGGATCGTCTTGATCTCGTCCCGCACCTTGGCGATGACATCGAGGGAGTTCGCGTTCGGGAGCACCCAAACGCCCATGAACACCTCTTTTTTGCCCGAAAAGCGCACGTCTTGGTCGTACTCGTCCGCGCCGAGCACGACGTCCGCCACGTCCTCGAGGCGCACGAGCGTGCCGTTCTGCGACCGCACGACGAGCTTCTTGAACGTCTCGAGATTCTGCGCGTCCGTCGTGGCCGTCAGGTTCACCTGGACGTACTCGCCCTTCGTCTGACCGACGGCCGCGAGCGTGTTGTTCGCGGCGAGGGCCTGACGCACGGCCGCCGGGCTCACGTTGAGCGCGGCCATGCGCTCCGGCTTGAGCCACGCGCGGAGCGCGAAGGTGCGGCCGCCCAAAATGTCGGCCTTCTGGATCCCCTCGATCGCCGAGAGGCGCGGCTGCACGATGCGGATCAGGTAATCGGTGACTTGATTCGCCTCGAGGATGCTCGAGCCGAACGACATGTACATCGCGGCGAACTGCGAGTCGGACGGTTCGATGGCGATGGCCGGCACCTCCGCCTCGGGCGGCAGATCGGCGCGCACCTGGTTCACGCGCGCGCTGATGTCCGAGAGCGCGTCGGCGGCAGGGAAATTCAGCTTCAGGCGTACGTTGATGGTCGAGAGCCCCTGGTTGCTCTGCGACTCGATGAAGTCGATGCCGTCCGCCGCGGCGATGGCGCGCTCGAGCGGCGTGGTGATGAAGCCGCGCACCAGATCGGCGTTCGCGCCGACGTACGCGGTCTTCACGGTGACCGTGGCGCTCTCGAGGCGCGGGTATTGCCGGACGTTGAGGGAACGGATCGCCTGCAGCCCCGCGATGATGATCACGAGGTTGATGACGATCGCGAGGACCGGACGGCGGATGAAAATATCCGTGAGCTTCATGGCGGCGTGCCTCGCCGAATCAGTGATTGACGGGCGTGGGCGCGAGCTTGGGCTCGAGCTTCACGGTGTCGTTGTCGATTTTGAGCGGCAAGCCGTTGCGCAGCTTGAAGGCGCCGGCCGTCACGACCTCTTCGCCCGCCGTGAGGCCGTCGGTGACGGCAACGAAATCCCCGCGTTCGTCGCCGAGCTTCACGAACTTTTGCTGCGCGGTCGGCCGCAGCTTGCCGTCCGGCCCGGGCTTTTCTTCGTTCACGAACACCGAGTCGCCGTAGGACGCGTGGACGACCGCCGTGAGCGGCACCGCGACGACCTGGCGCTCGGCCGGAAGCACGACCTGCGCGCGCAAGAACATGCCGGGGCGGAAACGATTCTCCTGGCCGGGGAAGCGCGCGCGGACCTTCACGCTGCGCGTCGCGGGATCGACGGTCGGATCGACGGCGCTGATTTCGCCCTCGACCGTCGCGTTCTTCACGTCCTCTTCGCTCGCGCGCACCTTCATGCCGACGTGGAGGAGCGGCAGGTTCTCCTGCGGGAGCGTGAAATCGACGTAGTCGGCGTCGGCCGACTCGAGCATCGCGACCGTGGTGCCCGGAGCCAGGTACTGCCCGAGGTTCACCTGCCGGATGCCGAGCTTGCCGCTGAACGGCGCGCGGATGATCTTGCGGTCGATCTGCGCCTGCAGCTGGCTCTGCTGCGCGGTGAGGCTCTTCAGCGAGGCGAAATCGGTATCGGCGGCGGCTTGCGCGATGACGCCGGTACCGAGCAACGTCTGCGAACGTTTGGCCTGCGTTTCGGCGAGCTCGCGTTGCGCGATGATGGACGCGAGCTGCGCGCGCTCGACGCGCGAGTCGAGCTCCACGAGCACCTGCCCCTGCTTCACCATCTGACCGGAGTCGAAGTGGATCGCGGAGACCACGCCGGCCGAGTCGTTCGCGAGGGCGACGCCCTTCGCCGAGACGACGCTCGCGACCGCGTTCAACGTGTTCTCCCACGTCTGCCGCTCCGCCTTGCGCGTGCTCACGGACTCGGGCGGCGGCCCGGCCGCCTGCATCTTCTTGCCGAAGCCGATCAGCATCGAGATTTGCGAAAACTTCAGGAAGCCGAGCACGACGATCACGGCGAGCGCGCCGCCGATCAGCGCGACGTACGCAAAGAATCGCCGGCCTCGTCGCGGGCGCGCGGGCGCGGGGCCGGACGGCCGTTGCGAGGCATCGGGCCGACCCGAGGGGCTCGGCGTTGGTCCGGGAACGCGGTCGCTCTGCGGGCGGGCGTAGCTCGGACGCGAAGGGTGCTCATTCACGGTCGCTGGCATGGGTTCGCACGGCTGCTTAAGACCGACCGGCACAAACCGCCACTCCCTTTCACGCCGTCGCGGCATGCCCCAGGGGTGAAATCGCGTCGACTTCGCGGTCCGGGACGGCTCAAATCGAGGCGAAACCGCTGATGCGCTCGATGTATTCGCGCGAGCCGTCGCGGGCCCAGCCGTCGAGCTGCGCCACGTCTTTCAGCTGCTGGCCGCGCTCGCGCGGCACCACGAAGTAGTCGATGGCCACGTCGGGCAGCGCGCTCACGTCGCCCCAGAGCTTCTCGAATTGAGCCACCGTGAGCACGTCCTCCTGCGCGTTGCCCCAGCGTCGCTTCACCTCCTTTAAGGTGACGTAGGTCGGGAGGCGCGCGGCGAGCGCGCGAACCCCCCGCCGAGCCAATGTTTCGTCGGCGAGGCTCGCGCGCGTGAGTCCGAACAGAGCGAGCAGCGGGTCGATGGAGACCCACGTCGTGAGTGAGTTGTAAAAACCGAGCTTCGCCTCGTCCTCGTCGCTCGGCAGCGCGAGCCCCTCGACGATGCGCGGCCGGCCGCCCACGCGCGCGAGACCCCCGCCGCGATCTTCGAGCCTGCGTTCGATCACCTCGAAGCTGAACGTGGCTTGCCGGCCGATGTGCGCCCCGAGGAGCCGCGGGTCGAGGTCCGCGCCGAGTGTGTCGATGTTGTGAACCAGGAAATACCGGAGGGCCGGCTGCGCCTCGAGCAGGCGCGCGAGCGTGCCATTGATGACGAGATTCGCGACCTCGTAAAAGTGCCCGACGGGGTGCACGCACTGCGTCGCGACGTTGTCGCGGTAGTCGCTCGCCTCGCCCTTCTCGGCGACCCAATCGAGGAGCGCCTTGCGCCCGCTCTCGCGCACCTTCTCCTTGCGCTCCTCGAGTTTCTGCTGCGGCAGCTGCTCCCACGCGAAACGCAGGTCACGCGCGGTCGGGACGAGGCGGAGGCCGATCGAGCTGCCGGGCGACAGCATGAGGGCGCCGCCGAAGCCGTAGCGTCCCTCGCGCTCGAGCAAACGCTCGAGCGGTGCATGCGTGAGAAAGCTGGTCGTGAAGACGTGCGGCGGCACGGCTCCCGCGACGCGACCGGTGCGCGCCGTCTTCGCGAGGTGCACCTCGACGAAGGTACGAAAACGACCGCCGAGTTTCGCGAAAGGGTGGAGCGCCTTCACGGTGCCGGCGCCCTGCGTCCAGCGACTGCCGGCGCCGGCCGCGAGCGTCACGACGCAGGCCTCGCCGCGGGCGAGCGCCGCGCGACCGGCGTTCTCGGCGTCCGGGCCGAGACTCGCGTACGGCGTCACGTCGCGCGCGCGCACGTCTTCGATCACCGTATCGGCGGGCAGTCGATTCTGCGCGAGCCCGATGCGACCCGCCAAGAGCTCGCGCCGAATGCGCTCGTGCTGTTCAGGGTCGAAACCGTGGCGTTCGAGCAGCGCGTCGAGCGACGGCCCCTGCTCCTGCGCCACCGCGGCGGGAAAGAGCCGGCGCACGAGCGCGCGGCTCACGCCCTCGGCGCGCTCGCCGCGCAAGTACTCGCTCGCGAACGCGTCGAGCTCGCGCCGGCGCGCCACCGAAAACGAGCGCGACCCTTGCTCGTGCCAGCGCGGTAGCTGGAACGCGTAGTACTCGGGCGAAAGGATCGCCGTCGGGCCCGACAGGAGCTCCGCGGACGTGCCGGCTTCGTTGATCGAAAAGCCGTAGACGACCGGGTCCATCGCGAACGGCAGCCCCGTCTCGAGATCGCGCTTGGCGCGCTGCATGGCGCCGAGCAGGAGCGTCTCCGCCTCGGCCTTGCGCCGCGGGTCGACGATGAAGCCCATGCCGCCGCCCGACATGCCCCCCAACATCCAAAACCCCCAAAAATCAGCGCCCAGCGCCGCTTCGGCTTCGCAGATCAAGCGCTCGGTGTAGGCGTTCGTCACCCACGGCACGATCGCTTCGAGCGGCCCGCGGAACGCTCGCGTCGTCAAGCGCCCGAGCTCGCGCACGTCGCCGGCGGAGAGTGCCGTGACGATGGCGTCGAACGTCGCGAGGAGCTCCTGGCGCGCGTCCCACTCGCGCGCGGTGCCGAGCAGGAATTTCTCGGTGACCATCTCGAGGATGGGTCCGACGTTCGCGGCCATGCCGCCGTGCACGAGCACGAGCGAATCTTCGAGGCGCTTGCGTGCGTCAGGGGAGACGACGTCTTTTTCGAGGATGGAGTGCCGCGGGAGCAGGCGACCGCGGCTCGAGCCGTGCTCGACGTCCTCGGCCGCGGCGAGCACGCCTTCGATGAGCTTGATGCCGGGCCAGAGGCCGCCGCTGTCTTGCCAGCCGCCGCCCGACCCGCCGAGCCATTCACCGAGAATCGCGCGCCCCGCGACGGTGCGCCGCTCGCCGTCGCCGAGCGAGCCGGTGAGCGCCGACACCTGCCCCGTTGCGCGCATGCACAGCGAAATCAGCCCGCCGAGCAGGTTCGTCGACACCGCGAGACGGCTGCCCTTCGGGATGTCGCTCACCTGACTCACGAGCTCGATGCCGCGCCCCGGCCCGACGAGCTGCTCGAGCACGAGCTTGAGCGGCTGCCCCGAGCCTTCGAGCGCCGGGGGCACGAGCCCGGCCGCGATCACGGCCGCCTTCAACAAGCCGAGGTGGTCGCGCGCATAGTCGAACACCTCCGCGACCTCGGTGAGATCCGCCGCGGCGTCGAGGTCGACGCTCGCGAGCCGGAGCACCGGCTCGTCGATCACGCGGAAGAAGCAGGTGATGGGCGGCTGCGTCGTCCGGTCGCGGCCGCGCACGGCGAGATCGACCGACACGTTGAGGACGCGCGCGCCCTCGGGATAATCCATGCCGAGGAAGAAGATGTCGCTCCAGCCGCTGTGGCTGAGATCCATGCGCACCGGCGTGCGCTCGACGAGCACTCGGCCGATGCCGCTCGCGTCGGCGGCGAGGAGCTCGGGCCGCACGCGCAGCGGCAAATCGAGCGCGTGTCCGGTGCGGAACATCCAGCGATTGCCGCGGAGCGCGCGCACCGAGCGCTGCACCTGCGTGGCCAGGATTTGAAAGCCCAAGCCGTGATACGCCGCGGCGAGACCGCTCGCGAGAGCGTCGCTCGGGCCGGCCTCCGCGACGGCCGTGAGGAGCACGTCGCACGCGGCGGCGAACCGGCGCTCGAGCAGGAGCTCCTGCGCGTGCCACGGGATCTTGCCGGCGCGCGGCAGCTCGGAGCGCCGCGGCAGCACGTAGCGGTAGAGGGCGTGCGCGTAAAAGGCCGCGCGCACGCGCTGGTACGCGTTGCGCTCGCCGTCGACCGCGAAGCCGTGGAGCAGGCGGCCCGCCTCGAGCAGCTCCGCGAGGCTCGCGTCGCGGATGAAGCGCTCGAACGCGCCGACTTTGCTCGCGGCGTCCGGCGCGAGGATGGCTCGAACCAGCGGGTGCATGGCGCGTCAGTCCTGCCGCCGCTCGGCGTACGCGACCTCTTCGAGCATCAGGCGCAGCACGGTGTCGCGGCGCGAGCCGTGCAGGGCGAGCGCGAGCTGCGCGCGGAGCAACCCGAACGGCCCTTCCAGATCGACGCGGTGCCCGTGCACCTCGAGCGCGAGATAGCGTTCGCGGCTCGCGAGCGCGGCGAGCGACTCCGTGAGTCCGAGTTTTTGTCCGGGTTTCAGCGCGTCGGAGCGCTCGCGGAGCGGCCGGAACACGTCGGGCGTGAGCGCGTGCGTCCCGAAGAGCGCGAGGTACGAGCCGAGCCGCAGTCCCGGGATCAAGCACTCGACCTCGGCGACGGTCGGCGTCGGTTTCTCGATGATCGTCTCGATCACGTACAGATCGTCGGTGCCGTGAACGCGCTGGCCGCCGACCACCCCGAAGTAGGGCAGCTGACTCTCGGCCGTCGCCTGCACCGCCGACACGCTCGAACCCTCGCGCGTCGCGACCTCGATGAGCTGCGCCGTGCACGACTTCTGCGCGTAGGTCACGAACACGTGGTCGCACACCTGCAAGACGAACGGCTCGTCCCCGACCCAGCGCTCGAGACCGAGCACCGCGTCACCGAAGCCGCGCGGCTCCGTTTGCTCTTGGAGGACGATCGCGGGCCCGAACTGGCGCACGAGCTCCTCGAACACCGGGTGCGCGCCGGGCGGCGTGACGAGCGCGACCTCCCGAATCCCCGCGGCCAAGAGCTCTTCGATCTGCAGCGCCGCGACGCGCTTGGTCCGCCCGTCGCCCGTCGTCACGTGTTGCAGCGGCAGGTCCCGGTGCGCCGGTCCGGCCATGGGGATGATCGCCTTCGTCAGTTTCACCGTGGGTCTCGCTCGATCATGAAGTAGTCGAGGCTCGAGCGCGGGGGAACTCCCGGTCGAGCGCGGTGTCCAACGGCGGTGGATTCGTCCCAGCCACAGCCCTCATCCCCCGGCCGCCCCAGTCGCCGCGTGCGTAGGAAGCGCATCGCCTGGGTCGTGGGCGGTATCGCCACACTCGCACTCGTCTGGTTCTGGCCCGCACGCCGCAACTACTACGCTCGCCTCGGCGAGGTGGAGCGGCGACTGAACGTCCCTTACGTGGCGGGGGCCGCGGACCCGAAGCGGCAGCTCGATCTCTATCTGCCGCGAAACGCCGCGGCGCCGTTCCCCATCGTCGTCTTCGTGCACGGCGGCTATTGGAGTCCGCTCGACCGGCGCTGGCTCGAGCCGCTGATTGGCACTTTCGGCAACGTCGGGGTCGCGTTCGCGCGGCAGGGCGTCGCCGCCGCCGTCATCGGTTATCGGCAATACCCGGCGATTCAGCACGGCGACGATTCCCTCGACGACATCGCGAGCGCCGTGCGCTTCGTGCACGATTCTTGTCCTGCTTGGGGCTGCGGGCCGCTCTTCGTGTTCGGCCATTCCGCCGGCGGTCATTTGGTTTCACTGCTCGCGCTCGACCCGCGCATTCTCGCGCGCCACGGCGTCGAGCCCGACTCCGTTGCCGGCTTCGTCTCGTTCGACGGCATCTTCGATCTCGAGGCGTCGTTGCCCGCGTTCTCGGCCGAGCAAGCCGCCATCATGCGCCGCTTGTTCGGCCCCGACTCGGCGGCGCTCGCGGCGCACTCCACCGTCACGTATGCGCGCGCCCGCCATCCGCGCCTGTTGGTCATGGACACGACGGGGGACGCAGCGGTCTGCCGCGACGCCTTTCGGCAGCTGAAAAAGCGCTGCGGCGAGCTGGGCAGCCCGGCTCGGTTCGTCGAGCTTGTGGGCCTCGGTCACAACGACGCGGTGGTGCGCATGGGCATGGACGACGACCCGGTGATGCCGTCACTCCTCGCGTTCATCCGCGGTCGCGACTGAACGCCGCGTCAGCGATCCGAGGCGGCCTTCGGCACCGCGGGACCGAGCCCGAGCTCCGCTTCGAGCTCGGCACGCACGCGGTCCGCCGCCGTCCGCTCGTCGCGCGAAAGATCCAAGAAGTCGTAGGCGCGCTGCGTCTCGTCGAGGCCGACCACCTTCATCGTCCGATTGAAGAAGAGCAGCGCGGCCGTGATGGCGCGCACGAGAACGCTCGCGGTCATGATGCACGTGGGCGCCGGTTTGCCGGCGATCTGCTGGCCCAAGAGCTCGCGCTGACGCCCGTCGGGGCCGCCGCCGTGCGAGACGACGAGCGTCACTCCACGCTCCTGACGCCCGCGCTGCGTCTCGTCGCGCAGCATGCTCTGCCATTCGAGATTGCTCGGGTTCTTCGGCCCGTGCACGACGACGGTGAGTCGCCCCTCGAAACGCCAGGCCATCGTCCCCATGCTCGCGCGTCGATGATAGGCCACGGCGCCGGGCGGTCAATCGCCATGCCGCGCGGGCGTCCGGCGCGGTTCGAGGCTCAGACGGCGCTCATCGCCGCGAGCACCCCGCCGGTCGCCGTCTTCTTCTTCGCGACGTCGCGCGGCGCGCCGGCCGCGACGATGCGGCCGCCCGCGTCGCCGCCGTCGGGGCCGAGCTCGATGAGCCAATCGGCGCCGGCCATGACCTGCGGATGGTGCTCGATGACGATCAGCGTGTCCCCGCGCTCGACGAGCCGGCCGAGAACGTGCACGAGCTTCTCGACGTCGGCGACGTGGAGGCCCGTGGTCGGCTCGTCCAAGACGTAAAGCGTGTGCTCGTGACGCGAGCCCGCCGTGAGCTCCGTCGCGAGCTTGAGGCGCTGGGCTTCACCGCCGGAAAGCGTGTGCGAGCCCTGGCCGAGCGTGATGTAGCCCGCGCCGAGGTCGCACAAGGTCTGGAGCGGCGCAACGATGGTCGGGTGGGCCTCGAAGACGCGCACGGCTTCTTCGGCCGTGAGCGCCAACACGTCGCCGGCCGAAAGCCCGCGGTAGCGCACCGTGAGCGTCTGCGGCTCGAAGCGTTGCCCGCCGCACGCGGGGCACGCCGTGACCACGTCGGGCAAAAACGACATCTCGTGCGTGAGCGCGCCTTGGCCCTCGCACGTCGTGCAACGGCCGCCCTTCGGCGTGTTGAACGAGAAGCGCGACGGATCGAAGCCGAGCATCTTCGCTTCGGGCGCGGCCGCGAAGAGACGCCGGATCGGATCCCAAATGCCGAGGAACGTCGCGGGCACGGAGCGCGGCGTGCGGCCGATCGGCGACTGATCGACCGAGAGAGCGCGCGCGATCGGCTGGTGGCCGGCGAGCTTCGCGAAGGCGCCCGGTTCGTCGGTGACGAGACCGAGCGCCTGACGCACCGCGGGCAGCAACACCTGGCGCACGAGCGTGCTCTTGCCGGAACCGCTCACGCCCGCGACGACCACGAAGCGTCCGAGCGGCACGGCGAGATCAACGCCCTTCAAGTTGTGCTCGCTCGCGCCCGTGAGCTCGAGCATCGCGTGCCCGCGCGGTACGCCGAGCGCCGCGCGCGGCTTCGGATCGGCCGCGAGCGCGCGCCCGGTCGGCGACTCCGCGTTCGCGAGCACCGCCGCGGGCGACCCTTCCGCCACGATGCGCCCGCCGCGCGCGCCGCCGCCGGGCCCGAGGTCGACCAGATGATCGGCGGCGCGAATCGTGTCGATGTCGTGCTCGACGACGAGCACCGTGCTCCCCAAATCCACGAGCCGCCGCAAGTTGCCGAGCAAGCGACCGGTGTCGCGCGGGTGGAGGCCGATCGTCGGCTCGTCGAGCACGTAGAGCGCGCCGGTGAGCCCCGCGCCGAGCTGCGCCGCGAGCCTGAGCCGTTGCATCTCGCCGCCCGACAGCGTCCCCGCCGCGCGATCGAGCGCGAGGTAGCCGAGCCCCACCTCGTCCAAGAACTCCAGGCGCCGCACGAGCTCGGCCACGACCGGCTTGGCCACGAGCGCGCGATCGCCCTCGAACGACCACTCGCGCACGCGCGCGAGCGCGCCGCGCACCGAGCGCGCCGTGAGCTCGTGATAACGCTCGCCCTCGAGCCGCACCGCGCGCGGCACCGGCGCGAGCCGCGCGCCGTCGCAGGCCGGACACGGGTGCTCCACCAGGTAAATCTCGGCTTTTTTGCCGCGCCCGACGCGCTCCTCCTCGTGGATCACGCCGGCGCCCTCGCACGTCTCGCAGCGGCCCTGCTTCGTGTTGAACGAGAAGAAGCGCGGGTCGAGCTCGGGGACGGAGAAGCCGCACTTCGGGCACGCGCTCGTCGTCGAGAAGAGCTGCTCCGAGCCGGCTTCGGTGCGGAGCTTGAGCTCGCCTTCGCCCCACAAGAGCGCGCGTTCGAGCGTGGCGTCGTCGAACGTCGAGGTGTCGTCGAACCCGGCGATGACGAGATCGATGTCGTGCTCGAGCGCCTTCTTGAGTTTCGGCGGCGACTCCGTGTACACGCGCGTGCCGTCGCAGAACGCGAGCTCGATGCCGCCGCGCGACGCGGCCGTGAACACGTCGAGGTAAGTGCCCTTGCGCGCCTTCACGACCGGCGCGAGCAGCCAGCGCTTCCCGCGCACGCGCCGCACGGCTTCGGTCACCGCGGCGCGCGTCGTGCGCTCGATCGCGGTGTCGTGATCGGGACAATGCGGCGTGCCGACTTTCGCGTACAAAAGCCGCAAATAATGCGCCACCTCGGTCACGGTCGCGACCGTCGAGGAGCCGCCGGCGCGCGCCGTGCGCTGCTCGAGCGCGATCGCGGGCGGAATGCCGGTCACCGCGTCGACGTCCGGCCGCGGCATCGTCGGCAAGAACTGACGCGCGTACGGCGTGAGCGTCTCCAAGAACCGCCGCTGTCCTTCCGCGAACACGACGTCGAACGCGAGCGTGCTCTTGCCCGAGCCGCTCGGCCCCGTCACGACCGTGAGCGACCCGTGCGGGATGCCGAGCGACACGTCCTTCAAGTTGTGCTCGCGCGCGTGCGACACGGCGAGCGACCGCGGCTCGACGGCGCGCGCCGCGTGCCCGTTCGCGTGCGTGACGCCGCCGTTCCGGCGTGAGTCAGTCCCGTTCACGCGCCGTGCCCCCCTACCCAAACTCCACTCCGAAGCGGCGCCGTTCCCGGCGTTCGGCGCGCCGTTTTTGAGCCGCGCGCGTGGGGAAGCTTTGTTTTTAGGGGCGACCGCCGTGTCCGAAGTCGAAGCCGCCGCGCTCGCCGTTCCAGCGTCCGCGGCGCGCGTCCGGTGCTCGCGGAGCGCGACGCCCGTCCGCGTCTCCGTCCGCGCCACGTCCGCCGGCGTCCCCGTCGCGACGATGGAGCCGCCCGCGCTGCCCGCACCCGGGCCGAGATCGATCACCCAATCGGCGGCGTTCACGAGATCCAAATCGTGTTCGACGACGATCACGCTGCCGCCCATCGTGACGATGGCGTCGAGCGCATCGACGACGCGCACGACTTCGTCCGCGTGAAGCCCGGCGCTCGGTTCGTCCAAGATCACGAGCGCGCCGTCGTGTTTCTCGGCGAGGGCGCGCGCGAGCTTGAGCCGCTGCGCCTCCCCGCCCGAGAACGTCGAGAGCGGCTGGCCGAGCCGCAGATAGCCGAGGCCGAGCTTCTGCACCGGCCCGAGCGCGCGCAAAATCGCCGCTTCGCCCGCGAAATGAGCCACGGCGTCGTCCACCGTGAAATCGAGCAGCTCGGCGATGCTCACGCCGCGATGGCGCACCGCGAGCACGCGTTCCTGAAAACGCTTGCCCTGACACACCGGGCAGAGGAGCCGCACGTCGGCGAGAAATTGCATCTCGACCGTCTCGTAGCCTTCGCCGGCGCAGCTCGGGCAACGGCCGTCCTCGACGTTGAACGAGAAGTGCGAAGCGCCGAGGTGCTTCGCGACGGCTTCGGGCTCCTTCGCGTAGAGCGCGCGCACGCTGTCCCACGCCTTCGTGTACGTGGCGGCGTTGCCGCGCGAGGTGCGTCCGAGCGGCAGCTGATCGACCAGCGTGACGCGCGCGATGCCGCTCGCGCCGGCGAGGCGCGCGTGCTCGCCCGCGGGCTCGACGTCGAGATCGCCGAGCGAGCGCGCGAGCGCGCGGTAGAGCACGTCGACGGCCAGGGTGCTCTTGCCCGAGCCGCTCGGCCCCGTGATCGCGGTGATGACCCCGAGCGGGATTTTCGCGCTCACGTCGCGGAGGTTGTTCGCGCGCGCGCCCTTGATTTCGAGCCATTTCTCGGCGGGCCGCGGCGTGCGGGCCGCGAACCGCGCGCCGCCGAGCGCGCGGCCCGTGGCCGTGTCGGCGCTCGTGAACGCGGAGGGCGGCGCGTCGCGCACGATGTGTCCACCGGCGCTGCCCGCACCCGGGCCGAGCTCGACGATGCGATCGGCCGAACGCAACAGCACCGGGTCGTGCTCGACGACGAGCACCACGTTGTCGCGCGACGCGAGGTCCTTCAGCATCGCGTTCACGGGCGGCACGTCGCTCGGGTGTAGCCCGACGGTCGGCTCGTCGAGCACGAACAGCGCGCTCTCGAGCGAAGTGCCGAGCGCCGCCGTGAGCGTCACGCGCTGCGCTTCGCCGCCCGAGAGCGTGCGCGCCTGGCGATCGAGCGTCAGGTAGCCGAGCCCCACCTTTTCGAGATAGCCGAGCCGGTGCGCGAGCTCGCTCCGCGCGATTTCACCTTGCCCCGTCTTCGCGACGAAGGCGTCGATGAGCGCGCGCGCGCCGCTGATTTCGAGCGCGTTCCACCCGGCGAGGCTCTTGCCGCCGACGCGATACGCGAGCGCCGTCGCGTTCAGGCGCTGGCCGGCACAGGCGCGGCACACGTCGTACGAGCGGTAGCGCGAGAGCAGCACGCGGACGTGCAGCTTGTACGCCTTGGTCTCGAGCCATTTGAACCAGCCGAGGACGCCGGGAAACAAGCCTTTGTGCCAGCTGCCGTCGCCGTTCAGCACGATTTCGCGCTCGGCTGCGCTGAGCTCGGCGAAGGGACGATCGAGCGGAATGCCGTGGCGCTTGCACATCTTCGCGAGCTCGGCGCGTTCCCACTTCGTCGAACGGCCGCGCCACGGGCGAATCACGCCGCCCGCGAGCGAGAGCGAAGGATCGGGCAACACCTTCGGCACGTCGATGCCGAGCGTGCGACCGAAGCCGCGACACTCCGCGCAGGCGCCGAGCGCGGATTCGTAGGAGAAGAGCCCGGAGCGCGGCGGCTCGAGCGCTCGGCCGCACTCCGGACAACCGAAACCCTGCCGCACGCTCACGTGCGTCGTCTCCCCATGGACGCTCACGAGCCCGGCGGCGCGGCTCCACCCCGCTTCGATGCTCTGCGCGAGACGCTCGGCGTCGCGGCTCGGCTGCAAGCGATCGAGCACGACCTCGAGCGTCTTCGCCTTCGTGGCGCGCGACGGCGCGAGCTCGTCGAGGTCGACCGCCACGCCACGCTCGAAGACGCGCCGGTAGCCGTCCTTGATCAGCGCCTCGCGCACCTCGAGGTAGCGCTCCTTGTCCGCGACGGGCACGGAGTAGGTCAGCGTCGCGCGCTCCGCGCCGAGCGCCTCGGTGACGCGTTCGGCAGCCGCGCGCGGATCCAAAAACCTCGCCTCGACGCCGTGCTCGGGGCACACCGGCTGGGCTTCACGCAGGAAAAGCGCGGCCAAATACGGCTGAATGTCGGCCATGCTCGCGACCGTGGAGCGGGAGCTCTTCACCGGCGCGCGCCGATCCACCGCGATGCCGGCCGGTACCGGCTCGAGCCGGCGCGTCGGCGGCCGCTCGAGACGCTCGAGAAATTGCCGCGCGTAGGGGCTGAAACTCTCGACGAAACGCCGCTGCCCTTCCGAATACAGCGTGTCGATGGCGAGGCTGCTCTTGCCCGAGCCGGACACGCCGGCGACGGCCACGACCTCGCCGGGGACGAGCTCGAGGTCCACGCCCTTCAGATTGTGAGTTTCGGCTCCTTCGAGGACGGTGCGGAGCATCGCAGGGTCACCGAACGTGAAGCCGGACTACGCGAAGCGCAAGCTCAGTTCTTGAACCACTCGCTCGGCGGCGGAATGTAGATGCCGCCCGGGCCCGTCTTGTGTTTCGCCGGCGGAGGAGGAGGAGGCGGCGGCGCGGGACGACTCGTGGTTTGCGCGGGCGCGCTCGCCGATTTCGCCTTCGCGGCGCTCTTGTTCGCTTTCGGGCTCGCCGATTTGCCCGCGGATTTTTCCGCCGATTCGCTCGTCACGGAAGCCGTCGGGGCGGACGTCGTCGCGGCCACCACGGGCGGCGGCGCGGCAGGCGGCGGTGCGGGCGCCGCGCTGGCCGTTGCGGCGACGCTCGTGGAGCCGCTCGCCTCCGGGTCGGCGCTCGGCGCGGCCACGTCGGCGTGCGAGCGGCCGAGGAGCGCGAGCAGGATACCGAGCAAGAGTGCCCCGGCACCGACGCCGAGCACGAGCGCCCGCGGGATCGGCTTCTTCAGGGGAAGAACGCGGCCCGACGGCGTCGGAGTGAGCGCGACGAGGCGGTCGAGCACCGCTTGTGCGTTCGGCGGGCGATCGTCCGCCTTCTTTTCCATCAGATCGTAGACGAGCTCGGCGAGGGCGGGCGCCGTCCCCTCGGGCAAGGGCGGCGGCGCTTCGACCAGCTGGCGCGCGAGCACCTGCGACGGCAGCTCGGCGTCGAACGGCACGACGCCCGCGATCATTTCGTAGATCATGACGCCGAGCGAATAGAGATCGGTCCGCTCGTCGATCGCCTGCCCCGTCGCTTGTTCGGGCGACATGTACGCGACCGTACCCATGACGACGCCGACGCGCGTGAGCTTCGTCGCGTCACGATTCTCACTCGGCGGCGCGACGCGCGCGATGCCGAAGTCGAGCACCTTCACGCGGTCGCTGCCGTCCGGTCCGGGGACGAGCATCACGTTGTCGGGTTTGAGATCGCGATGGACGATGCCCGCGGCGTGCGCCGCGCCGAGCGCGAGCACGGTCTGGCGCGCGATGTTGAGCGCACGCGCGGCCGGCAGCGGCCCTCGCTCGAGGAGTTGACGCAGGCTCGTGCCGTCGACGTACTCGAGGACGAGATAGAACGAGCCGTCGTCGAGCTTGCCGAAGTCGCTCGCCGCGACGACGTTCGGATGGTCGATGCGGGCCGCCGCGATGGCCTCGCGCTCGAAGCGCTGCACGACCTCGCCCACGCGCAAGAGCTCCGGGTGGAGCAACTTGAGCGCCACCGTCTTCCGCATGTGGACGTGCTCGGCGCGATAGACCGCGCCCATGCCGCCCGTGCCGATGAGATTCAGGACGCGATAGCGCGCCGCCACGACCGTTCCCGGGGCTAGCTGCGGCGGGTCGCTGGATTCGGCGCTCTGAGCACTCATCGCGTGAAAGGGCGGGGAAAGTGGCTCGCCGCCGAGCCCGGTCGCGAGCGAAACGGCCGAAAGGGTAGCACCCCGAACTCGGTCGCGAAAAGGAGGCACGCGGCGCGATCTCGGGTATGACTCGGCCTCCGTTCAGCCCACACGGCGCCGACACATGGCCGCAGCGAAGGACAAAAAGCACGGCAAGGAAGGCGGCGATCGGCTCGTCGCGAAGAATCGCCGCGCGTCTTTCGACTACGAGATCGGCGACGTGTTCGAGGCGGGCCTCGTGCTCATCGGGAGCGAGGTGCGCTCACTCCGAGAGAATTCGGCCGACCTCACCGACGCCTTCGTCGACATCGACGCGCGCGGAGAGGCGTGGGTGCGCGGGCTCCGAATTCCACCGCTGAAGCACGCGGCCTTCGGCCACGAAGAGCGCCGGCCGCGCAAGCTCCTCCTGCACAAGGAGCAGATCGACAAGCTGCGCGGCGCGAACGAGCGCGACGGCATGACGCTCATCGTCACCAAGTGCTACTTCAAGCAAAATCGCGCGAAGATCGAGCTCGCCGAGGCGCGCGGCCGGAAGAAGTACGACAAGCGGCAGATGCTTCGCACCCGCGACGCCGACAAGGAAGCGCGCGAAGCGATGCAACGCGGGAGGCGCGGATGAAGGAGCTCGCTCTGCCGAACGGCGCGAGCGCCCTCGTGATCGAGACGGACGGGGAGCGCGTGACGCTGCTCGCGCCCGCGGCCTCGCCGCCCGGTTCCTCGCTCGTCGCGACGTTCGAAGGCACCGAGGTGCGGATCAAAGTCCGCGGCTCGCGCCGGGTCGAAGCCGACGCCGCGGGGCGCTGCTTTCGCGTCGAAGGTCGCTTCGTGAGCCTGGAGCGCGCCGTGCGGCTCGCGCTCACGAGCTGAGCGCGCGCTCGACCGCGGCGAGCAAGTCCGCGAGCGCGAAGGGCTTCGGCAGGAAGTCGCTGTACATGCCGCGCTCGAGCCGGGTTTCGAGCGGGAAATCCGCGTAGCCGGAGACGAGCACGATCGGCATCGCGTGGCCGCGCGCGCGCGCTTCGAGCACGACCTCGGTGCCGTCGAGCTCAGGCATCGTCACGTCGAGCACGACCAGATCCACGCGCTCGCGCTCGAGCTCGGCGAGCGCGCTGCGACCGTCTTGCGCCTCGAGCACGACGTAGCCGTGTTTCTCGAGGATGCGCCGCACCTGACGCCGCACGACTTGCTCGTCGTCCACGACGAGCACGCGGCCGGAGCCCGTGCCCGGTGTTTCGTCGGGTACGGCCGGCCCGCCGTCGGTGGCCGGGAGCAACACCGAGAAGGTACTGCCGCGACCGGGCGCGCTCTCGACGTGAATCGCGCCGCCGTGTCCGGAGACGATGCCGAGGCACGCGGCGAGTCCGAGCCCGTGACCCTTCTTCTTGGTCGAAAAAAACGGCTCGAAAATTCGCCGTTTCGTGGGCTCGTCCATGCCGACGCCGGTGTCTTCGACCTGAATCAGCGTGAACGGGCCGTGCAGCTCCTCGACGAGCGCGCCGAGCGCGTGGCGGAAGCGCTCACCCGGCGCCGCGACGCGTTCGGCGCGGACGCGAATGACGCCCGCCTCGGCGCCGAGCGCGTCCGAGGCGTTCGTGAGCAGATTCATCAGCACCTGGAGCACGGTCGCGCGGTTGCCGAGCACGCTCGCGCCGCGCTCGACGTTCACTTCGAGCCGCGCCTTCTTGGACAGGTTCGGAGCGAGCAAGCGGCGTAGCTCGTTCACGAGCGCGCCCACGTCGATCGGCTCGCGCCGGCCGAGGTCGTGTTGTCCGGCGTAGGCGAGGAGCTGTGAAGTGAGCGTCGCCGCGCGCTGGCCGGCGTCGAGAATGGCGCGCACCGACTCGCGGTCCTCCGGCGCGAGATTGCCGAGCGCCAGCAGCTCGGCGCCGCCGATGATGCCGACCAGCAGATTGTTGAAGTCGTGCGCGATGCCGCCGGCGAGCACGCCGAGGCTCTCGAGGCGCTGCGTCTGCTCGAGGTGCGCGTCGAACTCACGCCGTTCGGCTTCCGCCCGGCGCGCCTCGCGCAGGTCGCGCAACCCCGAGAGTCGGGTCGGCACGCCGTCGAGCGTGGTCGTCACGCCGACCACCTCGAGCGGCACGATTTCACCGGCGCCGTTCACCCCCGCCGACACGTACGAGCCGGACGTCTGACCTTCGAGGTGAGACAGCGTGTCGGCGCGGGATTCCGGCGCGACGAAGTCGATGATGCGCTTGCCGACGAGCTCCTCGCGCGAGCGCCCGAGCGGCCGCTCGAAGTTGCCGAAGGCGTCGATCATGACGCCGTCGCGGCTGTAGACGACGAGGTCGAACGCCGTTTGGGCGAGCTCGCGCAGCCGCGCCTCGTTCTCGCGCAAGAGCGCATGCGTTCGCTCGCGTTCCGTCACGTCGCGTACCGCCGAGACCCGCACCGAGCGCCCGCCTAGCTTGCCCTGCTTGGTCAGGATCTCGGCGCGGAAGCGCGAACCGTTCTTGCGAACGCCGGTGATGACGTAGTCGCCTTCGACCCGTTCGCGCATGCGCTCGCGCACCATCGGCTGATCCTCGGGGGCCACGCAGCGTTCCATCGTCTGCGGTCCGAGCAATTCGTGCGGCTCGTAGCCGAGCATGTCGGCGAGGCGCTGGTTCGCGTCGATGATCGCGCCGTCGACGTTGATCATGATGCCCTCGAACGACGCCTCCGAGAGCATTTGCGCGCGCTCGCGCGCGCGGAGCAGCTCTTCGCGGTCCGAAACGCGACGCGCGGCGCCCGAAATGAGCGCCAAAACCGCGGGCCGCACGGGGTCCGGCGCGTCCTCCGCGCGCGTGAGGCCGTGCCGCGCGAGCACCTCCCGCAGCGCGGCGGAAACCGCCCCCGCGTCCGGGTCGTCGAACGCCCGCGCGAGGTCGGCGAGGAGGGCGAGTGTGTCCAAACTCAAAGCGCCCGGGCGACGATGAACCCCGCTCCGCGCGCGCTCAGTCTAACCCGGGGCCTCACGTATCGCGAGAGCGCTCGTTCGCGCCGTGCCGCGTCCGAGACGCGTGGCTCAGAGGGGCGTGAGCACAAGCGCGATCTCGCCCGCGAGAAACGGCCCCTCGATGTCCTTTTTTCGGCCGTCTGCGAGCTCGAGCGGGACCCGCCTGAGGAGCGTGCCCGCTCCGACGCCCACGACGAGCCGAACCTCGCGTGACAGTCTCGGCTCGAGACGCACGCGTGCTTCGAGGATGGCGGTCCAGCTCTGACGTTCCCGCGCGATGCCGTCGACACCGCGCGCACCGGAAAATTCGAGCAACGATGCGGCGCCGCGCAAGCCGAGATCGAGGTCCCAGCGCGGGCCGAGCACGAAGCGGCGCGCCGGGCCGAGCCCGAGCGTCAGCATTTCGAGCGCGGAGCCGCGGGCGGCGGCGCCGAACCCGGTCGCGGCGTCGAGATCGAGGCGCTCTCGGCGATAGACGTGAAGCTCGGCGGCGAGCTCGGGGCCGAGCTCGGCGAACTTCGGCGACCACGCGCCGGCCGCGCCGACGCGCAACGCGCGCGGGCCGTCGAGCGTGCGGCGGCGCGCGGCGCGCTCGAGCTCGAGCTTGCGGCGTTTGGCTTCGAGGCGATCGGCCGCTTCGTCTTCGCGCGTGTCGCTGAGCTCGCGCGCGAGCTCGGCCGCCGCGAGCGCCACGCGGCGCGCGAACAGGGGCCCGGCGTCGGTCGAACCCGCGACCACACGCGAGCCGTAGGCCACGCCGCGCTCCCAGAGCTCGATGCGAAGCTGGCCGTTCCCGGCGTAGAGCACGCGAAAAAACAGCGCCGCCTCGCGCTCGCCGGGCGGCGGCAGCACCGTCAGATCCGCGAGCTCGAGCTCGACCCGGCGCCGCAGGGCCCGCGCGTCGACGAGAGCCTCGGCGCGTGGGTCGATTTCGATGGCGGCCACGCCGGGGTTCGCGCGCGCGGGCTGCGAAAGGCAGACGAGCGCGAGCGCGAGCGCCACCAGCCCGGAGAAGCTACTTCTGCGAAGGCTTCGCGGGGCCGGCCGGCGCGTCGTCGGCGCGGAGCGGCTTCGAGCCGGCGGCGTCCGGGTGAACGGCGTCGGACGGCGCGGCGGGCTCGCTCGCTTGAGTCCCGTCCGCACCGGGAGCCGGAACGCGTTCCGAACGTCGAGCAAGCTCGGCGCGGAACTCCTCCAGGCTGCGGCCGTTCGGGAACTCGTTTTCATATTGGGCGATGAGACGCGCCGACAGCTCGAGGTCGCTCAGCGACAACGCCGAGTCGATCTCCCGAGCGAGCGCATCTTCGGCGAAATCGCCGCCTGGAGACAAGCGCCGGTACAGAGCGTACGCCGACGCCGCCCCCGAATCGTCGCCGGCCTGATCGAGCAGGTTACCGAGCGTCCACGCCGCCAGTGGCGCTTCGGGCGCACCACGGAAATTTTCCACCACGCGCCGTAGGGCGGCGATGGCGTGCTCGCGACTCCCGGAGGCGCGCGCGATATCGCCCAGCGTCATCGACTGAGACGCGCTCGCCGTTCCGAGCACCGACTCGAAGCTGCCTTGCGCGACGAGCGCCGTGTGCGCCGCTTCGAAGTCGCCGGCCTCCGCCAGACGCTCCCACTCCGGCGTGCTCGTCGTGGGCACGACCGACGCGACCGGAGCCGCGAGCTTGGCGACGGACGGCGCAAGCTGCGGCGCCCCCATGCCCGGCGAGCGCGCATGGTGCACCGGCGGCGGCACGTGCACGCGCGGATTGGTCGGCCCCGCCGGCACCGTGCGCGGCGCCTGCTGTCCCGTCGCTTGTTCGACGGGAGAGGGACGCTCCGCGCTCGCGAGCGGCGCGTTGTCGGGGTGGACCCAGCGCGCGCCGACGAACACGCCCGCGCCGAACACGACCACGAGCGCCGCCGGCGCCCAGAACGCCTGCGGGCGCGCCCACACCGGCGCGCTCGCGAGCTCCGGAGCGAGCCGGCGCCAAATGCGCTCCACCCGCTCGGACGAGCCGTGCTCGCGCAGCGGGAAACGCGGCAGATCGTCGAGCCGCCGCGTCATGCGTCCTCCGCGAACGGCGACACGAAGTGCTCTTCCAAAAAGTCCTGAGCCCGCGCGATGCGGCGCTTGGCCGTCGCGAGCGAACAACCCGCGAGGCTTGCCACCGTCTCGAGGCGATGCCGCTCCACGTGACGGAGCGTCCACGCGATGCGCTCGTCGGCGGGGAGCGTCTGCAAGAGCGCGTACACTTGCGCGAGCAGCGCGCGCACCTCCGGATCGGCGTCGGAAGCGGCGACCGCGTCGAGATCCACCGGCTCGGGCGTGGCCAGGCCGAGCATCGCGACGAGGCGGCGGCGGCGCAGGCGCGTGCGCACGAGACGCACCACGATGCTGCCGAGCCACGAGCGAAACGCGGCGGGCTCGCGCAGCTCGGCGAGGCTCTGGTGCGCCTTCACGAAGGCGTCGTGCACGACGTCCTCGACGTCCGACGTGCTGCCCTGGATGCGCACCGCGAGGTTCAACGCGGTCGCGGCGTGCCGCCGGTAGAGCGCCTCGAACGCGACGACCGCCCCCGCGTCCTTCTCGCGCGCCCGAATGACGAGCTCGTCGTCGGGCGGACCGCCCGCCGCGACGTCGGCCGTCGCCGTCCCGCCGATCAGGCGGAGGCGCGTGGCAGCTGAAGGAGTGCGAACCATGTGGTCAAAAAGCGCACCCCGCACGAACGGGGGCTTCGTGGAATGGACGCCAAAGGTACCGCTTTCGGCTCACGCCTACCGGTCCTCGGACCAACAAAAACACGCGAGCCCCCGGGTTCCTTCCCGCCAATTTTGCTCGAAAGCCGGCCGGCGGGTCCGTCAAGTCGGCAAAATCGTTCTTATTTTCTGAATTTTCTCCCTCTTTCTGAGCCGGTTCAGGTAGATCCGGCGTCTGTAACGAGGTCCGAGCGCACCCAGTGACAGCTCGGCAAGGAAGGATTCTCCACATGTCGAAGATGATTGCTCTGATCCCGGTTGCGCTCCTTGCGTTTGCTTGCGGTGGTGGTGAGGCCACTCCGGAAGCGGCTGCTCCCGAGGCCCCCGCGGCGGCCCCGGCCGACAGCGCGGCGCCGGCTGGCGACGCGGCTCCGGCGGCGGATGGCGACGCGAAGCCGGCTGACGGCGATGCGAAGCCGGCCGACTCGAAGTGAGTTGACGCCGCAAGGCGAGAGGACGGCCGAGGCGCCACGCGCTCCTCGGCCGTTCGTGTTTTGTGGGCTCGCGCTCAGCGGCTAGTGGAGCGCAAGTGTGCTGGGTGCACTAGGCGGCGCGATTGGTGGGGATGTCGAGGACGAGCCGCGTCCGGCCGACGAGGAGCTCGTCGCCGTGGACGAGCTCTTGCGCGCCGCGTACGCGGACGAACACGCCCGTCCGCGAGCTCAAGTCGGTGAGCACCATGATGCCGGCTTGCTCTTCGATGAGGCAATGCTGATCGGCGACGAGCGGGTCGTCCGGGAAGATGAGGTCGCCGACCGCGGAACCTATTTGGAGCGTGTTGCCGCGCGCGACGACGGAACAGCCGACCGCTCCGCCCTCGAACACCTGGACCACGCGGAACGACGACGGCCACTTCGGCGACGAATAGAAGTACGTCGGATCGGGGTCGGGCCCGTCGTCGGCCACGGGGTTTCGCTCGATGCGCAGCAGCTGATCGCCGACGACGAACTCGTCGCCCATCTCGAGCTCGACGGGCGTGCGAATGCGCAAGAAGACGCCGTTGCCGCCCTCGAGATCCTCGAGCATGACGTGCCCCGCGTCGAAGCTCAGCGCCGCCTCACGCGGGTGACAGAAGCGCTCACCCGGCAGATTCACCGCGCCCTCCGCGCCGATGAGGGACGCATTGATCGGTAGATCATAGCGTTCCGGGCCGCCCGTGAGGCTCCGCAGCACGTGCAGCGTGTAGATCGGCTTCGCGGCGGGGCCGACGGCGACGGGCGGCGGGGTCGGTTCGTGCGCCGGGGGCGGCGGAATGATCGAGGGCGGAGCGCCTTCTTTCTTCTTCGCGAGCTTCTTCAGATTGTCGACTTTGGGCGGCTCGGTCAAAACTTCGAGACCGCCCACCTGCTTGCCCGCGATCACCTGATCGAAGCTGCCTTCGCGGAGCTTCAGCACCATCTCGAGGTGCTGCGCCTTCATGAGCGAGCGCACGTACTCCGCCACGTCGGGCCGGCGCGCCTCCGTCGCATACGAACGCTTGTGGCTCTTGATCACGCGCCCGCCGTCCGCAAAAAGGTGCGTGATGATGTGCGGCTGATCGAGCCCCGAGTCCTCGGTCTGAACGTGGAAGACCTGCTCTTGGAACTTGATGTTGTTGTTGAAGCCCATCTGCGCGCGCCGAAAGCTCGGGCGCTTCATTTCGGCTTCGAGCTTCGCGAGCTCGGGCGGCGCGTAGCGCGCGATCATCGCGTCGAGCTCGCCGTGCTCGCCGGGCACCCCCTCCATGCGCTCGAACGCCATTTGCCCGACGCGGGCCGACGGATCGACGCGCAGCGCCTCGGCGAGGAGCTCCTGTCCTTCGGAATCGTTCGGACCGTTCGCGGCCCAGGCCGCGAGAACGCCGACACCCTCGTCCGGGCGACCCCTTTCGATCAACCACTTGGCGACACGCAGCGCGACGGCGCGCTGTGCGGTCGTGTCCACGGCCATCGAGCCCGAGGATAGCCCAAGCGGGCCTCGGGATGCACGCCTCGCGGGTCCGCTCGCGCCCCGCGCGCGCGGGGCGGTTTTACGGGCCCGCCGCGCCGACGCCGCCCGCGCCCGCCGCCGGCGTACCCGCGAAGCTCCCGCCGACCCCGAAGCTCCCGCCAGCCCCGAAACTGCCGCCGCTCCCGCAATCGGCGAAACACACGCCCCGCTCGGACGCCTGACACACCATGTCGCCGCAGACGCCGCAATCGAGCGGGCAGTTCGAGGCCGTTTCACCCGAGTCGCACGTCCCGTTGCCGCAACGGCAATCGCTCGGGCAATTCGAGCGCGTCTCCGTCCCCTGACACACGCCGTCGCCGCAGCGGGTGCAGTCGGCGGGGCAGCTGTACACGTCCTCGTAGAACGGACTGCACACGCCGTCGCCGCAGACCGGGCAGTCGACGGCGCAGGTCTCGCCCGTGCTGCACACGCCGTCGCCGCACGTGCAGTCGTTCGGGCAGCTCGACGGGTTCTCGTTGCTCTCGCAGTAGCCGTCCCCGCAGGTCGAGCAATCCTCCGGACAATTCCACGGGTACTCGTTCGCCCCGCACGTGCCGTCGCCGCACGTGCCGCAGTCGAATTCGCAGTTGTTCACGGTCTCGCCGTTGTCGCAGCTGCCGTTGCCGCAATAACAATCGCCCGAGCAGGTCGCGCGGGACTCCGTGGCGTCGCAGAACCCGTCGCCGCAGCGGGAGCAGTCACCGGGGCAGCTCAGCGCGTCCTCGAACCCGTACGAACAGAAGCCGTCGCCGCAGACGGGGCAGTCGTACTTGCACGTCATTTCCTCGCCCTTGCTGCACACGCCGTCACCGCAATAGCAGTCGAAAGCGCAGCTCTGGGGCGTCTCGGAAGCTTCGCAGAAGCCGTCGCGGCAGGTCGAGCAATCCGCGTAGCAGTTCGACGCGTCCTCGTTCGAACCGCACACGCCGTCGCCGCACACGCCGCAGTCCACGAGGCACGTCGTCTGCTCGTCGACCGAGCAGATGCTGTCGCCGCAGTAGCAATCCTGCGGACACGTGGCGTCGCTTTCGTTGAACTCGCAGCGGCCGTTACCGCAGGTGAAGGGGCACTCGTTCGGGCAACCGTTGTAGAGGTCGGACGGCTCGCACTTGCCGTCGCCGCAATAGTCGCCGCACTCGGTGGGGCAGTACGTGTAGTCGCTGCCGTCGCATTGTCCGTTCCCGCACAGGTAGCCGCACTCGGAGGGGCAGCTCTGCCAGTCGGCGCTGTCACAGCGGCCGTTGCCGCAGGTGTTCGACTGACATTCCCAGGGGCACTGCGCGTCGGCGGCGCCGTCGCAGAAGCCGTTGCCGCAGCCGGCCGGATTGCATTCTTGGGGGCAGTTTTGATCCGTGGGGTCGCACTTGCCGTTGCCGCACGTCTGGCATTCTTCGGGACAGCCGTTCTGCGCGTCGGCCATGTCGCACTGCTTGTTGCCGCAGGTGTTCATCGCGCACTCCCACGGGCAGCTCGCGCGGTCGGAAGCGTCGCACTTGCCGTTCCCGCAGGTCGTCGCGCATTCGTTCGGGCAGTGGCCGGCGTCGCTCGGATCGCACACGCCGTTGCCGCAGGTGCACTCCCACGGACACGCCATGGTGTCGTTCTTGTCGCAGGTACCGTTGCCGCACGTGTTGCCGCTGCACTCCCACGGGCACGTGTTCTGGTCGCCCATGTCGCACGTGCCGTTGCCGCAGGTCGCGTTGTTGCACTCCCACGGGCAGCTCGCGTAGTCCGTGTATTCGCAACGCCCGTTGCCGCATGATTTGATGCCGCACTCGATCGGGCACTGCTGGTAATCGGCCGGATCGCATTTGCCGTTGTTGCACGTGGTGCTGCCGCACTCCCAGGGGCACGCGGCGTCGTTGGTCAGGCCGTCGCACACGAGGTTGCCGCACGTGGTCTGCGGGCACTCCCACGGGCACGCGATGTAATCCGACTGATCGCAGGCGCCGTTACCGCACGTGTACACGCCGCACTCCCACGGGCACATCGCGTAATCGAGTTGGCCGTCGCACACGCCGTCGCCGCAGGTGTTGTTGGCGCACTCCGGGCAGATCCCCTCTTCACCGGGCTGGCAGAGCCCGTCGTAGCAGCGGCTCCCGCAATCGGAGCACCAGCCGAGCTCGAGTTTGTCGCACACGCCGTCGCCGCAGCTCGTGCCGGGGCAGTCGCGCGAGCACGTCTGGTAGCTCTCGCCGCCGCGCGCGTCGCAAAAGCCGTCGCCGCACACGACCTTCGCGGGACAGTCGGCGGGGCAGCTCCCGTTGTATTCGCCGATCGAGCCGTCGCAGATGCCGTCGCCGCAATAGCCGTTGCCGCAGTCGGCGGCGCACACGTAGCGCTCCGACGCCGCACAGATCCCGTCGCCGCAACGGGTCGGACTGCCGCCCGTCCCTGCGACTCCGCCGGTCCCCGCGCCGCCTTTCCCACCGGTCCCGCCCTTCCCGCCGACCCCTCCCACGCCGCCGACGCCCCCGGTCGCGCCGGAACCCGCGCCGGCCACCTGCCCCGGAAACTGCGCGAGGATCTCGTCGCGCCCGCAGCCGGCCACGTAGAGCATGAAGCCGAGACTCGCCGCGAGGAAGGAAAGCGCCCTGATTCTGACGAGTAAGGTGTGCATCCGCCGCTCCCGCCGGCGATTCAGCAAGTTCTGGACCGGCCGCTCCGCCATTTCACGCGTCCTATGATCGCAGGAAAACTACGGTTTGTGCCAAAGACCCTGCAAGGATCTGGCACAAACCCGGACACGGCCTGTGTGCACCGACCTTCCACGGGCGGCTCAGCTGAACACGCGTGAGGTGCCCGGGCGGTCGGCGCGCCGGGCCACGGATTCGCATCGATCACCCGGGGAGCGGGTTGAAGGATCGCCAATCAGTGACTACGTTCCCGGGCCCCGAAAAACCCGGGGCCCCCGAGGAGTCGAAGATGAAGGACGGCATCCACCCCGAGTACGAATTCGTGAACGTGACCTGCGCGTGCGGGAACGCGTTTCAGACGCGCTCGACCAAGAAGGAGTTCACGGTCGACGTGTGCGCCGCCTGTCACCCCTTCTACACGGGCAAGCAGCGGCTCATCGACACGCAAGGCCGCGTCGATCGCTTCCGCAAGAAGTACGGCACTCAAGGCGCGAAGGCGTAGCGGCGTTATACTGCCCTCTGATGTCGAATCAGCCGGCGGTCATCGGTCCCGACGGCATCGCGCGTCCCTACATCGGCGGCCAAGCGCTGATCGAGGGCGTGATGATGCGCTCGCCCCACGCGTTCGCGGCCGTCGTCCGGCGGCGTGACGGCAGCCTCCTCGTGCGCGAGGAGCCGATGCGCGATCTCAGGCGCGGGCCGCTCGCGTTTCCACTCGTGCGCGGCGTCGTCGCGCTGGTGGAAGCGCTGAAGCTCGGCTCGCGCGCGCTGCGGTTTTCCGCCGACGCGTTCGAGCGCGACATGGAAGAGGGCGACGCGCGGCCGTCGAAGCCGCACCTCCTGTCGCTCCTGTCGCTGCCCATCATCGCGCTCCTCACGAACGAGCCGGATTTGCCTTCGGCCGCACCCGCGGACGGGAAGAAGGGCGGCGCCATGACCTGGCTTTCGGTCGTGTTCGCGCTCGGGCTCTTCGTGGCGCTGCCGCAGGCTTTCGCCCAGGGCGTGAGCTCCGGCTTCGGGCTCAACCTCGACATCCGGAGCGCGCAGTTTCAGCTGCTCACGGGCGCCGCCAAGCTCGTGATCGTGATCGGCTACATGCTCGTGATTCGGCGGATCCCCGAAATCTACCGCGTGTTTCAGTACCACGGCGCCGAACACAAATCGATTTACGCCTACGAGTCGGGGAAGACGCTCGGCCTCGCCGGCGCGCGCCCGCAGACGACGCTCCACCCGCGCTGCGGCACGACGTTCATCGTGATGGTGGCGCTCGTCTCCATCGTCGCGTTCACGGTGCTCGGCCCGCTCTTGCCGAACCTCGGGCTCGGGCGCCTCGGCGACAACCTCTTGTTCTTCGCGCTCAAGCTGCCGTTCCTGCCGCTCATCGCGGCGGTCACGTTCGAGCTCCAGCGCCTGCTCGCGCGCTTCGCCACCAAGGGGCCGCTCCGCGTCCTGCTCTGGCCCGGGTTTTTGGTGCAGAAGATCACGACCATCGAGCCCGACGACGCGCAGCTCGAGGTGGCGCTCGCGGCCCTTTCCGTGACGGCCAAGCGCGAACGGGCGCCGAGCGAAGCGCCCGTGGGGGATCGCGCGTTCCCGGATTTCGGCGCCGTGGTCGCCGGCTGAGATGCTGCCGCGCCAAAAGCTCGAGGGGCTCGCGCGCCGTCACGCCGAGCTCGAGCAGCTGCTCTGCGATCCGGCGGTGCTCGCCGACGTGAAGAAGCTGAACGCGCTCAACCGCGAGCGCGGCCAGCTCACGTCCATCGTCGAATCCTTCGAGCGCTACCGCGCGCTCGAGCGCAACATCGCCGACGACCGCGAGGCGTTGAGCGACCCCGAGCTCGGAGAGCTCGCGCGTGAAGAGCTGCCGGGACTCGAGGCGGGCCTGAGCGAGCTCGAGGAGCGGCTGCGCGTGCTGCTCTTGCCGCAGGATCCGAACGACGAGAAGAATACGCTGCTCGAGATCCGCGCCGGCACGGGCGGTGAAGAGGCGGCGCTCTTCGCGGCCGATCTGTTTCGCATGTACGCGAAGTACGCGGAAAAGCGCGGCTGGCGCGTCGAGATCATGAGCCAGAGCGAGGCGGCCGCGGGCGGACTGAAGGAAATCATCGCGCTCGTGAGCGGACAGCGCGTCTACTCGAGCCTCAAGCACGAAGGCGGCGTGCATCGCGTTCAGCGCGTGCCCGCGACCGAAGCGCAGGGTCGCATCCACACCTCCACCGCCACCGTGGCCGTGCTGCCCGAAGCCGACGAGGTCGACTTCGAGCTCGACGAACGGGACTTGCGTTTCGACATCGCCGCTTCCGGCGGTCCCGGCGGGCAGGGCGTCAACACGACGAACAGCGCCGTGCAAATCACGCACCTGCCGACCGGCATGATCGTCAAATGTCAGGACGAGCGCAGCCAGCTCAAGAATCGGGCCAAGGCGCTCAAGATCCTGCGCAGCCGGCTGCTCGAAATCGAGCGCGAGAAGCAGGATCAAGCCGTCCGCGACGAACGGCGCGGGATGGTGAAATCGGGTGATCGTTCGGACAAGATCCGCACGTATAATTTCCCGCAGAATCGCATCACCGACCACCGCATCGGCCTCACTTTGCACGAGCTCGATCGCGTGATGGAAGGCAACATCGACCCGCTCGTGGACGCGCTCACCGCGCACCACCAGGCCGAGCTCCTCGCGCAGAGCCAAAACGAAACGGAACCTTCGTGACGACGGGAGAACATCGAGAGCACACGCCGGGCCGCACGCCCGACCACGACGCGCTGCTCTGCGCGCTCGTGCTCGCTCCCGACGCCTTTTCGCGCAACCGTTTCTTCGAGCTCTACGAGCAACCCGAGGTGCGGCGCTTGCGGCGCCGTGCCACGCGCGTGCGCGGGATTTTGCGGCAGCTCACCTCCGGCGCCGAAGTGACCGGCGAACTCGAACTCGCCGACGGCCGGCGCCTGCTCCGTTACCGCATCGCCGAGCTCGGGCTTTCGCGCACGGCGGCGCTCTCACCGCTCGAGGCGGCCGCCCTTCGGTTCTCGCTCGCGCGCGCCCGCCGCTCGCCGGTCGATCCGGGCGACCGCGCGATCGTGGAGACGGCGCTCGCACGGCTTTCGGAGCGCACGGGCGCGCCGCTGCCGCTCGCGATCGACGCGCCGCTCGCGACCGAAGAACCGCGCAGCACCGACGGCGCTTGACGCTCGCGCGTCAGCGCGAGCGCTGCGTCACGGAGCTCGCCAGCGCGTCCCACGCCGCGCTCTCCCCGGGCGAAACCGGCGGCGAACGATCGACCGTGTGGCCGAGCGCGCGGGCCGGCGCCGAACGCCGCGCGCGTGCGCCGAGCCACGCGCTCTCGAGCCTGCCGACTCGGCCCGCCGCGCCCACGAACAGCGCCGACAAGTCCGGGCCGCTCGCGCGGCGAGGCGCCGGCTCGAGCGCGACCCGAAGCTCCGCGGCCGACGCGCTGAAGCCGGCGACGCGCTGCGCGACCGGATCGTCGAGCGGGTCCGCCATGCCCGGCATGCCGGACGCGAGCCACGACGCGACGGTCGTTTCCGGGGCCGGCTCGACGAGCCCGAGCGTCCGGCCCTCGGCCGCGAGCGCACGCTCGACGTGCGCGACGAGCATGTCGCCCGGCGCGCGGGCGAGCCCGGACACGGGGTCCACGACCCAGCGACTCGCTTCGTTCGCGCCGCGCGCGCGTGTTCGCCGCCCGAGCGAGCCGTTCGGAGGAGGCGCCCCGAGCGGGGACCCCGGAGAAAGCACGCCGTCGGGGTCCCAAGCGCGCTTCACGCGCGCGAGGAGCTCGAGACCGTCCGCGCCGAGCTCCTCGCCGAGCGCGTCGGCGCGCACGCGGCCGATGCCGTGGTGATGACTGATCACGCCGCCTGCGTCGAGAGCCGCGCTCATGGCGTCGCGCCAGATCGTTCGGTGGACGCGCTCGGCGTCGGGGCCCGAGGGCGCGACGAAGGTGAAGTAGATGCTGCAGCCGTCGGGATAGGCATGACTCAGGTGAGCCATCACGAGCGCGCTCCGGCCGATCGCGCGCCGGACGTTTTCGTACAGCGCCTCGATGCAGGACCAGCGTGCCGCGACCTCGAGCGTGTCGCTGAAGGAGCCGTGGCGAAAGACGAGCGATTGGTCGTAGCTCACCGCGTAGCGGCGCGCGAACCAAGCGCGAGCCGGCGCTTCACCGAGCGCCACACCGCCCTCGTCCCGCGCGAGCGCGAGCGCTGTGGCGGCGTCCGCCCGCGCATCGCCGTCTTCGCCCTCGAACACGAGGATCAAGAGGGTTTTTCGCATGAACGTGCGCTCCGCGAGGCCGATGGCGCGCGCCGTGAGGCCGGGGAACGCGAGCCAGCGCGCGAGCGAACGATGCTTCTCGGCGTCCCAGGGCGCGACCGCGCTCGACGGCGGATGATCGTGCGCGTGTCGGCCGAAGAGCAGCGTGTCGAGTGGATCGTAAAGACGCGCGACCGCCGGGCGGAGTCCGGCCTGGTACAGGCGCCGGAGCAGCGTGATGCCGGCGCGCGTCGTCGGCAGCTCGAACGCGGTGAACGCGCGCTCGGCGGGGAGCGCGTGAAGCACGAGCTCGAGCTCCGTGAAGACGCCGAGCGTGCCCTCGCTGCCGACGAAGAGCGGCACGAGATCGAGCCCTGCTCGGCGCCTGCGAAACGTCGCCGCGCCGCCGCTGCCGAGCACGGCCGAGACGCCGAGGAGCATGTCTTCGATTTTGCCGTAACGGCCGGAACATTGGCCGGCACCGCGCCCGGCGACCCAGCCGCCCGTCGTGGAAATCAGGATGCTCGATGGGAAATGGCCGATGGTGTAGCCCTGCCGCTCGAGCGCTTCCTCGAGCGTGATGCCGAGCGCGCCGGGCCCGACCACGAGCGTCCCTTCGCCGGTGATGCGAAACGCGCGGAGGCGCTTAGTGTCGAGAACGAGCGTGCGCGGTCCGCATTCGACCGCGCCGCACACGCCGCTGCCGCCGCCGAACGGGACGAGAGCGAAGCCTTCGCGGCGCGCGAACGCGACGAGCTCCTCGACCTCGGCCGCGGACTCGGGGCTCACGACGGCGGCCGGCAAGCGTTCGCTCGCCACGGCGCTTCCGTGCTGCACCTCGATCAAGCGCCGCTGCCAGAGATCGCGGGCGCAGGCGACCCGTTCGGCGAGGCCCGTCTGCGCGCGGGAGCGCAGCGGGCGCGACAACGCCTCGACGGGCGAAGCGCTCACGGCTCCCTGGGCAGCGCGCTCTCGATCGCGCGGAGCAGCCGATCCATGTCGTACGGTTTCTCGAGCCAACCGGCGAGGCCGCGGCGCTCGATTTCGGCCGGATCGACGCGATGCCCGCTCGTGAGGAGCACGCGCGTCGTCGCGGCGCTCGCGCGGATCCGCTCGGCGGCTTCGAAGCCGCTCATGCCCGGCATGTCCACGTCCATCACCACGAGCGCGATTTGGGCGCGCTGTTGCTCGAAGAGCTCGACGCCCTCCGCGCCGTCGGCGGCCAAGAGCGTGCGGTAACCGGCGCCCGCGAGCGCGCGCCGAAGCACCGTGCGGACCGAAGGGTCGTCGTCGACGATGAGGATCGTTCCGCGCGTGCCGGTGCCGGGGCTCGGCACGCTCGGCGTCCGCTTCGGCTTCGCGGGGAAGAGCACGACGACGCGCGTGCCCGCACCTTCGCGGCTCTCGACGCGAATCGCGCCGTGGTGCCCGCGCACGATGCCGAGCACGGTCGCCATGCCGAGACCACGGCCCTTGAACTTGGTCGTGAAGAAGGGGTCGAACACCTTCGCGCGCGTGACCTCGTCCATCCCGACGCCGGTGTCCGACACCTCGAGCACGACGAACGTGCCCGCGGTCGCTTCGCCCAAAAACGGCTCGAGCTCGGCGTCGGAATAGCGCCGGCACGCCACGGACACGAGGAGCTTCCCCGGTGCGTCCGCCATGGCTTCGGCGGCGTTCGTCACGAGGTTCATCACGACCTGGCGGAGCTGCGGCGCGTCCGCGTGAATCACGGGCACGTCTTCCTGGAATTGATGATGCACTTCGACGTGCTTCGGCACGATCGGCTTCATCAGCTTCGTCATCTCGCGCACGAGCGAGGCGAGCTCCACTTCCTCGAGCTCGGAGGGTCCACGCCCGGCGTAATCGAGCATGCGGCGCGTGAGCTCGGCCGCGCGCTTCGAGGCGAGCTCGATCTCCTCGAACAGGGCGCGCAGCGCGGGCTCGCTCCCCGCGGCGCTCTTGCCGAAGGAGGCGTTGCCGAGGATCGCGACGAGGAGATTGTTGAAATCGTGCGCGATGCCGCCCGCGAGCACGCCGAGGCTCTCGAGCTTCTGCGTGTGCCGGAGCTTCTCTTCGAAACGCTTGCGCTCCGTGATGTCGAAAAAGGTGACGACCGCGCCGTTGATGCGCCCCGTGGGCGGATCGCGCGTGGGCACCGCGCGAAAGACGGCCCACGACAGCTCGCCGTCGGGCCGGCGGATGCCGAGCGTCATCGCCGGCTGGACTTGACCGGTGAGGATGGCGCGCGTCACCGGGTAGTCGCCGACCGGCGCGGGCGAGCCGTCCTCGTAGATGGTTTCGGTGTCGAAATCGCTCGTGTAGCGGCGGGAGAGCTCGTCGAGCCGAAGGCCCAAGATGCGGCACGCTTCCGCGTTGGCGCGCAGGATCGCTCCGTCGGCCGAGACGTGCACGACGCCGCCCGGCAACGCCTCGATCAAGCGCTCGTTGAGTTCTTGGGTCGCGAGCAGCGCCGCCTGCGCGCGCTCGCGTTCGTCGATGTCGCTCTTCAGCCGCTCGTTGACGCTCGCGAGCTCACGCGCGCGCCGCTCCGCGTCTTGCTCGAGCTCGAGGTTCTTGCGCAAGAGCTGGCGATCGGTGCGTTTGCTGAAGAAGCCGGGAACGCGATAATTGACGATGCGCGGCGCGAGGTCGGGATGGGCCGCCGCGTATTCGGCGATGCGCGCGCCGATGCGCTCGGGCGGCGCCATCACGAAGCGGCACGTGGCGTCGCCCTTGGCGCGGCACAGGATCTCGGCGGCGACGAGCGGTAGGCCGAACGCGTCCTCGCACCAGCCCGAGGAGTAGCCGGCGTTCATCATGCACACGGGCCAAGCGGACGGCTTCGCCGCGGCGAGCCACGAGTCCGATTCGAAGGAATACGGATGGTCGTAGACGAGATAGAACTCGGCGTCGGGCGAAGGGCTGCTCTCGGGCAGAATGTCCACGAACGCCCAGCCGGCATGCGCGAAGTGGACGGGACCCGCCGACAAGCGCGCGATCGGATCCTGCAAGTGCATGCGATCGGCGAAAGCACGCGCGTCGGCGAGACCCATCGCGTGAGCCACGTCGAAGAGCAGCGCGTGCGCGACGGCCGCCGCCTCCTCGTCCTCGGCGTAGAAGCTCTGCACCATGTCGTGGAACTCGACCGACATGGAGGCCGCGCGCACGAGCATGTAGCGCTGGCCGGAAATCTCGAGCGTGCCGCGCTCGGGCGCCGAACGTTGATCCGAGAAGTAGCGCTTCACGTAGCGCTGCGCCTCGCGGAAGAGCGGTTCGAGGCGCTCGGGCACGCGCACCGTCGCGAGCGGCGACCCCGGGGGCTCGGAAACGGTCACGCTCGGATCCGTGGTCGCCACGCCAGTCGACCTCGGAGAACAGTATCTCTCGCCCCGCTTGCGAGGGGAAGGCGAGGGCGACGAGAATTTGCATTCGAGGCGCGGGCGGCTAGCGTACGGCGCCGATGCTGCGTCACCGTTCACGCCCGTGGCCGTTCGCGCTCGCGGTTTGTTTGGTCGCCTGCGGCGGCAGCACCACGCCGTCCGAAAGTGCGACACCGGCGACCAAAGTCGCCGCCGAGCGCGACGCGACGCCGCCCGCGCCCGCGCGCGACGACGAGGACCGAACCACGCCGGCCGAGCCGAAGCATGCGACCTGCGACGACGGCACCTGCGCTCCGTGCGGTGACGCGTTCTGCCCGACCGGCTGGTATTGCGACGAGAGCGCTCGAGGCGGCCCGGCTTGCGGCTGGTTGCCCGAATGCGCGAAAACCTCGGGCTGCGCGTGCGTGAAGAAGGCATTCGCGGGCTGCACCTGCGAAGAGCAGGGCGGCGCGGCGCACCTGAGCTGCCGCTGAGCGGCGACGCCTGGTGCAGCGCAAGTGAGATGAGTTCGACGTTCGGCTTGGCGTTGCACTAGGGCGGACGCGAAGCGGACGCGGGGTCAGGGGCGAAAGCCCCGGCGAAAAGCCGGTGCACGCCCCGCGGAGCCGGGCCAACCAGCGCGCGCGATGGTTGCGCTCGTCTCATGAGCGGTGCGCTAGGGTTTTTGGGCGAGCACGATCAGACGCGGCGACTGCTCGCCGAAGAAGACGCCGGGCGTCGAGGTGTGACCGCTCGCTTCGGTGACGCGAAAGCCCACGTCGTGGAGCAGCTTGCCGAGCTCGTGCAACGAGTAGAGGCGGATCGAATAGACGCACTCGCGCGCCCGGCCGTCGTCGAAGATGACCGAGCGCTTCACGCGCAGCCGGCTCGTGATGAAGTCGACGCTCATGTCGTCCATGCAGACGCAAGAGTCGCCCTCGTACCAGAGCGAGCTCGGCGAATACATCGCCGCGAAATCGCGATTGGCCACGTCGAGCAGGAACATGCCGCCCGGCTTGAGCGCGCGGAAGATGCGCTCGGCGACGGCGGCGTTCTTGTCCTCCTCGAAGTAGCCGAACGTCGTGTTCCAGCAGTAGATGCCGTCGAACATCGCCTCGAACGCCATCTCGCGCATGTCGCCGTGCAAGAAGTTGATCTTCTGCGAGCGCTCCTGCGCGACGTCGGCGGCGAGTGCCAGCTGATAGACGGAAAGGTCGTAGCCGACGACGCCGTAGCCGCGTGAAGCGAGGTCGACCGCGTGATGACCGGCGCCGCAACCGAGATCGAGCACGACGCCGCCCTTGGCGACGCCGAGCGACTCTTCGATGAAGTCGACTTCACGCGCGACTTGCTTGTCGCTCAAGCGCGGCACGGCGCGCGTGAAATCCTCGCCGAACAGATCTTCCCACCACGGGCGCTTGAGGGCGCGGCGGGCGCGCGGGCGATTCGAATCGGAGCGGCGGGGCGGCGACGGACGGCGCGGCGGCGGCGGCGGCGCCTTCACGTCGGGCACGGGCGCTTCACCGTCGGCGAGCGGCGCTTTCGCGACGGCGGGCATCGGGGCCTCCGGCGGCACGGACAGCGCGTCGTCGCGACCGAGCTCCACGGCCTCGCCGCTCGCCGGCGCGGGCTCCTCGCCCGCCGTCGCGGGCGCGGGACCTTCGGGCGCCTTCGCTTCGCGCGGCTTCGTCTCTTGCGAGTCGGGAGCGAGCTCCGTTTCGTCGAGCTCGGCGGGTTCGGCGCTCACGTCGGGCGCGTCGGGTTCGACGCGAGCGAGCATGGGCGTCTCGTCGTCGCTGTCGAAGTCGACGTCGACGGAGACGTCGTCGTCGTTCACGGCGGCCGGCGGCGCGCCGGGCGCGCCGATCGCGATGATGCGCATCACGTTGATGGCCGGAGCGGGCGTCGGCTTGTGCTGCGTCGAGGCGGCGCTGTCACCCGTGACGATGACGTGCGCCGGCGGCGGCGGCTCGCTCGGTCGCGGTAGCGGCATCGGCTGCCGGTGCGGCGGCGTGACCCGCGCGGGCCCGCCCGGCTCGATCGTGAGCTCGGGCGGCAACCCCTTCGCGACCGGCGGCGATGGATTCGCGCTCGGCGGCTCCATCGACGTCGGACGGCGGGGCGGACGCGGCGGCATCGAACCGCTGCTCGGTGCCGGCGGCGGTCCCGACACGCTCGGTCCGGGTCGCGGCGGCACGGGCACGGCGACGTCCATCGCCGAGGCCGGTCGCACCGGAGGCACGGACGGCGTGAGCACGGGCGTCGCTTCACTCACCGGCGGCGCGGGCGCGCGCACCGGCGGAGGCGGCGGGCTCGACGGCGGCTTGGCCTCGGCCGGGGCGGGCGAGGCGGGTGGAGGCGCGGGCTCGACGGCGGGTGCGGCTGCCACTTCGGAGACGACAGCCGCGGCAACGGGCGGCACGGCTTCGGCGGCAGCGGCGGGCGGCGCGATCGGGGCCGTAACGACCGGCGCTGGCACGACGACCGGCGGCGTAACGACCGGCGGCGTGACGACCGGCGGCGTGACGACCGGCGGCGGCGCAGGCGCGACCTCGGCGGGCTCGACTGCCGGCGGCAGTGCGGATTGCTCGACGGCGGACGGAGGCGGGGAAGCGACGGGCGGAGCGGACGGCGTCCCGTCGCCGGGCACCGGCACGGACTTTCGCGGCTTCGGGGGCGGCGCGAGCCGGCGCGCCGTGGGCGGATTCGAATCCGAACGCACCGGCGGAGGATCGGACGTGGGGGGAGGCGGCGACGACGCACTCGAGCTCGGCAAGCCGGGCGAGCTCGGCGTGGTGATGCGCGGCGGAGGATCGGGCGGAAAGATCCCGGCCGCGAGCGCCGCGGTGGTGCCCGGCGGAGGACGACTCGGCGTGCCGACCGAGAGCACGGGAATGCTCGGGATCTTCGACGGAGTGGGATCGCTCGTAGGCACGTTCGCCGACGCGGGTGCTTCGGGCGGCTTCGAGCTCATCCCGCCCTCAAGAGCGACTCGCCCATGCGAATGGGGCCCGTCTTGCGCGCGACGGCGAGGCCCGGCTCGAGCAAGAGCACGACCGTCGAACCGAGGTGGAAGATGCCGAGCTCGTCGCCACGCTTCACGGGAGCGGGCGGCTCGAGCGGGCTCAAACCCTGCGGCACGTCGGGGCCGCCCAACACGCCCACGGTGATGCGCCCGACGATCACCGCGCCCACCATCACCACCGTCACCCGGCCGAGGCCCGGCGTGTCGATCAAGATGGCGGCGCGCTGGTTTCGTACGAAAAGCTGAGGGATGTGGCGTTCGCCGATCGCGTTCACGGGGAAGAGGTCGCCCGGCAGCCCACGCACGAGGGTGATGTTACCGTCGGCCGGCACGTGCACGCGGTGATAGTCGCGTGGCGCGAGATAGATGACCGCAAACTCGCCGCCGGCGTAGCGAGCGGCGTCGCGCGGATCGCCGACGAGCTCACCCACGTCGTACGGCTGCCCCTTCACGAAGATGCGGGCACCGGGATCGACGACGCCCTGGGACGACAG
>Ga0335083_10000897_pt1 | contig 42572 bp, 38 predicted proteins | sample Lox_Sample_42_FD_206716 | JGI IMG/M metagenome (GOLD analysis project Ga0335083, IMG submission 206716) | Soil microbial communities from Loxahatchee National Wildlife Refuge, Florida, United States - Lox_Sample_4.2 | ecosystem: Environmental > Terrestrial > Soil > Wetlands | place: USA...
GGGTCACGCTTCGCGCGGTCAGGCGTCCAACGGGCAGAGCAAATCGCTTTACGCCCGGCGTAAAAAACGTCCGGCTCACCGCCGTGCTTTGGCCTGATTGTACTCCCCCGGTGGCACAAAACCAAAACCCGGAACGGACCGCTCGAATTTTCTCCCTCTCCCTAGCAACCGAGTACGGTCGACCCAAGTCGACCGCACGCAGGGCGGTAGTTGCATTGAAATACGGGCCGGGGTGAGGGTGAATGGTTCAGAACTGAGTACCAATCTCTGACCGAACTTTTGCACCTTAGTTTTGACCGATTGGTGCAAAAGATCGGATCCAAGCAGCATTTCTCTCGGGCTTTTTGCGAATTGCGGGCCGAGTTTTGTGCGCAAAACACGGGAACTCGATTTTGCGTGCAAAACACCGGGAGTTTTGCCCGCACGCAACTTCCCATTCCTCGGGAAATTGCGGGCCGTTTGAGTAACCGAGCGCACAAAACTCGACGCCTTAAGTTTTTCGAGGCGTGATGTATCCCCGCTCTTGGCCAATTAAGTGACCAAGTGCTAAGACGTTGCGTCGTACGCATCGCTCAGTGCAAAATTCAACGCCGATTCGGCGCGCTTGTTGAGCGAATCCGCTTTCAACGCGTCACAGCGTACCGACATAGCTGCGTAACGTTTAACCGCGACGCGCTAGCGGAGCGGGTTCGGCCGCAAATCGGCAAACAGCGCAGCATTCAAGCTGGGAGTTCACCCATAAAACGGAATCAGGTTGCCAAAGACCCAGCCGCAGCAACCGCCCAACCTCCGACGATTGCCGCCTGCACAGCCCCAGCGCTGCGGCGCGCATTGTAATCAACGGGTGGCCCAATTTGTGTAGATCTAGTTAATTCTTAATGAAAGCACTTGAATCAACTTTTTGTCGAGGCCAAAAAGATTGCACTGACTGATATGAGATGTTGATCAGGCTTTCATCAGTGCTAGGAACCGCGCTGATCTCGGTTGGGGATTCCAAGCGAACGTCGACTGAGTCGTAGCGCTTTCCGCCATGCAAAATCCGAAGCGGCTCAGCAAGCACAATTGTGGCGGCGACTGCACCAACAAACGGAACCGCTGCACTAACACTAGCTAATTGCATGTGGCCGCAACCGTCGTGTGCGGCAACACTCCGATAAAAAACATTTTCTAAAATTGCTGATTCATCCATCGACGGACTTGCTGATGAGGGCCAAAATTTCGTTGCTGCTTTCTGACCATTTGGGAAACTGTGGATACTGATTGCATCAAAATTGTCAGACCTTCCTCCGAGTCCGGCTTCAGTCACAAATTGAAAGCCAACTTGATCCAATGCTTCTCTCGGTCCCTTACCATCAAATCCACAAAGCCCAAGGCCTGGATCGCTGCCAACAACCTGGCACCCCTTTTGAAATGGTCTTTCCAGAAGCTTAGGACTAAACCCACGTGCGCGCAACCAACGAAGTGCCACGCGCGATTTTAGCTTCCCGCGGTCACGCTTCCTGGAAATCGATCCTGAATCCCAGTTACCAGTAACAAGCGTGTCATAGTCGTTGAGCAGCAGATTCATATCACTGGGGTCACTGTAAGGCAACAATCCAATACACCAGAGATAGGCTTGACCGAGATGACCTAATCCCAGCAACCACGCCTCATTCGGAACAACCTCTAGCGGCATACCCACCGCATCCAGCGCATCCCACGACAGTTCAGGACGCCAAAGCGACATTCCAATTGTCCGCTTGGTCGCCTCAATGTTGACACGCGCAATCCGTAGAAAAAGTTCAGAAACTGCGAGAGCACCTGCGGCAACGCCTGCAAGCGGATTATGTTCGCGCTCCAACAGCCGGACCTCTTCACCAGGACCAACTGCTGCAGCCCAACCATCAAAAGTAACGTGCAAACCATTGCACACATCGCGGCGACTTCCAAATACAATGCGGGACGTGTGTTCGGCTCGTGGAGGTTTGCGAACACCGATTCGCTTGAGCGCATCCGCAAAATTCACCGCGCTACCAAATGGAACGGCAAGCGGCATGTCTTGTCCGGGATTTGCTCCGTCGCAGACCACCATGCCAGGAAAACAACGCACTGCTGTATTCGCCGCCGTCAATATGGCGGATTGCCATACGGCTGACCCCACAACCTCCTTCCCCCAGCACAACATGATCTGCGATTTCGATAAAATACTGGTAGCCTCCGCCGGACAAATGTTCAATTTTTCGATAAGAATCTTGTCTCGCCGCGAAAATGTATCTCGATCTAACATTGCGCGCACCTTTACCAAAGGCTTAAATGGATCCGCTGACGACGATGTTCTAATTTTGTCCAGTCCGTCCACTGAAGGTTACCGCGATATTCAAAAAACCCAACGCCGCGCAAGCTCAAGCACCAATTCATTGCATAATTGGGCAGAATGATCGCCATGTGCGACACCTCACCGATCATTGGATTTTGTCGATCGCTATTGCTTTGCAGTGCAATTCCCGGATGCGTGTGAACATCTGCTAATACTCTCGCATTTCTTTCGCGGCATACCTTCCAGAGGTTGGAAAAGCCATCGCTAGCAAAGGTAATAATCCCTGTATCAAGCGCGTGGGAATTTAACTCGTTGTAGAGAACAAACGATGTCACTTTGTCGGCCCATTCACCCCGCACGCCTAGCAAGAACGCGCCACTTTCATGGATACCACGTCCGGCCTTACGAAGGCAGCGTACCAATCGAAACCATACAAAAACTGGAATCTCTAAGTTGCGGTCCATTTAGTTCAACAGTAAATGAAGTTCTTCTAGCAGGTCGACTATCGAATGATTTCGATCCCATACCAGTCGTTGCAGTTCTGTCTTCCATTGACCATGCGAGTTCGCTGCTACGCGATCGTAAGGATGGTACAGCGAAGTCGGGTTTACAAAGACTTTTTCCCCGCGCCCGGCGATCTGCGGCCGCTTGTCCATGCTCAGCCAGTTTTTGGTTTCGGGATCCCAAAGATTCCCGGTTAATGCGTCGATCGGATATTTTTCACAATTCCACTTAAAGTAATATTTCGGAGCCAATCCATTTCCGTTGGCCGTAACCCAAAGCACTATATCTGGCCAAATCAGGTCCGGCGGGAGCAGCGATGGTTCGCATACTCCCCACCGGCCCTCGTTTGAGCCAATCATGAACCGCGCGGACTTTAGGTCGGCGCGCATTGCGCGTTCATCAGGCGTCATAAGGTCCTCGCTTTAGCCCTGAATCTTAGGATCAGGAAGGAGGTCAAAGGTCAGATGGCATTTTCCTTCGTGGACGAACTCGCAAAGATCCTGCGTCCGACGGGCACCGACCTTGGTACCATTGACCTGCAAGAACATGTGCTTCTTATCTTGACCCTCGGCGAGCGGAAATTTGCTCAAGGCCCAATCAAGCACATAACCGATGCGCGTCCTCGACGCAAAGTGTCGTTCTTCCGTGCGTTCTTGATAATGCACGACAACAGCAACACTACGGCAACGGTGACAGAAAATGTGATAGCCGCTTTTTACACCAATGCTAGCCAGCGTAGCGTCAAACTCTGGGCTAACCAAATCGTCATCGCCCGGTGACTCGATACCGTCTGGTGCGACAACTTCGATTGCGAAGGACGCAACATCGATGCCAACACCATCCTGCTTCAGCAGCTTCCGAAGCGTCTCTTCAGGTGTGGCGACCAGACATTCTGGCTGAACACCCTCCCGGTGCAGAAACAATTCAAATTCATTTTTCATCCTCGTCTCCTTTAATAAAAAGGACAGTGCGACAAACGACTAGCACTGGAACAATCCAGCGCTTGACAACTGAGCCGCACTTTGCCGAGAATGAGGTTCTTCGAATGGGCCCTCATACGGCTCAGTGCGGACGCGCTGCGGAAACAGCGCGTCCGTTACTTTTCCGATAAACCTTACCAGCAACGGTCGTTGGAACAGTAACGATAATGGTCAGATTAACAATTTTGCCGCCGGTTGTCAAATTTCAGAATCTATATAATTATTTGTTTCTGAAAAAAACATGTTTGCGACGCATACTTGTTGACGTAGGTGTTTCTGGGGCTTATAGTTAGGACATGGCAGCCACGAAGTCAGAAGCGGCAGACCCGATCTACAAAAAGATCGGCGAGTTAATCCGGCAATACCGAACTCATCCTGGCGGGCCCAATCTCAGCCAAGACGAGTTGGGGCGTGCGATATCGTTGACAAGAGCCTCGATCGCAAATATCGAACTCGGCAGACAGAAGGTATTGGCACACACACTCATACAAATTGCAGCCGCTTTGCACGTAGCACCTGAGCAATTGCTTCCGAACGGAATCGCCACATCACACGAAGCGATTTTTCCAAGGAGTCTGAGGGCCGAAGCGCGACAGTGGATCGAAAGCGCCATCCAAAATAACTGTGTTAACGTCCTCAGATAAATTATGCGAGTGCGACGGAAACACATTCGCGACCTTGCCACGAAGATTCTATTGAATCACGGAATTACTGCGCCTTCTGTAGACGTCGAACGAATCGCAAGAGATGAAGGCATCAAAGTTGTAAGAGAATACGCTAACGATAGATCTATTTCAGGGTTTCTGGATCGTCGCAGCGCAGTTCCGATAATCGGTGTCAACAGGCATCACCTCGAGAATCGGCAACGTTTCACGATCGCCCATGAGCTTGGGCACCATTTTCTTCATAGTGAATCCCTATATTTCGATGACCGAGTCTTACGATTCAGAGATGCCGAATCCAGTGAAGGCATTAACACTGATGAAATGGAGGCGAATCTATTTGCTGCTGAACTACTAATGCCGAAAGAGTTTCTCGAGGATTATTTCAGCAATCATATACTTGACATCAATGATGATGAAGCGATTGAGGATTTGGCCAAAGAGTATAAAGTAAGCCCTCAATCGTTAATGTATCGATTGAACTATCTCGACTTGGCCTGAAACTAACTTGAGTAACCGCCGGTGCCACTGGCTATGTTAGTATAAGCCGTGACTTTCGTTCTGGCGCAGGCTAATGGTTACTTCAAACGCTAAACTGGCAAATTCTATGAATCCCATCACGATTACCGGTCAAGTAGACGAACAGCATCTGCTTTCCGCGCGTGCGCCGGATTCGGTTCCGCCGGGGCCGGTGACGATTCTGGTGTTGCCAGCCGGCGAGCAGGACGATGGCGAGCAAGCCTGGATGGCGGGAATCGCGAACCAATGGACCGAGGAGTTGAGCGACTCTCGTCAAGATATTTACACGCTGGACGATGGAGCGCCAGTGAATGCACCCTGACGATATTTATTTGGCCAGCTTTCCCTTTGGCGACGCTCCGGGCATGAAGCTGCGGCCTGTGTTGTTGCTGACTGACCGTTTGGGCAGCGTGCCGGAAGTGGTGGTGGCATATATTTCGTCAGTGATTCCGGCGGTTCTGTTGCCGACCGATCTTGTGATTGATCCTGTGAATCCCGACGGTGCATCAACCAATCTCAAAACCAAGTCGGTCCTTCGATTGCACAAACTAGCAACCATTCATGCCAGTGCGATTGTTCGTCGGCTGGGCGCTATCTCAGCGAAAACAAGTACCGAAGTTGACGGCAAGCTACGCGCGCTGTTTCAGTTGTAAAAGAATCGGTTTCGTCAAATCTAGCGCCCTGCGCGACCAATGATCGCAGCTTTATGCTAAGGGAGCGGTGGGGCGGGTTTATACGCCCAATATGGCCAGTGTGTTGGCGTCGGGGTGGCCGGAGAAGTATTTGGTAAGGGCGGCGGCGAATACCGTGTTATCGTCGGGTACGGCGTCTTGGGAGTGAGTTTCAGGGTAATGCTGCGTCGCGGTTTGGAAGAGCGTCATGCAAGAATGGAATTTCAGATGGTCGGGGTAGGCGAAGATCTCGTCGATCGGGCGGTTGTCGATGTTTAGCACAAGCTCGGTGCATTCGCGCAGGCGTGGGCCGAGCACCGGGTGGGCGGCGTAGGCTTGCGCTTCGGCCAATGAGGCGATGGCAAATTTTTGGGCCGTGGCGCTGCGGCCTAGACCGGCGATTTGCGGAAAAATAAACCACATCCAGTGGCTGCGTTTTTGGCCGGCGCGGAGTTCTGCGACGACGCGCGGGTACACGTGCTCTTGGGCGTCGAGAAAACGTTGGAAATCAAACATGGCAATTAGCGGTTAGCGATTAGCAATTAGCGGTTGAGGCTCGCTCCGCTGGCGCGTCGCGGTTAAACAATAGGTTTCGCCAAATCTAACGCCCTGCGCGACCAACGGTCGCGGCTTTATGATTTCCAGCGCTCTGCTGGCGCGTCGCGGCTAAACGGATTGAGATACAGCAGTGTGGAACGGCACCGCTTAGGAATGCTGCTGTTTGCGGGCGCGTTTGGCTTGGCGGCGGGTGAGATTTTGGGCGCTGTTTTTGTCGCCGGCGCCGTTATCGGCAGTTCCATCGTCGTCGTTGTCGACCACGTGGTAATCGACCAAATCCAGCGTGCTGCGGCGGATCACTCGGCCTTGGCCATCCAGCTCCTTGGAAGTGCGGGCTACGATGCCGCCGGGCACGTCGACGCTGGTGACATCGAGGGTGACGTTGGTGCCGCGGGCACTGCGCTGAATGGTCCGCTCGTAGGCGGTCGATTTCACCTCGTGCAGCACGTTGTAGGGCATGTCCAGCGCGATGACTTCGACCGTGGTTTGCGGCTCGTCGAGCGATTTGCCATCGGCGGTGAAGAAGCGGGTTTCGCGCTTGAGCACGTACGGCTCTACGTCGTCGGACAGGAACAACTCGGTGACTTGCTTTTGACGCCCGGTGTTGGCCGAAACTTGTTCGATGCGGCAGGGAACTTGCCGCCCGTCGACGGTGAGGGGCTCGGTGCCCAGCGATTTCAGCTCGGTGGAATCGTTCGGCGATTCGCCATAGTAACCGTATTCGACGGTTTGAGGCGGGCTTTCGAAGCGGCGGCCATCGACTTCGACCGTGCCTTCGATCCGGAGGGTAAGCCGTTTGGCGTCGGCGCGGACCAGCGTGGTTTTGGTTTCGGTGATCGTGGTATCGACCACTTCGCCGCGGTCGTTGAGCGTGTCGGTGACGATACGCACCTTTTTCCACGTGCCCGGGTCAAAGCGGCCCCAGACGTGCAGATCTCGCGGGGTAAGCTCGGTCGAGGGCGGGGCGGCGATGGTTTCCGCTTGAAGCGGACCGTTGCAAAGCATGGCGCCGTTGAGAACCAGCAACACCGCCACACTTGCCAGCAGCAAAGCAAACTGCCAACGGCGGTGAATGGGGTTACAACACATGGCCAATTCAAACGGAGAACAAAAATGCGTGGCTTGTTGCCATCGGCCAACCAAGCAAAGCGGCGGACCGCCAACCTCGGCAAACTGGAAGGCAACTATCCGGTGCAGCCCAGGGCCTTGCCGCACCCATGGAACAAATCAACAAATCAGCAAATCGGCCGACGACTGCCAAAACTCGTGAGGTAGAACAACGATGGTGGGAGCAGCTAACCGGCTTCCGTTTTCCGGGCCAAAACATGCGTGTGCTGCTGACAGCCCAACCGTTTGCTAATGCGTATTGATAGCAAAAATACGCAGGCCTGGGAAGATGGCGAATGGAGAAAATCGCCGCTTTTGATGGTGCATGGACTGCGAAAGTGCGAATTTCGGCTTACTTTTTGACGTTTGAGGCCGGAATTCCCGCTTCAATGGCGGTGGGGAAATCGTTGGCGGTCGCCGCGACGTGGCTGGGTTTGGGGATTTCTGACTTGGGATGCGTGGTCATGCATCCGGGGGCGACGAGCATCGCCAGCCAGAGCCCCGCCAACTTCAGTATGCCAAAGCGTTTTGAATTCATGTGAGTCAACATCCTTTTACACAGCTTACGGCTGCACGCGCTTTTGAGCCATCCACTCTTCCACGGTGCGCGGTTTTTCGGGTTGCTTTGGCCGGAACAAACTGCAGCCGGGTGCGGCGGCGAGCAACGCACCGGCGAGCAGGGCCAGCATGAGGAATCGACGGAAACGAATCATAGCGTCGCCTTTACAACCCGAAATCTACTTCTTTGATTTCGAGAACCATTGCGAGGGATGAAAGATTTTATTGTTCCAAAAGGAGCTTTTCTTTTTTTTGCTGGCGGTGTCGACCATGGGTGGGGCTTCGTCCGCGTTGGCTTCGACGACGGTCAATTGAGAATCGTCTTTTTGCACGCCGCGGGCGTCATTGGTGGAAGTTTGTTGCTGCGAGCCGGCAGCCAGCGGCAACCAGGGCAACCCTTGGCTCCAAGCGGAAACGCCAACGGATAAAACCGCCAATAGGCATACCGCGCCTAACATACGACGCATCGACATGGCCCGATTCCTCCGTGAGATAGTAGACAATTGATTGAATCGATGATTCCCAACGACGCAGCACCTTATTCGGCGAAGCGACGATTGGGATGATGATTGTGGAGCGAATTGCGACTGAGAAAAGTGCTTGGAAGATGGTTTGGGCCGCCGGACAAGGGAATTCTCCGCCGACGGAACGACCCAGCATCCTCGCTGAAAAGGTGGCGGAGTGTCGCAAAAAACGGCAGTTCGATCCAGACGAATTTACCCGGAAATTGCCCTGCGGTTGTCCGTTTCGCCTGGGTAACGTAGCATTGCTAGCAAGGTCATTTGTCCCGTAGTCAGTTGTTCAAAGTTGACCAATGCAAATTGACAGTTAACCGGTGGCAAAGGACAAGCGGCAAAAGACAAATTTAAATGGACATGCTCAAGCAAACGGTTGGATTTATTGGAGCAGGACAAATGGCGCGAGCGCTGGCTCGTGGATTTACCACCGCCGGTTTGCTAGCAGAAACGCAAATGGTGGCTGCCGATCCGGTGGCCGCGGCCCTGGCGGAATTCCAGCGTTTGCTGCCGGGGTGCAGTACGGAGCGCGAGAATGCCGAGGTTGCCCGGCGCAGCGACATCATGGTGCTGGCCGTCAAGCCGCAACAAGCCAAAACCGCGCTGGCCGAGCTGCGCGGCGCCCTGGGAAAAGACAAATTGGTAATCTCCATCGTGACGGGCATCCGCTTGCAGGCACTAGCGGAAGGGTTGGGGCCGTGTCGATTGGTGCGCGTGATGCCGAATACGCCGTGCCTGGTGGGGCAAAGCGCCAGTGCGTACTGCTTGGGACCCGGCGCTACCCAGGCGGACGCCGAGCTGGTGGCCCAACTGCTGGGCTCGGTAGGCGTGGCCATACAGTTGGATGAAAAACTTTTGGATGCGGTCACCGGATTGTCCGGCTCGGGTCCGGCATACGTGTACCTGATGATTGAAGCATTGGCCGATGGGGGCGTACGGCTGGGACTTCCACGGGAAGTCGCTCTGAAATTGGCGGCTCAAACCGTGAAAGGGGCGGCGGAAATGGTGCTGACGACGGGCGATCATCCGGGCGTGCTCAAGGACCGCGTTGCCAGTCCCGGCGGAACGACGATTGCCGGCCTGCACGTCATGGAAAACCACGGCGTACGGGGAGCGTTGATTTCCGCCGTTGAAGCGGCGGCCCGCCGCGCAACGGAATTGGCAAACGGCTAAGCGAAGCGTATATACTTGCAAAGAGAAGCGATTGTCTGGAACGATTCACCTTAAAAACTAATGACAAAATTCGCGGGTCGAACTTCGTGCTCAGCGATTTGCATTTATGTCTATTTTTTGCATTGTTGACGACAAGCATATTCCCTTGTACCGCATCGTGTGGATCGCGGCGGTGCCGCACTTTTGCGGCCATGACGATTGCACCCAAGAGGGCAACTACGAAATCCGCTTGGAACAAGGAGAATCGGTGTGGGCCAAGCGCGAGGAGCGCGATGCCGTGCTGAATGCACTGGAGAATTGGCAAGGCAGCGTGGGGGGAGAAGACGAAGAATGGGAAGAACCGCAGTGATATGATTCTCGTATACGTGTACCTCTGATTTACTTCCGGCTGGCGCCGACCTGCGAGAAACTTTGCCCATGTCCACTTTCGAAAATCACGACTACAAATGGCGCGAAACCTATTTCGTGCTGTTCGATTCGGCGCGGCGGCCGATGCTGGAACAGGTCAAGCGCCGCTTGCTCAAAATTAATCCACGTTTCGAATTGAGCAACGGCGAGGCCGACGAGGCCGGCCACATTGATTCGCTTTCGCTTCGTTCGCCGCAAGATTACGCAGCCATGGACATCAGCTACGTATCAGGCGAAGAAGTGTCGGACCAGGTGGATGAGCTGCAACGGGACATGAAAGGCAATGTCGATGCTACGGATCGACCCAAGCTGGCCCAGCTTTCCCAGTGCGATGCCAAGTTCGACATTCTGCATTTCGAACAGGTTTCCAACGATGAGGAAGAGGACGACGGGGAAATGCTCGACCCCAGTGCGTTGCTCGGCGTGATGGATGCCCTGATCGAACTGACCAAAGGCGTGGGCGTGGATCCGCAATCGGGCAGTTTGATGTAAAGCGGCTAGCAATTAGCAATTAGCGACTAGCAATTAGCGGATAGCGATGAGCAGACGCTTGCTAGTTGCTTTCTTGACCCAACTGCCGCAGCAGGTCCAAGGTATAAATGCCGGTGCTGTGGCCGTCGCTGAATTCGATGGAGTAAGCGTAATTTCCCACGGGCTCCATCTTAGCGATTTGCAGCGGCAGGGCTTCTGCTGCCGACAGCACGGGCAACAAGTTGGCGGATGGCGGGGCTGCGGAACGTTTTTCTCGGCAAGTGGCACACGGGCAGGCATCGCGCAGTTCGCGGAACGAATACTGGCGGCGCGCGCCATCGCTCCAATCGATGATTAAGGCATTTTCGCCCGTGCGAGACAGTTTAATCGGATGAGATGACGTAGAACTCATCCTCGCCGCTCCCGCTTGTCAATAAATCGCTTCCCTTTTCCTTCGAATCGGGGCAGCGAACCCAAGGGAACGGTTTCTACCTCGACGCGCAGCCCAATCCGCAATTTAAATTCCTGCATAATTCGATCGGGCTGTTGCAGTCGATCTTCCACTTCGATCCGCAAGCGGTCCATTTCGGAAACTTTGTACACCGTGGCGCGGTACTCCACCACTTCGGGAAAGCTGCGCAAAATATGGTCTATGCTGCTGGGAAACACATTGACGCCGCGAACCACCAGCATGTCGTCGTTGCGTCCCAATACGCCGCCATTAAGCAACACGAAGCGGTTGGTTCCTGGATGCCGCCAGGTGGGTCGCACCACGTCGCCAGTGCGATAGCGCAACACGGGACAACCGGCTCGACCCAAATTGGTGATGACCAATTCCGCTTCTTCGCTATCTTCCGCCGGGCCACCAGTGGCCAACGACAGAAACTCGGCAATGTACTCGGCTTCGACCACGTATAATCCTTGACCTTGCGAATCGCCGAATCCCCAGGGACCCACTTCGGTGGCACCGCAGTGATCGTGAACCTGCGCGTTCCATAATTGTTGCAGCCTGGCGCGAACGGCCGGCACTGATCCGCCCGGTTCGCCCGCTAAAACCAAGACTCGCACGCCGAATTGTGCGACGTCCAGATCGTGATGTCCCGCCACTTCAGCCAAATGCAAAGCATAACTGGGGGTGCAACACAACACCGTGGGCTCATTGTGGCGGGCCAAATCCAAGCGTTGCAGCGAGCTCATGCCGCCGGTGGGAATAACCAACGCCCCGCGCTGGCAAAACGATTCATACGCGCCCCAAAAGCCGATGTGCGGGCCGAACGAAAAGGCCATCAACACGCGATCGCCGGCGCGAATGTTCGCCGCGTCCAGCACGTATTGCCAGCACTGCAGCACCCATTGCCAATCGTCGGGCGTATCGAGCACGGCCAAAGGCCGACCGCTGGTGCCGGAAGTTTGATGAAAGCGAGAATATCGCTCCCGCGGCCAGGTGTGGTTGCGGGCTGTATCACCGCCGCTGGCCGAAACGACAAGTTCCTCTTTGAACGTGAACGGCCAGCGTGCGAACTCCGCCAGCGAATCTACGGGCCGTTTCATCCGGGCCAGCTTTTGCGCGTAAAACTGATTGGCGGGCAAGATCTGGTCCAGCAGCGCATTGAGCCGCAGCAGTTGATATTGCTCCAACTCGGCGCGGGGCAACGATTCCAAGCGGCGACGTTCAGCAGCAGTCGTGGGTGTCATCACTGAATTCTAGGCCGGACGGTGTTTTTTTGTAGATCGCTCTGCAGACCGAGCCATGAGCAAAACGCGAGCAAAAATCAACGGTTTCAAAGGATGTTTCACCAGGACAATCAAGAAGAATTATTTCCCGCCGATGGAAATCAGATGCGACAGGGTGCGGAGGTACATTTTGCCGTCGGCGATGGCGGGGGTGGCCTGGCTGCCTTCGCCCAGCGGATTGCGCGCCAGCTGCTTATATTCGTCCGCGGCGGCCAGCACGACCACATCGCCATCGAGGGAGATGCAATAGATTCGGTCGCCCACGCGGACCGGGGAACCGTAAAAAATTCCGCCCACCCGCTGCCGCCAGTGAACTTTGCCCGTGGGCACGTCGATGCAACTGACAATTCCGCCGTCGCCCCACAGGAACGCCAAATCGCCGGCGGTGCAAATGGTGGTCACATACGGCGCCGACGATTTGGGAATGCTGTAGACCAATTGGTACGGGCTGCCATCTTTGTTGCCGGGCTTGATGGCCACGACCATGTTATTTCCCTTGCCCTCCTGCCCCTCGCCACAGTTGGCTAAAATCAAACCGTCGGCCAAGACGGGCGAACCGACGGGCCGCAGTTTGAACACCGGCGCTTCCCAATTCACGGCGCCGGTTTTCAAATCGTGGCTGGTGATGCCGTAGGCCCAACTGCAGACGATGAGTTCGCGGCCGGTCGGCGTATCGAGGATACAGGGGGTGGCATACGAAGCATTCTGGCGGTTGTCGGCGTACTTGCGAGGAATTTTCCAGCGCTCTTGCCCGGTGGCCGAGTCAACGGCAATCAGAAATCGTTGATCGCCTTCTTGATCGTTGGTGATGATGACCTCGTCGTCCACCACAATCGGCGAAGTGCCAAAGCCGTGCTGGCTGATGAATGGTCCCAGATTGATTTTCCACACTTCATCGCCATCGTGGGTTAACGCCTGCAGGGTGAACTCGTCGGCCGAGGCCCAGGCCAAATAAATCCGCTTGTCGTCCAAAGCCGGCGTGCTGACGGCAAAGTTGTTTTGCGCGTGGACGTGATATTTGGTTCCGGGAAAATCTTTCTGCCAAATTTTTTGTCCATCTTTGGCGCTAAGACACAGCACATGGCGCGTGGCGGTATCGGGATCGGCGCCGGTGACAAACACCTTGTCGCCCCAAACAACCGGCGACGAATGCCCCACGCCCGGCAGCTCCACTTTCCAGTTATAGTCGCTTTCGGTCCATTGGATGGGAATGGTTGCCGCCGCTTCGCTTTGCCCCTGGCCGTTGGGACCACGGAAGCGCGTCCACTGTTGGGCATATGCCGCTGCGCCGGTCAACCAGACGCACAGACAAGCCCCAAGCATCGTGCGGCGAGAAATCATGAACGAACCTTTTAATCGGCGTATGCTCTGTTAACGAATATCGCTGACACGATGGTAACGCATGCAGCCGGTATATTCTAGGATTGGCGTCGCGCGGTAGTGGGTCAGTTTGAAATGTAGAGGCGGCTGTCCTCAGCGGCTGACGCAACAATCGCCGAAAAAACGGCCGGGGACAGCCGTCGCTACATTCCTCATTGATCAAACTGACCCATTACCCGTCGCAGGGCAAGTTCCCATTCCCCATTCTTTCTGCTGCGATAGAATTTGTTGCCAGCCTATTCTCCACGGTATTTTCCATGCTTACAGAAACGCTTGGTCGCCTGGCGGCCGGGGAAAACTTATCGCAGTCTGAGGCGACCGCCGTTTTCGACGCGGTGATGGAAGGTCACGTACCCGAGGAGCAAATCGCCCTGCTCTTGACCGCGCTGCGAGCCAAAGGCGAAACGGTTGACGAAATTGCCGGTGCGGCAGCTTCGCTGCGGAAGCAGATGACGCCAATTCGCACGCGGCATTCCATTGTAATCGACACCTGCGGCACCGGCGGCGGCGGTTCGAAGCTGTTCAACATCAGCACGGCGGCGGCGCTGGTGACGGCCGCTACAGGGACGCCAGTCGCCAAGCATGGCAATCGAGCGGTAACCAGCCGCACTGGGTCGGCCGACGTATTGGCCGCTTTGGGCGTCAACATTGCGGCCGAGGTAACCTGCGTGGAGCGTTGTCTCAATGAATTGGGGATTTGTTTTTGCTTTGCGCCGCTGGTACACCCTTCGATGAAGCGGGTGGCTGAAGTTCGCCGCCGCTTGGGTATGCCCACCATCTTCAATTTGCTAGGGCCCTTGTGCAACCCGGCGGGCGCTCCGTTTCAATTGCTGGGTGTCGGCCGGCCAGAGTCGCGGCCAGTCATGGCTCAAGCATTGGCTAAGTTGGGCACCAAGCATGCAGTGGTTGTTAGCGGTGGCGAAGGACTTGGCGAAGTGAATATCGCTGGTCCGACGGAGGCGACGGAAGTGATGGCTGATGGCAGCATTCGCGAATTTCAGTGGATTCCCAGCCTGTTCGGTTTGCCGACGGCCGATTCGCTCGATTCGCTGGTTGTGAAAAACGCGGAACAAAGCGCCGAGATGATCCGCGAAGTTTTGGCAGGCAAGCCCGGACCTGCGCGCGACATCGTGATTGCGAATAGCGCAGCAGCCACGTGGATTGCTGGAAGCGAAACAACGTTGCAGACTGCGGCCAGCAGGGCAAAGATGATCATCGATAACGGGGCCGCGAGCCGCACACTCGCCAATCTCGTCGCAATGACAAACGCAACACGATGAGCGAACAACATCATCACAAGCTTGGCCATGCCAACAGGCTGCCGACGGCCGGCGGCGAAAAAGTGCGCGATCCGGTGTGCGGCATGCTGATCGATCCGGCTCGCGCCGCGGGCAAGTTCGAATATCAGGGCCAGACATATTATTTTTGCAATCCCGGCTGCCTGAAAAAATTCCAAGCGCAGCCGGATGTGTATTTGTCTTCCGTCCCGGTCGCCAGCGGACCACAGCTTTCCGTTTTGCAGCCAGCACGCGGAATAGCGGTTCATGCATTGCACCCTCACCCCAGCCCTCTCCCAAAGGGAGAGGGAGCAAAAGCGAGTGTTCAATTCACGTGCCCCATGCACCCGGAAGTGCGGCAAAACGGGCCGGGAAGCTGCCCGATTTGCGGCATGGCGTTAGAGCCGCAAAATGTCATCGTTGGGGAAGAAGCCAATCCTGAACTTGCCGATATGTCGCGCCGTTTCTGGATTAGCATGGCATTGAGTGCGCCGCTACTAGTTGTTGCGATGCTCGACATGCTGCCTGGGATGCCGCTGCAACATTGGTTCGGCGCGGCTACGCTGCGGTGGATCGAGTTTGCCCTGGCCACGCCGGTCGTGCTATGGGCGGGGCTGCCGTTTTTCCAGCGCGGTTGGCAATCGGTGGTACATCGCTCGCCTAACATGTTCACGCTGATTGCCATGGGCACGGGCGCCGCATACGGCTTCAGCGTGGTGGCCGCGTTTGCGCCGGGATGGTTTCCGGAATCGTTGCGCGGGCACAACGGACAAGTTGAAGTTTATTTTGAAGCGGCCGCTGTGATTATCACGTTGGTGCTGTTGGGGCAAGTTTTGGAATTGCGAGCGCGGGGGCAAACTTCCAGCGCCATTCGCGCATTGCTGGGATTAGCCCCCAAAACCGCACGTCGAATGAATGCCGATGGCAGCGAACACGATGTGCCGCTGGATCAGGTGCAAGTGGGCGATCGGCTGCGGGTGCGGCCTGGTGAAAAAGTGCCGGTGGACGGTGAAGTGCTGGAAGGCGCCAGCAGCGTGGATGAATCGATGATCACCGGCGAGCCAATCCCGGTGGAAAAACAAACCGGCGACCGTGTCACCGGCGGCACGGTCAACGGCACGGGTTCGCTGGTGATGCAGGCGCAGCGCGTCGGCAGCGAGACGTTGCTGGCGCAAATTGTTCGCATGGTGAGCGAGGCCCAGCGCAGCCGCGCGCCGATCCAGCGATTAGCCGATGTCGTGGCCGCATGGTTTGTGCCGGCGGTGATTGGCGTGGCGATTCTTACGTTCACCCTTTGGTCGACCGTGGGGCCGGAGCCACGATTGGCTTACGCTTTGGTCAATGCGGTGGCGGTTTTGATCATTGCTTGTCCTTGTGCCTTGGGACTGGCAACGCCGATGGCAATTATGGTAGGCACCGGACGGGGCGCCATGGCCGGCGTACTGGTGAAAAACGCGGAAGCATTGGAAGTGTTGGAAAAAGTCGACGTGCTAGTGGTCGATAAAACTGGCACGTTGACGGAAGGCAAACCACGATTGATGACGGTGGAGGGCGCAGGGAGCAGGGCGCAGGAAGCAGGATATAAAGCCGCGACCGTTGGTAGCGCTGATGACAAGTCGGACGAACAACTCCTTCGCCTAGCCGCCGCGCTGGAAAAGGCCAGCGAGCATCCGTTGGCGGCGGCGATTGTTACCGGCGCCCAGGAAAGGCAACTCGCAGTTCCTGACGTCGTGAAGTTTCGTTCCATCACCGGAAAGGGCGTGACGGGAAACATCGAAAATCACGATGCGGCGCTCGGCAACGTCAAATTATTGGAAGAGTTGAGAATTGCCGTGCCGAAGGCTGCTTTGGATCGGGCGGAAACGCTGCGGCGCGATGGCCAAACCGTCATGTTTGTGGCCATCGACGGCACGTTGACCGGATTATTAAGCGTGGCCGATCCGATCAAAGCAAGTACGCCCGAGGCGATTGGGTTTCTGCACGCCGATGGTGTGCGGATCGTGATGCTGACGGGCGACAGCCGCACCACAGCCCAGGCAGTGGCAAAAAAATTGGGCATTGACGAAGTTCTAGCAGAAGTTGCTCCGGGCGAAAAAGGGAACGCGATTAAACATTTGCAGAGTGAGGGGCATATTGTGGCGATGGCCGGCGACGGAATCAACGATGCGCCGGCGCTAGCGCAAGCACAGGTGGGTATTGCGATGGGGACCGGCACGGATGTGGCGATGGAAAGCGCCGGACTGACATTGGTGAAAGGAGACTTGCGCGGCATTGCCAAAGCCCGGCGTCTGAGCCGCGGCGTGATGCGCAACATCCGTCAGAATTTGTTTTTCGCCTTCGTGTACAACGCATTGGGTGTGCCGATTGCAGCAGGAGTGTTGTATCCCATCTTCGGCCATGCTGCACTGTTGAATCCGATGATTGCCGCAGCGGCGATGAGCTTCAGCAGCGTTTCGGTGATCAGCAATGCCCTTCGCCTGCGGCGGCTTGCGTTGTGAAGAAAAACCGGCACTACGATTGAACGCCGTTGCGAATTGATGGAACAAACCGCTGATTCACGCTGATCAGCAGCAATGGATTGCCAGTAGCTTTTCTCCGGACTATCGCCAATTAACGTGTGTTAGCGGTTTGTTCATTGAACAGAAGGAAACAGAGACAGCGGAGAATTAGGGCCATTTTTCAAGAATCTGTTGCGACTGTAGCCGAATGCTCACAGCATCCGGACCGGACGGCGTGGCCGTCCGGCTATTTGGTGTCACGTTTCGAGAAATTTTCCAAAAAATCTTCGCCGGTGCTGCAAAACAGTTGACTTGGGGGGGGGGGGGGTATGCTGGGCAGTTCTGGAAAAGAGAAGAGCGGTTTCGTTTCCACTCCGATTCACTCATCGATGAAGGAACCGCTCGTGAATTGCATTGCGAGAGCCATTACAGCGTTGGTAAAACTCACCCGCACGACTAGCAGGTTATCTGTAATCGTACTTTTACTTTGCGCAACAAAGTCCTACGGTGCCATTTATGTTGTGGCAGATCGGTCCGTATTCGACGCTGAAACCGCTGGTCTATCGACCATTGATTTCAATTCATATTCTAGCGGCGCGCTGACGAATTACAGCACCCCAAGCGGCTTGACAGCAACGGGAATAGAATTCGTCGGCAACGTGACCGGTGGTGGAAACTTTCTTTATGCTATCCAACCAGCATATTATCCGCCAATATACGACCAATGGCCAACCGGATCGAGTCCAACCGTCTTGCAAGGGCCGGGAAGTGCGGGTGCGGTGGCAGTAGGTGAACTCGACGTGAGTGGTCCATTAGGAACTGCTGTCGGCACGGGATTTTACACCGTTACTGATGGGATTGGACCTGTGCCCCAATCCGTCCAGGTTTATGTTGACACTGGGTTTTCAGACCTTACCTTTACCGTTCCCACTTCGGGCGCACCAACGATAGATTTTATTGGGATCATTGATACGGAGTCGGGCGAACCTATACAAGACGTTTCGTTCACCGCTGGCGGCACTGCGACGTATCCGAATCTGTCAGATTTTCAATACGGTGAATTCGTACCGGCCCCCGAGCCGAGCGGACTTGTGTTGGTCGCGCTGGGCGGCCTGGCGGCCATCGGTTGTCGCGCGCTGCTGCGGCGGAAGGCCAATGCTGTTTAGAATGGCGCGACTCGCCGATCCCATCGGCGGCTTTATGGGGGAAGATGTCGAAGCCCTAACTAACTGGCGGAATCGATTGGCGGATGGAATCGAGCAGTTCCCACGTCCTGTGCTGATCGCACCATTACAGACAATAGCACAGTGAAAACACTTGCATCCGCTGATTCAAATCCAGTCACGCCGTTTCATTATCTTGATGAATTCATCAAGCATCGTATGAACTTCAACATCAGATGCTTGAGGAAACGCGCATTGTAGTTTTGACTGGAGATTTCTGCAGCCTTCGTCAAACCACCGCGGTCCGGCCAGCAGTTTGTCCGCAGGATTCATTTCCCGGGCATTACGAATTTTCTCGCGAAACAATTCGTCGGCGAGTTCCTTGGTCGGTTGCATTTGGTAATACTCCCTGGAAGCGATTCTCTCGCAGTCGCACTATAGCTATGAATTTACACAGAGCGTCCTCTATCGTCTATCGGATAAAGCCTAACGGTGGTGGGACAATTTGAAATTCCGACAGCCGCTTTTTCCGACTGACACAGTCGGGCTATGTTCAAATTGGCCCACTACCAAGCCTAACACAGTTCCAGCCGCAGGCCGTCGTAGGCTAATTCCATGCTCGGCGGCAGCATTGCGTTGGTGGCAGCGTGCTCCAAATCGTGGCACATGTGGGTGAAGTAGGTGCGCTTGGGCCGCAAACGCTGGGCAACTTCCACAGCCTGATCCAGGCTGTAATGCGTGACGTGCGGTCGTGGGCGCAAAGCGTCGAGGATGAGCACATCCAGCCCGTTCAGTTGCGAAAAGCTTTCCGGTGGAATGCCGTTGGTATCGGTGCAGTAAGCGATATTGCCGATGCGAAAGCCGAGCACTCGGAACTTGCCATGCCACAAGCGGATGGGAATGATCGGCTGGCCCAAGAGTGTAAACGGCTCCAACGAAATTCGTCGCAGGTCTAACTGCGGCACGCCGCCGCCGTAGCCGTGATTGTCTTCGGCAAAGGCGTAATCGAACGATTTGCGAATTCGGGTCTCCACAAAATCTTCGCAGTACACCGGCAGCGCATGACCAAGGTAGTGCGGAAATAACCGCAAATCGTCCAGGCCGAACACGTGGTCGGCGTGATCGTGGGTATATAGCACCGAATGCACCAGACCAACTTTCTCGCGCAACAATTGAGTGCGCAAGTCTGGTGGAGTATCGATCAACAAATTCCCCTCGGGCAAACCCAGCACCAGCGAGCAACGGGTCCGCTGGTTCTTCGGATCGCTGCTGGTGCAAGTTGGACAGCCGCAGCCAATGCAAGGCACCCCGACCGATGTCCCCGTTCCCAGGAATATCAATTGACCTCGAATATCAGCGGTTTGCGGTTGCAAGGGCATAACGAAAAGATGGAAGGAAACAGCGAGCAATAAGAATGTAAAACCGGACTAGTTGGAAACGATGGCGTTATGCCCCAACAACTTACGACGTTTACCAATCGCCGAACCGTTCTTGACCCACTCTACCAAATCGCTATAAACTTCTTTGTCGGCAAACTCTTACGTCCATTATTGGAAGTTGGCGCGCCCCTTGCATTATTGTAACAGGCACGGGGATTCTGCCGAACTGGCATCCCGTACGCGCGCGTCCAACGAAAGCTGCTCACTTTGGAAAACGGCCAGACGATGGAATTTTGGGAACAACTGTGGGAAGTCATTGGGAATTTTTTCACCGGTCTAAGCCGGTCGGTGGAGCGCGGCATTACGTCGCTGTTTGGTTCGTCCAATGCCCGATATGTCAAGAAGTTACAGCCGAAAATCGCCGGCATCAATGCTCTGGAGCCCAAATACCAGACCATGAGCGATGCGGATTTGAAGCAGCAAACCGCGCTTTTCCGCCAGCGGTTGAATGAAGGCGAAACCCTGGACGACTTGCTGGACGAAGCGTTTGCCGTTTGTCGCGAGGCCGGCCGGCGCTTTTTGGGCATGCGGCACTACGATGTGCAATTGATCGGCGGCATCGTGCTGCACAGCGGCTCGATTGCCGAAATGATCACCGGCGAAGGCAAAACGCTGGTGGCCACGCTGCCGGCATATCTGAATGCCTTGGAAGGTAAAGGCGTGCACGTGGTTACGGTGAACGATTATTTGGCTCGCCGCGACATGGAATGGATGGCGCCGGTATACATGAACCTGGGGCTGACCGTGGGGGCGATCCAAGCCGGCATGGACGGTGCGGAGCGGCAGAAAGCATATGCGTGCGACATTACCTACGGCACGAATAACGAGTTCGGCTTCGATTACCTGCGTGACAACATGCGGCCGGCTGCGCGGGACGATTACCACTTTCCCAAGCACACCCAGCAGGTGCAAGGACCGTTGCATTACGCCATTATTGACGAAGTCGACAACATTCTTGTGGACGAAGCGCGCACGCCGCTCATCATTTCCGGTCCGGCGCACGACGACGTCGCCAAATACACCAAGGCCGACAAGCTGGCGCGGCAACTGACCAAAGACGCTCATTTCGAAGTCAAGGAGAAAGAACATACAGTCGTGCTCACCGACGAAGGGGTCCGGGCCGCGGAACGGTTTGCCGGAGTGGAAAGTTTTTACACGGCCGGCAACATGGAATGGCCGCATCTAATCGACAACTCGCTGAAAGCCCATCATCTGTACAAGCGCGACGTGAATTACGTCATTGAAGACGGCGAGATCATCATTGTCGACGAATTCACGGGCCGCAAAATGCCCGGCCGCCAATGGAGCGACGGGCTGCACCAAGCGGTCGAAGCCAAGGAAGGCGTGCGCGTGAAGGAAGAAACGCAAACGCTGGCCACGATCACGCTGCAGAATTTCTTCAAGCTGTACAAAAAAATCTGCGGGATGACCGGTACGGCCATGACCGAGGCGAACGAGTTCTGGAAAATCTACAAGCTCGATGTGATTGCCATTCCGCCCAATCGGACGCTGCAACGCATTAACCACGCCGACGTGATTTACCTCACCGAGAAAGACAAATTCAACCAAGTGGCCAATGAAATCGAACGGATTCACAAGTGGGATACTGTGGAGCTGACCGACGGCAATTGGCTGGTCGGAACGGTGAAAGGCGAGAACGAACAAGAAATCACTTTCGACGACAAAGACAACCGCGAGCTGCGCACCATCCTGCGCTCGAAAATCAAGTTGCTTCAAAAGCGCGGGAGGCCGATTTTGGTCGGTACCGTTTCGATTGAAAAAAGCGAACGGCTGTCGGCACTTTTAGAGCGGCGCGGTATTCCGCATCAGGTGCTCAACGCCAAGCATCACAAGCGCGAGGCGGAAATTGTGGCCCAGGCAGGCCGCAAAGGAGCGGTTACGATTGCCACCAACATGGCCGGTCGCGGCACCGACATTATCCTCGGCGGCAATGCCGACGCCATGGCGTGGGCCAAGCTTCAAGATAAATATCCGACACGATTGGAAGTGCCACGCGACGAATGGGATGCCTTGGTGAAGGCAATTGAAGAACACGAACAGACGAAGGCCGAAGGGGCCGAGGTGAAAGCCTTGGGCGGCTTGCACATCATCGGCACCGAACGGCATGAGGCCCGCCGCATCGACAACCAGCTGCGGGGCCGTTCCGGGCGCCAGGGTGATCCCGGCTCGGGCCGTTTTTATCTATCGCTGGAAGACGACCTGATGCGGATTTTCGCCGGAGAGTGGGTGAAGAGTGTGCTAACCCGGCTGGGCATGAAAGAGGGTGAGGCCATTGAAAGCCGGATGGTTTCGCGCCGGATCGAAGGGGCGCAAAAGAAAGTCGAGGAGCGCAACTTCGACATCCGCAAAAACCTGCTGGAATACGACGAAGTGATGGACGAGCAGCGGAAGCGCGTCTATTCGTACCGGCAGCGGATTCTCGACGGCGGAAACTGCAAGCAGTTGATTCTGGACATGATTGACCGCCAGATCGAACACAACCTGACTGTGTTCCTGGATAAAGATTACGGCGCGGAAACTTTTGCCAAATGGGCGGGTAATCTGCTGTCGGTGGAATTAGAATCCAAGGAATTCCGCAATCTCGATTTCCAAACCGCCCAGCAACAGGCCAAGGACGAAGCCGAGCGAATCGCCGAATCGCAAGTGTTTGAAGCGGTGGAAGAAAATCTTCCCGAGAATACGGAAGAAGACTGGAATTGGGAGGCGCTGGCCAAATTTTCCAACTCGCGCTGGAAGACGAACTTTCGCGATCGCGATTTGAAAAAGCACGGCCGCGACGGCGTGGCCGAATTTATGATCGAGCAAGCACGCGAGTCGATCCGGCAGATCGATCTGGGTGAGGGCGCCCGCTTTTTGGAACCCGATTTGGGCGTGCGCACGGCCTGCGGCTGGGCGCAATATAAATTTGGAATTGTCGTTCAGCCGGAAGAGGCACGAGATTTGGAGCCGGACGCATTCGTCGAGCTGCTGCGCCGCAAGGCTCGCAAAGCATACGAAATGAAGGAAGCAGAATTTCCAGTGATGGCGGGCTTGCTGCACTTCACCACCCGGGACAGCGCCGGGCAAAAGCGCTACGACCGCGATCAGTTGGTCGTGTGGGCGCGCGACCGGTTTCACGTGGATTTATCGCTTGACGACTTGAGGAACAAGCAGCAGGACGAAATTCGGGTTGTGTTGGTCGAACATAGCCGCCAAAATTTGCGTGCCGCGGCGGAGGCGCAAGCCGAAATCGAGCGCCTGGTCGATGACATTTTCAGTAACGCGCCCAACGGACACCCTGAGCAGAATGGGGCGTCGTTAACCGTTCGCACGGTTCAGGGGTCAAACTGGCTGGAAAGTGCGCCAGTTCAGGCGCTGGTCGCCAAGCTCAAAGAGTACGATCCGCAATTTCCGGCGGAGCAAATTGGACAGCTTGATCACGAACATCTGAAAATTCGCGCCGCACTCACGGTCGACGACCATTTCCGGCCTGAAATGCGCCGCCTGGAACGCAACTTGGTACTGCAAATTTTGGATGCGGCTTGGAAAGATCATCTGTTGGCCATGGACCACTTGCGTTCCAGCGTGTCGCTACGGGGCTATGCCCAGGTGGACCCGAAGGTGGAATACAAGCGCGAAGGCATGCAAACCTTCGAAGCCATGTGGACGAACATCGGCGATCGCGTCACCGATTTGATTTTCCGCATGGAACAGTTGGACGAAATCTTTGTGGGTTCCACGTGGAAGGAAACCTCCGCCACCCACGAGGAAGCGCCGCCGCCCACGAGCAACATCGGCCAGCAACAGCAAGCGGCCATCGACAACATGCAAAGCGATAAAAAAATCGAGCCGATCCGCAATCGGCAAGATCGCGTGGGCCGCAATGATCCGTGCCCCTGCGGCAGCGGCAAGAAATTCAAAAACTGCTGCATGCGAAAGCAAGGCGGCCAGGCGGCCTGAGAGATTCCGAATCGCAACATCAGTCGGGAATGGATTCCCATGACGGCACTTTTCTTAAACGCCGCTTATTTTCTCACGCTGATCGTGGCCGCGCCGTGGTTGATTTATCAAAGCGTCTTCCGTGGAAAATATCGGGAAGGATTTGCCGCCAAGTTTTGGGGAGCGGCGCCGCGGCGAAATTCAAACCGTCCGTGCATTTGGCTGCACGCTGTGAGCGTGGGGGAAGTGAACTTGCTGGGCGTGTTGCTCAAACACATTGCCATGCACCGGCCCGACGTCGAGTGCGTCATTTCCACGACCACCAAAACCGGCTACGACCTGGCGAAATCAAAATACGCTCAATACACCGTGTTTTACTGTCCGCTCGATTTTTCTTGGGCAGTACGCCGGGCGATGAACCGCATCCGGCCGTCGCTGCTGGTGCTGGCAGAATTGGAACTGTGGCCCAATTTGGTACGGGCCGCCCGAGAACACGGTGCCCGGGTAGGCATTGTGAATGGCCGGCTGAGCGAAAAAAGTTTTCGCGGTTACCATCACATTCGCCGGTGGCTGCTGCCGGTGTTAAATTCAATCGATGTGATTGCCGTGCAAAACGAGGAATACGCTCAGCGATTTCGAAACTTGGGCGTCGAGCCGGAGCGAGTTTGCGTTACCGGCTCGCTGAAATTCGACGGCGCCCAGTGTGACCGCCACAATCCGCGCACGCAATCGCTGCGCAAATTGGCCGGATTTTCCGCTGACGATGTTGTGTTTCTGGCCGGCAGCACGCAACAGCCGGAAGAACAATTGGCGCTGGCGGCGTTTCAATCGCTGGCTGGCGAATATCCACAATTAAGGTTAGTCATTGTGCCGCGCCATCCGCACCGTTTTGACGAAGTGGCGGCGCTGCTGGATCGCAGCGGATTGAAGTGGCAAAGACGATCCGCGCTAAGCGAATCAACTAACTCACCCCTCACCACTCACTCCTCATCTCCGGTTCTGTTGGTCGACACCGTCGGAGAACTCGGCGCCTGGTGGGGCACGGCGACAATTGGCTTTGTGGGCGGCAGTTTGTTCTCCAGCCGAGGCGGACAGAATATGATTGAGCCTGCCGCTTATGGCGTGGCCCTGTGCTTTGGCCCGAACACGCAGAATTTCCGCGATGTCGTGGCGCTGCTGTTGGCCAATGACGCTGCGGTGCGGGTCGCTAGCGGCGAAGAACTGACCGCTTTCGTCCGCCGCTGTTTAAGCGATACAGCTTACGCCGATGGTTTAGGTCGCAACGCCGTGGAGTTGGTGAAAGCACAGCAAGGCGCGACTGCCCGCACATGGGCGCGCATTGAACCATTGCTGCCGCAGCCTGTCATTCAGCTTGAAGCCGCCAATCGACCGGCGGCGTGAACGCCATTGGCAAAGTCCCAAGACAGTGTCAAACTCTACAGGGCAGCAACGCCTCAACTTTCGCGACTCACTTCACTCGAATCTCGCCTTACCTCCACTGCCGTGAACATTCTGCACGAACTTCACCGCCGCTTTGCCGCCGCACTGAGCGGGATGGTCGATAGCCCGGCGGATTTGCTTTCTCAAGTGCGGGCCAGTCAAGACCCGAAGTTCGGCGATTATCAGGCCAATTGTGCGATGCCACTCGGCAAGCGATTGGGCAAGCCGCCGCGCGAGATTGCGAAAGAAATTGTCGCCCGCCTGGATGTTGCAGGTTTGTGCGAACCGCCGGAAATTGCAGGGCCGGGGTTCATCAACTTGCGGCTAAAAACCGACTGGCTGGAACAACAAGCGGCGGCCGCTTCTGTCGATGCGCGATTGGGCGTCCCCATGGTAGAAAAGCCGCACACCTACATCGTCGATTACAGTGCCCCCAACGTCGCCAAGCCGATGCACGTGGGACACATCCGCAGCACCGTGATCGGCGATTGCCTGTACCGGACGCTGAATTTCGCCGGCCATAAAGCGATTAGCGACAATCACCTGGGCGACTGGGGCACCCAGTTCGGGATGATTATTTATGGATACAAAAGCCAAGAAATTCGGGACAAAGTTAAAGCCAGTGGCGCGGCGGAAAAACTAGGCGAGTTCGGCGCTTTGTATGCCTTCGTGAATCGCTTGGGCGAAGAGAATCCAAAGATTCGAGAGGCCGTGCTGAGCGAAACGGCTAAGTTACACGGCGGCGATGAGGAGAATTTACGGCTGTGGAACGAAATTCGGCAACAGTGCGAAAGCGACATCGAGCGGATTTACAAACGCCTGGGCGTGAAATTCGATGAACAACTTGGTGAAAGCTTTTATCACGATCGGCTGGCGGCGGTGGTCGACAATCTGGTGAACAAAGGCATAGCACGGGAAAGCGACGGTGCGATTGGTGTGTTTTTGGATGGTTACGAAACGCCGTTTCTTATCCGAAAGCAAGACGGCGCATTTCTGTACGCCACGACCGATTTGGCCACGATTGCTTACCGCATGGATCGCTGGCATCCCGACGCCATTTTGTACGTGGTCGATCATCGGCAGAGTTTGCATTTCGTGCAGTTGTTTGCCACCGCGCGGAAGTGGCATCCGGAATGGTCCAGCGTCGAATTCAAACACATCAGCTTCGGCACCGTACTAGGCAAAGACGGCAAGCCGTTCAAAACGCGGTCGGGAGAGACCATCGGACTGGACGATTTATTGGGATTAGCTGAAGTTAAAGCGCTGGGGATCGTCAAAGAAAACGATGATGCAAAGCCAAATGGGCCAGAATTGACAAAAACCGAGCGGATTGATGTTGCGAGAAAGGTCGGTATTGGTGCAATTAAGTACGCCGATCTTTCGCAGAGCCGCACCACCGACTACGTGTTCGATTACGACAAAATGTTGGCCATGAACGGCAATACCGCCACGTACATGCAGTACGCGCATGCCCGAGTGCGGGGGATTTTTATCAAAGGGCAGAAGCAATTGGGCGATTCCGGGGAAATGGCCCGGCCGGCTGGGCCGCAAACCATATCGCTTTTGCATCCGGCGGAGCGGGCTTTGGCCTTGGCCGCGCTGCAACTATCCGAAGCCATTGATCTGGTGTTGGCCGATTATCGACCCAATCAGTTGACCAGTTATTTGTTCGAATTGGCCAATCGGTTTAGCACGTTCTACGAAAACTGTCCGGTGCTCAAAGCCGAAACTCCAGAGTTGCTGCAAAGCCGACTGGCGCTGTGCGATTTAACGGCGAAGGTGCTGCGGCAGGGATTGGAACTGCTGGGGATTGAAGTCGTCGAGAGAATGTAATTGAAGCGATTAGCGATTAGCAATTAGCAATTAGCGAAGCACAGATTGGTGCCTCGTTGCTAATTGCTAACCGCTAATCGCTAGTCGCTGTTTTCCGTAATTCCGTCGACGAAATATCTTGTCGGAATAATTCGCTGGGAACTTCATCGCAGAGTTGTCGCAACGCCTGGGGCAACGACAAATCGCCGCATGATTGAAATTGATGATCGACCAGCCGGCCGAAAACTAGAAACCGGCAACCACGCTCGGCGATTCTTTGAAAAGCTGCGTTGGCGGCCGCCGGATCGTTCCCATAGTAGCGCGGTTGGCCGATCCGGAGCATCGTATCTGCCCCGACGATGAACGTGGCGCCGGGAAACAGTTGCGACTTCTCGTCGAACGTGGGCGCGCGGGTTAGCCATAGCGGCAAGTGTTTTTCGTTGAATTGGGCAACACGTAGCTGAATTTCCGTGTAATCCAGCGGCGGTTTGTCAACGTTTTCGACGGATAATTCAAATTCCACCGGCAGGCTAAGCCGGGCTGCGGCAACTTCGGCCATCTGCAAATGTCCGGCATGCAGCGGATTGAATGCGCCGGGGAAAATGGCACGGGGTTTCCTGGGTTTGCCCCCCGGCGACTCGCCGGGGGCTAACTGCGGACTCGGTATCAACAACTTCTCAGTTCGACCAAGCAATAGATTTTGCCACTGCGAAGGTGCGACAGTGCGCGTGGATTGAATATCTTCGGGCTCAAGCAGTGGCAGCGAAAGCTGCTCGGCAATGCCAAACGCTTCGGCCGCAGCGTTGAGCACCATTTGGGCGGCAATCGACTCCTCTGCAAGTCGGCTGCGGCGACCTTTTACGAGTTCCAATGAATGGGTAACTGTTGCCGCTGCGGTTTGCAGCGCGACGTGGATGCGGTGCGGACCACGCTTGGGCCGATCGCTGGCCAGGCTGGCCGTGCAACCAATGCCGACGGGCGGCCGCTGTTCTTCCTCTTCCTTGATGGGAGAGGGCTGGGATGAGGGTGCTTCTTTCTGTAAATGCCTGGCCCGTTGAAACGCGGCCATGGCCATCAATCGGGCGGTGCGAGCAGAACAAAAACTCTCCGGCCGGGCATGCAGAAACTCTACCAGCGACGCCACCGAATACGGAACGACTGCTTCTAACACGGTCCGCGAACCGCCGGGCACTGACAGTAAATCGCCGATGGCCCGACTGCCGCCGCCGGTAACCGCCAGCACCAGTTGGCCAGGGCCGGCATGAATGCGGCGAACGAAATCTTGCCAAGGTATTGGATCGGACATGGCGGCCTCCACTCAGATTGTAACACACGTGGCGGCAACAGGTTGGGCATGTCGATGAGCGTAGTTTTCGCCCGCCATTAAGTGTCCAAGTGCAAAAAACGCAATCTCTTCCAAGATTTCGCAATCCTGGGCGAAGAACACCTGTGGCAAGCAATTTATTTGTCCGTAGTCCGTGGCTTGTTGTCCGTTGCAACCGACCACTGACAACTGATTACGGTCCATGTTGTTTTACTGGAGGGTCCTACCATGTTACGCCGCGTTTTGTTTTGGGGAATTGCTGGAACCGCAGTGGCCTTTTTGATTTTTGGCAAGCATTTGCACAGCTATGTCGGCACGGCGGCCGGTTGGGTGCAAGATTCCGTCAAGCAGGCGGTGCCGATGGAGTTTGAGATCGACCGGGCCCGCAACATGGTGAAAGACATCATGCCGGAAATTCGTAAGAATATGCAGATCATTGCCAAGGAAGAAGTGGAAGTGGATCGGTTGAGCCAGGAGATTGACCAACTGAGCAAAAAGCAGGAAAAAGACCGGGCCGATTTAACTTCGCTGCGAGACGACCTAACCAGCGGCGGCAGCACGTTAAAATTTGCCGGCCGCGTTTATACTGTCGATCAAGTAAAAGGCGATCTGGCGAACCGATTGGAACGCTACAAAACTTCTGACGCCACGCTGGCAAGCTTGCACGAAATGCAGGATGCCCGGCAGAAAAGTCTGGATGCCGCCCGGCAAAAGCTGGACGAAATGCTGGCCCAAAAGCGCCAGCTTGAAGTCGACGTGGAAAACTTGGAAGCGCGGCTGAAAATGGTGGAAGTCGCTCAAACCAGCAGCAGCTACAACTTCGACAACAGCGAGTTGGGCCACTGCAAAGACTTAATCAGCGATTTACGCACCCGGCTGTCGGTCGAAGAGAAAATGGTCAACGTCGAAGGGGACCTGCAAGGGGAAATTCCCGTCGATCAGCCGGCCAATGCCACCGACAACATCGCCCAGCGAGTGACGGAATATCTGAATGGTCCCGCCACCGCTGGCTCGAACACCAGCGATGTGAAGGTGGCCGAAGTCAGCGTCAGTAAGTAGCAATAGGCGTTGCCGCCGCGGGCATACCCCCGCGGCGCACAACGACTTGGATGTTCACTAATAGATCGCCCCTATTCCCTAGTTCTGGTTCCGATTACGCTGACATGATCCGTCCGTTGAATAACGACTGGGATTCGCCACGGCCATTTTGGTGGCCGTTGGTCGTACGCTGGAGAGATGCCGTGAACGGGTCGACCAAAATGCCCGATCGATGGATGCTGTGGGTCGATGCGGTCGGCAGCTATCTGGTGTGCAAGAACAACGAAGTGGCGCTGGGCCAGCCGGCCACCAACGGTGCGGCGCCAGACGTGCCGATTTTGGGTGATTTATCGCGGCGGCAGGCGGTGATTCGCCGGGAAGGAGAAACCTACACCATCGAAGCTTTGCGGTCTGTGCGGGTCGACGGAAAAGCCGTGACTCGCACGGCACCGCTGTGGGATGGTAGTACGATAGAGTTAGGCGGCGGCGTGCGATTGCGGTTTCGTCGGCCGCACCCGCTGAGCGCGACAGCCCGGCTGGAGTTTGCCAGTCCGCATCGGACTCAGCCTTCCACCAACGGCGTGCTATTGATGGCGGAGGCTTGCATATTGGGCCCGGCCGCAACAAGCCACGTGGTGGCGCCGCAATGGCGGCACGAGGTGGTGCTGTTTCGGCAGGCCGACGAGCTGGGTTGCCGCACTTCGGCAAAGATTATGATTGACGGAACAACTAAGACGGCAGAGCGCTGCGTTTTGAAATCAGGATCGCGCGTGGAAGGAGAAGAATTTGCGTTTTCGTTAGAGCCGCTAAAACAGTGACGATTTGCTTTGACTTCGTGGTATTAGCAAAAGTTATCAGGCCTTGCGATAATAAAGAATCCTTTGATTTGGCTGGCCGCTGATTGCAGAGCGGAACGCCACTTCCCGCCATGAATTTACAAGCCACGCAACCGCACGAAAGCAAACCGGACGGAGCCGCCAACGCACCCAGTTCGGCCGCCGCCGCGACGGGGCGCTTCACGTATGCCAGCGGAGCGCGCCCTTTACCGGGATACACCATCAAGCGCGGCATCGGGCACGGCGGCTTTGGCGAAGTGTACTATGCGACCAGCGATGCGGGCAAAGAGGTGGCCCTGAAGCTGATCCGCCACAATTGGGATGTCGAGCTGCGCGGCGTTACCCAGTGCTTAAACCTCAAGCACCCCAATTTGCTGGCGCTGTACGACGTCAAGCAGGATGCTCAAGGAGACAACTGGGTCGTCATGGAATTGATGTCCGGCGAGTCGCTGGAAGAAGTGCTTGCCAGAAATCCCAATGGCTTGCATCTGCCCGAAACGCTGGCTTGGATTCACGGCATTGCCGCGGGCGTCGCCTATTTGCACGATCACGGCATTGTGCACCGCGATCTGAAGCCGGGCAATATTTTTGTCGACGAAGGAATCGTCAAAATCGGCGACTACGGTTTGTCAAAATTTATGTCGTGCAGCCGTCGGAGCGGGCAAACCGGCAGCGTGGGCACCGTGCATTACATGGCGCCGGAAATCGCCAATGGGCGGTATGGCAAGGAAATCGACATATATGCCCTGGGCATCATTTTGTACGAAATGCTGACCGGTCACGTGCCGTTTGAGGGCGAAAGTGTCGGCGAGATTTTGATGAAGCACTTGACAGCTGAGCCCGACTTGAGCCGCTTGGACGAACCGTATCGCACGATCATTTCGCGATTGCTGGCCAAAGATCCGCAACAGCGCTTTAGCACGGTGCACGAGTTGATCGACATGTTGCCCCCTGTGCCGGCCGGCGCCGCCTTAACTGCGGGTGCGCGGTTTGCGGGCCCTGCCATTGCCATGGGAGAGCGGCCCGCGGCAAATGCTGGGGCAGCCATTGGTGGAGCGGCAGTCCAATCGACTGGGTTTTCGTTGGCGCCGGAAATTGCCGGAGCAAATGCCACACAACCAGCCCCGGCGGCCGGTTCGGCAAAAGTTCAACCCACTGCACCAGAGGATCCAGTTGCCCGATGGGCGCGCGAAACCAAGAGCGATTTCAGCGCGTGGTGGAAGCGAAAGAATTTCAAGCCGTGGCAAAAGCTGCTGATCTTGGGGGCCGGATTGTATGTGCTGTTTTTCTTTGCTGAATCTTCGGCCGGACTGATTGAACAAGGCCGCACGAGGACCACCTTCGGCGAATTCCTGCTGGTGGTGGGCGTGATTTATTGGCTGTACCGAAAAAATCAAGCAAAGAAAGCAGCTGGCAGTTCTTCTCAGAAAACCGCACCGCCGATTTTTCAGATGACGTACGGAGCGAACCAGCCCAATGCTACGGCTCCAGCTCCTGAGAACGCACAACAACCTGCTTCCGCCAATGCAACGCTGCGCGTAAGCCCGACCAGGCGGCGGTGGCAGAAGATCTCCGACACCCCGCTCTACACCCCCGGTACACCACGAGAACGATTTACACAGCTTCTGGGCTCAATGTTGCTGGCGGCGCTGGCTTGCCTGGTTGTTGGATTGGTCGTCATGATTTTGCGCGGCGAAACGCCCGATCCGGTGCAATTTATGTGGCTGGCTTCGTCGGCCGTGCTAGGATCGTGGGCGGTATTAGTTCCCGCCAAATTTTGGGAGGGGAGGCGCGGCGATCCGGTGCTGCGCCGCTTTGTCATGCTCATCATTGGGTTGGTTTACGCCGTGGCATCGTTTGGTTTGGCGGCATGGCTGGCGGTGCCCCTGCATTTCGATTCCAGAATGGGCGATATTCCCGCCACCGCTTTAGTGAACAACTTTTTCGATAGCATAGGTTCGCCGCGCATGGTTGCGTTTTTAGCCTATTTTGGCTTTCTGTTCGTGTTTGTTCGCTGGTGGCGGCTGGCCGATCCACTGCGCAGCACGCGCCTGAGCATTTGGCACACGGCGGTCACGCTGTTTTGTGCCTTCTTAATCGGTTTGTTCTGGCCTTTTCCGCAGCCTTGGGGATGGATGCTAACGGTCACCATCGCCATTGCCGTGCAATTGGCCAGTCCCTGGTTGACGGTTGCCGAGCGGGCCAAGCTGCCGCGCCCACTGCCGGAGATGAATCCATGAACATGTTCCTGTTTGCATCGCCGATGTTACTGGCGCAGCAGCCCGGCATCGTAAAGCTGATGCTGATCATCGGCGCGGTGCTGTTGGCCGTGTTTGTTTTTAAGCTTTGTTGTTTTACCATCCATCTGCTGTTTCATCCGCATGGTCTCGGACTTTTTGCGGTGTTCATTGTGTTGCTGCTAATGTTGTGGGGATTCGTGGGAGTGCAGTCACACTCAAAGGTGGAGCAGCCAGGACCTGTTGCGGTCATGAATCCGCCCAACATCGTGGTGAATCCTCCCAACCAAGTATTCATAGATAATTTCCGCGGACCAACCATTGCGGCCAATGCCCAGAAGACAACTCCGCGCGATGCGGCTGTCTCTCATCCGAGCGAAAACACGAATGACCCGTTAGCGGCAGCCGATCACCCGAGCGAAGCCGAATCGAAAGCAACGAAAAACGCTGATTCCAATTCCAATACGCCGCCAGATTGGATCAGCCAGTCGCCCCGTCGTCATGGCGAAGATTGGATTTACGTCGTGCATTTGGATGCCGCTGATAACAATCCGGCGGTGCGCGACGAAATGCTCGCTGCAAAAATGGTTTTGGCGGCCGATCAGGTGATCGACGAGCAATTGTATCCGGGCGAAGGTCGATCAAAAATCGTGAACATCGATGCCGAATACCTGCGGGCCCACTGCAAGGGGCTGACCTATCCGGTTTCTGATACGGCCAGCATGGGCAAGGAGTTTTACGTACAGTTAGTATTCGACAAGAAATTTCGCGACGAAGTGGAACGGCGCTACTCTCAAATTGTGGGCTGGGATCATTTGCAGCAGCTGGGCGACATGGCCGCGATTAGCCTGGCAATGTTGGGGGGTGTTTACATTTACTTGCGGATGACTGCCGCCAAGTCTGCGGCCCGCATGGAACTTGAAGAGACGGCTGCGAAAACATAGACTCGCCGAACGCATCGGATTTTGTAACACCACACATTGACGATCCGTCATGGTTGCCATGCCCGCCGCCGAGGCTGTGCTTGTCGAGCAGATTCGCGCCGGAAACGATGCGGCGTGGAACGAACTGATTGCGCGGTACGAAGGGCGGTTGCTGGCGTTCGTCGAAAGCCGCCTCCACCGCCGGGACGCCGCCGAAGACGTAGTGCAGGAAACATTGATTGGTTTTCTGACCAGTCTGCCGAATTACGATCCGACCCGTTCGCTGGAAAGTTACATGTTCTCGATCGCAGCCCATAAGCTCACCGATCACCTCAGGCGCGAGGGGCGTCGGCCGGCGCTGCCGCTTTCGACATTGGAATCAAGCAGCGGGGGCTGGAACCTGCCCGGCAAAGACCGCCCGGCCAGCTCGTTGATGCGCAGCGGTGAACGGCGCGAATTGGAAACCGCGGCCTTGGCGGCCGCCATGCGCGAACAAATCGACCGTTGGCGGAGCCGCGGCGAATGGTGGAAAATCTGCTGCGCCGAATTGCTTTTCGTGCGGGGCTGGAGCAATAAAGACGTGGCCGCCAAACTAAACATTACCGAACAGCAAGTGGCCAACCAAAAGTTTGATTTTCTGGCCCGACTGCGCACACTGCTGGAACGTCAGAACCTTTCCGCCGCCGTGTTTCCGGAACTCAACTCGTTGGAAAAAGGCGAATGAATTGCCGAGCTTATGTTCACTCCAGCCGATCTTATCGCCTACCTTGACGAAGCGCTGCCTGTGGAAAGCATGGCTGCGATTGAAGAGGCACTGCGCCATGATCCGAAATTGACGCAGCAACTTACCGAGATGGTCGCCCGCCGCGATTCGGGCGTGCATTCGTTGGGCGAAATTTGGCGTCGTTACCGCCTGAGTTGCCCCAGCCGAGAACAATTGGGCAGCCAGTTGTTGGGCATTTTGCTCGAAGAGGAGAGCGGCTTCATTAACTTCCACATCGAAACCGTGGGATGCCGATATTGCCAGGCTAATTTAGGCGACCTGAAACTCCAGCAGAGCGCCGCTGCCGACCATGCTGCTGTCGACCGAGCAAACTCACGCCGCAAAAAATATTTCCAATCCAGCGCCGGCCATTTGCACGCTGCCAAGGGTTGATGCCAAGCGGCCAATTGACGCTGCCTGCGCGGACCGGATAAACTGAACAGGTTTGCTGGAAAAATCGACTGGATTTCTAGGGTTTTTCCGGGCAATCAGGTTCAGCGAACAAGCCTATTTCTCGCAGCTACACTTGTGTATCCGACATCAGAAGCAAAACACAACCCCCTTCGGACAAAGGACGCGAAATCATCATGTCCACCACAACTGAAACTGCTGCGGCCGGAAACAGCGGCCCCGCTATCGAAACGGCCAATCTCGATCTGCTCACCATCAACACGATTCGCACTTTGGCGATGGATGGCGTGCAAAAAGCCAACAGCGGCCATCCCGGCACTCCCATGGCGCTGGCGCCGGTGGCCTACACGCTGTGGCAGCATGTGCTGCGGTATGATCCGGAAAACCCCGATTGGCCCAATCGCGATCGGTTTGTGCTTTCTTGCGGTCACGCTTCGATGTTGCTGTATTCGCTGTTGCACCTGGCCGGTGTTCAACAATTGGACGAGCATGGACAGCCAACCGGCGAGTTGGCCGTCACGCTCGATCAACTCAAGCAATTTCGCCAACTGCACAGCCGCACGCCCGGGCATCCGGAAGCCGTTGATACCAGCGGCGTGGAAACGACCACCGGTCCGCTCGGTCAGGGCTGCGGGAACAGCGTGGGCATGGCGATTGCTTCGCGCTGGTTGGCGGCGCATTTTAATCAGCCCGATTTTGAGTTGTTCGATTTCAATGTGTTCACGCTGTGCAGCGACGGCGATTTAATGGAAGGCGTTTCGAACGAAGCCGCCTCGATTGCCGGCCACCTCAAGCTTTCGAATTTGTGCTGGATTTACGACGACAACCACATCACGATCGAGGGCAATACCGAAATCGCCTACACCGACGACGTGGCCACGCGCTTCAAAGGCCTGGGCTGGAATGTCATCCGCTGCCCCGACGCCAACGATACGGAAGCGTTGCTCAAGGCGTACAAAAAATTCCTCCGCACCAAAGACAAACCCACGATGATCATCGTCCGCAGCCACATTGGCTACGGCTCGCCCCACAAGCAAGATACCAACAAGGCTCACGGCGAACCGCTGGGCGCCGACGAAGTTCGGCTCACGAAAGAAGTCTATGGTTGGCCCGCCGACGCACAATTTTTGGTGCCCGAGGAAGCGCGGCAGAACTTCCAAGCCGGCGTTGCCGCCCGCGGCAAAAAGTTGCACAAAAAATGGCAAGCGAAATTCAAAAAATACGCCAAGCAATTTCCTGAGCTGGCCGCACAGTGGCAATTGATGGAGCGCCGTGAATTGCCCGCCGATTGGGATGCCGGCATCCCGACTTTCGCCCCCGACGCCAAAGGGTTGGCCACGCGAGTTTCCGGCGGCAAAGTGCTGAATGCCGTGGCGCAGCGCGTGCCGTGGCTATTGGGGGGCGCTGCTGATTTGGCCCCCTCGACCATGACGCTGCAAACGTTCGAAGGCTCCTCGGCTTTTTCGCCAGAGAATTACGGCGGCCGCAATTTCCATTTTGGCATTCGCGAACACGGTATGGCGGCGGCGCTTAACGGCATGGCGCTGTCCAAGCTCCGTCCCTACGGGGCCACGTTTTTCTGCTTTTTCGATTATTGCAAGCCTTCATTCCGCTTGAGCGCGATCGGCCATTTGCCGGCCATTTACATTTTCACGCACGACAGCATCGGCCTGGGTGAAGATGGACCCACGCATCAGCCCATCGAACATTTGGCTGCCATTCGGGCTGTCCCCCGGGCCGTTGTCATTCGCCCCGGCGATGCCAACGAAGCGGCCGAAGCGTGGCGAACCACAATGAACATCGGAGATCGTCCCGTTGCGCTAATTCTCACGCGTCAGAATTTGCCGACGCTCGATCGGACCAAATACGCTGCGGCCAGCGGCTTGGCCAAAGGCGCTTATACCTTAATCGATGCGCAAGGGAGCAAGCCACGCGTGATTTTAATCGGCACCGGCAGCGAAGTTTCCACTTGCGTAGCGGCTTTCGAACAACTTGCCTCGCAAGGTATTGCGGCCCGGGTGGTCAGCATGCCCTCGTGGGAACTGTTCGAAATGCAAGACGAAGCTTATCGCAACAGCGTGCTGCCGCCAGACGTCACCGCCCGCGTGGCCTGCGAGGCGGGCATTCGTCAAGGTTGGGACCGCTACATTGGCAGAGAGGGACGCTTTGTGGGCATGGACAGTTACGGCGCCAGCGCTCCCGGCCCTGCGTGCTACAAAAACTTCCACATTACACCGGAACATGTCGTGGAGGAAGCGAAAGCGGCCATCGGAATGTAGGCTTCCGTGCTGGATTCTCAGCGTGTTTCAATCTGCATCACACAGCTTTAAGCAAGCACGGCGGCTCGTGGACAGAAGCCCGCTTGATTGAGTGGCCACAGTAGCGGGTTCGTCGCTCTTTTCCGATGAGATGGATGAGAAACGGCCGAATCTCTGCTATGGTTTTCTTTTGATAGAGCGGCTTAGAAAAATCATTGAACCGATTGCCAACAGCGCCAGCGACGTGGGCTCGGGCACCACAAACACCAACGGTGCGCTTAGGCCCGTGGAGTCGCCGGAGGCCGTTTGGGTATTAGAGCCGGTGATGTAATCGTAGTCGAACCAACCGGTGGCACTAGGATTGGCGGAAGTATTGGTAATTTCCATGCGCATGGCATCGTACATTACGCCGTCGTTTTGGCTCACGCCGAATGTAAATTCATTGTCGGTCCCGGCGGCATTCAAATCCGAAGTGGGATACTGGAAAGCCAAAAACTTGTACACGCCGGCTACTCCGCTGCGGACCATGGGATCGCTGTTGCTGCCGCCGAAGTGCCAGATCTCGGTATGGCCATTGAGCGTAACGATCAAACTGGCCTCATTAGCGGCCAGGCCGACCGATAAAACCACGTATTGCCCCTGGTTTAATTGAGCGCTGGTGGTGGTGAAGTGAATTTCCCAGGGCGAACCCGTATACATGCTTGGGCCGCCACCGGCCGTCACGTAGGCGGGAACCAACGTCGGATACAAGTCTTTAGAATTGTCGGCCGGATTATACAGGGCGGGATTGAACAAACCCCATTGATTGGCAATCCATTTGTTGGGATCGTTGGTGGCCGGCGTGCTGCCGACGGCTGTGGCGTAATACACCACCTTGCCGTTATTGCCCAAATCAGCCATTTCCTGCCAGTAGTTATACGATCCGTAATAATTTCGATTGTCGGCGCCGGTGGCGGTATGCCCGTTCAGGAATTCGTTGGCGGATCGGTTCGGAGTGCCTAGCGTCCAAATGGGAGCCGCCGTGCCGAAGTTTTCCGGCGTGAACTTTACATTTTGCGGAATGGTTATCAGGTTGGCTTTGACTTGCACGCCGTCGACGCGGGTTTCGCCCCATTGGCCGTACTCGTAAATGCTCATCCGGTAAGTGCCCGGGGCAATTCCCGAAATCGACGCCGTGCCGTTGGAGTTTACCTGCGCCCAATACTGATACCCCTGGTGCGATTCCTGAAAGTTGGTGTTGGGGTCCGAAAGCACCAGCGTATTATTGTTGACGTTATTGCTCCAGCCGGCGGAATTTCCAAGGGATATCTGCAACGAACCACGCTGCGTGGAAGAAACGTAGCCGTTGGCCAGCAGGGTAGAATCCGTATCGTACAACGGAATGTACGACGAGGCCGAGTTGATGGCGTCTTGGTAAAGCTGCGCAGGCGTTTCGCCGTTGGTGGGCGTCACCCGGAATACGTACGGGCCAAACAGCCGGCTGCTGTCGACACCCTGCGGTGGAACATAGGAATAGTTACTGTCGCCATAATGGCCCGACAAAAACTCCACCATCAAAATGTTGTTGGTAAACATCAAGTTTTGCTTGGTCGGACCGCCGGTCATGGTCTCTTTGGAAGGGAGGACAGTGGAAACAGCGTAGTTGGGCCCCACTTCGGTTTGCCCCTGCCAAAACTGGGTGTAGGAGGAATAGTCGTACTTGTTCAAGAAATTACGGCCGATCAACTGCTCCAGATCGGCGTCGCCATTCAAATCGAGCACTTCCGCTAAATCCAAGCGATTGGCATTGCCGTAACCGGTGGAACTGCCATTGAGTTCCGCCAATTGGGCCGTCGTGGTGGGCAAATTGGTGACCGTTGCGCCGGGGTTATTGGGGCCGGTGTTGAACTGGTACAGCGTAGAAAACTTCGTTGGGTCGACCCGCATTAAAAACTGCCCCTGGCCGATGCTGGTGGCAGGATCCGTCGACGCATGGCTCACCTCTTCATACATATGAATCGCCGGATCGTTATTAAACATCACGTAATGAAACGAATAGGTGATGGGATTGGTGGGGTTGCCGGAAGAGTTCAAGGTTAGGTTGGATTGCGTGGTGGTCCAGAAGTCAATGTAATTGCTGGTCTGCTGAAAATTGGCCGTCATGGTGCCGCTGCCAAAGGGCGTGCCGGCAAATTCCGGGTACAGCTTGGAATTGCTGGGATCCAAAATGTTGTCGCTGTGGCCGGCCACCACGAGGCTGGTAATGTCGGAGCCGGTGGTGCTAAACGTAGCGGTCAGCGCGCCGTTGGAAATAATCCAGTTGTTTCCGCTAACGGTGCGCGTGATGGCCGCATGGGACACTTGGATCAGACCCAAAGCGCCGCCAAAAAAGAAGATTGTGCACACAACGAGATGGAAACACGGCGCATGGCTGTGACCCGCCCTTCTCATTTCCGCAACTCCGAGACTTTTCAATGCGAAAGATTGCGGCCCCCCTGAGGTCATCAGTATAAAGTGTGTAGTTGCATGGGTCCAGGATTTTTCCGAGATTCCTTGGACTTCCTGGCCCCTTTGGAGTGCTGCAATTTTTGCGGAGTTTCGACATTGGCTTGCCCAGCTCGATCAGACTGCAGCTAGACCAAGCTAAGTCTTTTCCGGGAGGGTGCTTAGCATCGAACGATCACACAGCCAAATCGTCCCAACATGGACGCCAAAGCAGAAGCCGGGGGAAAAGAATATCGGCCAAATCAAGCGCGCTTCGCGTAGAGCCCTGTAAGCGTCCGGCGAATGCCGTTTCTCGAACCGTGCCGTGCCCTAATGCAAGACGAGTAAACTCCGCTCGATTCAGCGTCAAATAACTGCGGCCCAATTTGCCGCTACGCACTCGAAAACCGTGGCGTGTGTAAACCAAGCGCCATTTTGCTCCGTCCACCTGTAATCCCAATTCGGTGTCGCGGGGCAACCCAGCCTGCTTGGCTCGGACTTCCAATTCTGGCGCTATCAGCGCCAGAAATTTGAGCGGGTCGCCAATTTTGACCATGAACACTTCATTTTGGTCTGCTTCCTGATGGTGATACCTGCCGCCTGCGGCAACCACCAATCGATGCAATAGATGATTCGGCGGTGCATTCAGCACCAGGTCCTGCCGGTTATGCTCGATGGCGTCGCTGCAAGCCCGGGCCAGCAATTGCTGATTTGCATTGGGATGATGGGGAGTGGCAAGCAATTCTATCACCCGCTCATTTCGCAGCACAGTGTAGCCGACAATCGGAGCAATCGATTCTTCTAATTCGAGTTTGTCGGGTCCATCGAGCGCCACCAACAGCGAATCGTACGCTTTGCGTCCGACGAGCCAGCGCCAAAATGCCTCGGTGCGGTCCAAGGGCCCATAAGCGCCCAAAGTGTTTTGCCGATAAATGCGCATCAGGGCCGGCATTTCCACATGCCGCCAAAGACGAATGTTCAACGGCTTGGCCGGGCGCAAGGCCTGCTCGCTGTGCAATCGGGCCAGCACCTCGCGCGCCTTGCCTTGAGAGAAACAATGCCGCCCACACAACGCCCAACCTGCCCGATGAAAGAACCGGGGAATGCGCGTGCGTACCAGCCCCAAAACAGCACCGGCGGCGGCAATCCGCCGATCCGCTTCGCTTAAGAGCCGTGTAGCAAACCGTTGACCGCGAAATTCCGGCAACGTACCCAGCCAATGAAAACCGGCCACGGGCAACTCCAGCTTGCCAAATAGCATCGTACGATGGGTAAGCTGCAGGTGCGATAATACTCGATAGCCGCGTTTCACCAGCAGACGGTCGGTCGGCTCATAAAATGGATCTTCCGTTTGAACATGAAATTCTTCCCGCGAAGGGCCTTGAAAAATCGCCAGCAGCGAGTGGTACACGGCCGCATGGTCACCGCTGCGTCCCAACACCAAGCGCGCTTCACCGGTTGGCGTCGTTTCGGAAAAGACATCTTGCCTCATCAAATTAGGCAATGCGTCACCCAGCCGCGCTTGCCTGAGGGGTAAACATATCTTTTCCGCTCCTTTAGCTCCCCGGATTATCGCCGTGGGCTGATTGGCCACCGACCGAGTTTCCGCCTTCGACAGCTTGGGCCGAGTGCCCTTGGTTGAGCGTGAGGCAAGCTTTGGTTTCCCTCGGCCCGCTTCAGAGCGCAGGCTGGAAGGCTTTTGCTTAGGGTTGGCAGCGGTTGCAAGCCGTTGACGGGAACCATTCGACGACTTAACACGACGACCAGAATGTATCGCCGATGATCTCCCGTGTGATACGACCTGCAAAGTGGTCGTTCTGCTCATCGCGAATCCCTGCTGTTGGAGAAACGATCCATCCGTTGAGCATTAACTTAACCATTCGCGCCGGAGTTTTCCAGGATGGGGAGCAAAAAATTTGTCAAGTCCACTTCCGGAAACAAAGTAAATGCGTATTCCCGCGATATTAGCAATGCTTCAGCCCGTTGTCGGTCGGCCCGCTTGGCCGCCTCCGAAGCCCACAATTCCCGCAGCGCCGCCACCGCGGGTTGCAGTGCTTCATTGACTTGACGGATGGCACGACAGCGCATTTGCGCATTATCTGGCGTTTCGACCGTTGCCAACCAGCGGCGCTTTTCAGCAACCAAGGCCGCTGTATTCTGATCTGTGGTGATGCGATCGGGGCCAGGCTGCTTCAAAAATCGCTCCGGATGAAAATACAACTCGCGAATCCGCTGACGAAGTTGAGGCACATCGTCAGTAGGAGCAGCAGAATGAGAAAGGGGCAGACGAAGTGTTCCAGACACAACCATGTACCCTGGTGGCGCCACGCCGAAGAACCGTTCGATGATGCGATCGGTAAGCTGATCATACTTCGCCCCACCAATGCCATGCACAAATAAATCGCCCAACAGCAGCCGGGCGGCCATAGTGGTAATGAGCGCTCGGGTTCGCAAGCGAATGCCATTAGCCGAAAGCGCCGCCCACCGCTCTACGGCCGCAGCGGCATTTTCGGGGACAAGCGGCAACGCGGCTTCGAATTGTTCCCGATCGGATAGCAACAATTCGTCTTTCCGATGTCGGACAAAAAGCCTGCGACGGCGCGGATCGGATTCCGTCCAAATCCACAGCGGCGCCTCCAGCCAGTCGTCCATGCGATCCAGCGCCGGGACCGGATGCGCTGCGGAACGCACTTTGTGTTCCCGGCGATACTCCAGAAGCGCCGCATTGTACGTTTCCCAAAATCGAGGCAAGTGGGCCAACAAATGCGCCATGAACCAACGCATAGCGGGCAAGTCGCATACCCGGCTTTGCGGAATTTCCAAGGTTTGCAACCCCCAGGCGGCTTCGCATTGATGCCGAGCTTGCGCCAACGAAGCGCCCAAATGATTGGTCTCCCGAGAGCGTGCAACCGCCAGTGGCCAAAAACGCGCTAAAAATGGATGCGGCACCAATGACTGCAAATGCTTACTGGCCCGATCGGCAAACGAATCGAAACACGCGCGATCCAAAATCGTCCGTTGTTCAAACGGCGCTTCTGCCGCTGCGCGATCGAAAGGCACATTTTCCAAGCGGGGCTGATCGAGGGAGCCGCTGGGCACACGCAGCGACGCGGTTTTCATCGCATCACTGTCGATTTGTAAATTGACGGCCACCGCGCCGTGATCTTTCGCCAGTCGCGCCAGCGCAAAATTCTTAAGCCAGACGCCAGGATGAA
>Ga0335083_10000898_pt1 | contig 42568 bp, 33 predicted proteins | sample Lox_Sample_42_FD_206716 | JGI IMG/M metagenome (GOLD analysis project Ga0335083, IMG submission 206716) | Soil microbial communities from Loxahatchee National Wildlife Refuge, Florida, United States - Lox_Sample_4.2 | ecosystem: Environmental > Terrestrial > Soil > Wetlands | place: USA...
GACCACACGCTGCAAGCGGAATGCCGTCGCCTCGCCGCTTTCCTGTCGGCGACCCCGACCGCCGAGCCGCGCCTCGGCTAGGTTGTTTCGCATGGGCGATGCGAGCGGAAACGGACACGACCGGGCACGCGGCCCGATCGAATGCTCGGTGCTTGTGCCGGTGCTGAACGAGGAGCGCTACATCGAGCAGACCGTCGCCGCGATGCGCGGTCAAGACTTTTGCGGTCCGATCGAGTTCCTGTTCGCCGACGGTGGCTCGCGGGACCGCACGCGCGAAATCCTCGAGCGGATGGCGCTGACCGACCCGCGGATCCGGGTGTTCGACAACCCGAACCGCTACGCGTCCAGTGGACTGAACGTCGCGCTCCTGCACTCGCGCGGTCGGTGGGTGGTGCGGATGGACGCCCACACCCTGTACCCGCCGGACTACATCGCGCGCGGGATCGAACGTCTGCAACGCAACGGGACTCGGTGGGTCAGCGGCCCGCAGGCGCCGACGGGGCAGGGCCGCGTGTCGCGCGCCGTGGCCCTGGCCCTCGGCTCGCAGCTCGGCCGTGGCGGGTCGCGAAAGTGGGGCGGCCGTGGGCCCCGGCCGAGCGAAGAGTACGAGCTCGATGCCGGCGTGTTCGGGGGCGTATGGGAGCGCGCAACGCTGCTCGAGTACGGCGGCTGGGACGAGCGCTCGTCGCCAAACGAGGATTCCGAACTGGCAGGGAGGTTCCTGGCGCGCGGCGAACGCTTGGTCTGTGTGCGGGCGATGGCCGCCGACTACTTCCCTCGCGATTCGCTGTCGGGGCTCTGGCGCCAGTACCGCCGCTATGGGGAGTACAGAGTCAGAACGGCCACCCGTCATCCCCACACGATGAGACGATCGCACCTGCTCCCTTCGGCGGTTGTGCTCGTGGCCGCGGCCGCCGGATATGGGCCGCGCCGCACACGTCGTCCCGCGCGTTTCGCGCTCGGCACGTACGCGGGCCTCCTGGGGGCGGCGGGCGCCTGCGCCGTCCCCCACGCCCGGCCCCGGACCGATGCTCTGCTCGTACCCGTGGTGCTGGCGGTCATGCATGCCTCGTTCGGCGTGGGCGCGCTCGTCGGGGCGGCGCGGAACGGCGTGCCGACGGCCGCGCTCGCGTCCGCCGCCGGGCTCGACTCGCTCGCCGATTCGCTGATGCCGTTGCCTGAGCCGGTGTTCGCTCCGTCGCTCAACGCTCAGCACTGATCGGCGCCGCGCGCGACTGAGCCCGCGTAACTCGCAGCGTTGAGCTTGAGCCGCGACCGGTGAGCCGCGACCGGCGCCACGACCGCAGTTGGAGCTTTGAGGGCCGCTTCGCGCCTCGAATCAGTGCAAGAGGCGCAGCTCAGGGCGCGTTTGCGAGCCATAGGGAAAGAATCACCTGTGTCCGTTCCGCGGCTTCGCGGTTCGTATTCAGGTGACTCCACGTGGGAGGAAGTCATCTCGTCTCCGCGTGCCGGGCGAGTTTACGCGGGTGAGTGGCTCAATTCCTGCTCGAAGCTACTCATCAGTGACTACCACACAGGACAGGTGACTCGTCCGCGGCCCCGTCACTCGATGCTCGGGCGGATTACTCGCCTGATCGTTGTCCTCGTCGGCCTTACCGTTGCCCTCGGCAGCGCGGCGGCTGGGGTGCAGGCGAGGACGAATTCGGGGCGCGGCGGTCTCCGGCGACTGATTATGGATACACGAGCGCACGTCGACACGTGGGCTTACGACGACGGGTGCAACGGCGGCACCGGAGCGCGCCCCGCCTTCGTGCGCAGCTGGGTGACGTTCGCAGAGAACAATTGCGGGCCGCAGGCGACGAAGGCGCGAACCGATTGCCATGCGAGCGGAATCGTGTACTGCTACGCGATGCAGTATCTCGACACCAACTGGGATTTCACTGACGATCAGATCCCGGTGGCCAACGCGGCGTCCGGCGACATGTGGCTGCATGCCCCCTCGACTCAGTCGTTCAGCGACATCTACAGCGTCGACCCCAGTGGCGGGCGCCTGATGAACCAATCGAGCCCGCTGCTCCGCTCGTTCTTCCAGTCTTACGTCCGCGCCGACTACAACGCGGATGACGGGCTGCTCATGGATTGGCAGAGCCCGAGCCTTTCGCAGGAATTGTCGTACGCCACGTGTGGCTGCTCGAGTACGGTCGAACTCCCGACAAACCGAATGCTGCGTGCGGCCCACCGTCAGATGGCCGCGGCGATGACACACAGCGACGGCAGGCCCTTCATCCAGGCGGATAACTCGTTGCCGCCGAACCCTTACCTCCCACAGGGGCTCAAGATGTTGGACCCCGCGATGGGTGTCGACGGTTGGGTCGCCGAGGGCGCGCCCGAGAACGTTGGCACCCTCGATCGGTATTACTCGACGCTGCTCGATCAGATGGCTTACATCACCACGCGGACCAAGGGCTTTGTCACTCTCCTGTCGTACGGCAACGCCCGGGCCAAGTCTCAGAATCGCGCTCGTCGTGTGCAGGAGGCGACCGTGCTCCTGGGGTTCAAGCCGGCACAGGTGGTCGACTGGGCGGACCTGGAGCGCGGCAGCCCGCGCTTGGCCGTGTGGCCCGAGGAGGGCATCTATCCGACCGATCCGGTGGAGTCGATGCGTGCTCCGGGCGGTCGCGGTTGCCTAGGCGGAGTTGGCGTCGTGTGCTCGAAAGGAGGCCACAACAGCCTGGAGGTCGCGCCCGGGGTCTACCGCCGCGTGTTTCGGGCCTGCTCCAGCCGCCGGGTCTGGTTCGGGCCGTGCGGGACGATCGTGAACTCCACCGGCCGACCGGTCGCAGTCCGCTTGTCCTGGCTGAGTGGGATGCCCTTCGCCGACCGCATCGCGATGGTGGGTGGGGACGTCCAGTCAGGAGGGACGATCCGCGTCAGAGGCCTGCCGTTCCACGCCGGCACGACGGTGGTTGGCCCGCACGACGCGATGCTGCTGTCCCGCTGAGCGGCGTCGCGGCCTCCGCTGACCATTCGGCTGGCGCGTATTACTGAGTACGGTTTCCCAATGCGTACGGCTGCTCGCGCGGGACTGTTTGCGGTGGCGAATCTTCTGCACAACGCCCCGGAGGTGCGGGGTCGCAACCGGCTGTTCACGATCGCCCTGCGGCAGGCTCAACGCCTGGGACCGCCGGTCGTGGTCGAGATCGACGGCTTTACCCTGCAACTGGACCTCCGAGACGGAGTCTGCCGTGGCATCTGGGCGGAGCGGATGTTCCCGCAGGGACGAGCCCTGAAGGAGCTCGTGACGTCCGGTGATGTGGTTATCGACGTCGGCGCCAACATCGGGTACATGTCGCTGATCGCCGCCCGGGAGGCCGGCCCGACTGGTCGTGTCGTCGCGATCGAGCCGGCGCAGCGGGCGTATTCGCTGCTTGCCGTGAATGCCAGACGTAACTTCCCCGACCGCATCATCCCCGTGCGCGCCGCCTGTGACGAGACCGACGGGAGAGTGACCATGTTCGTGTCCGAGTTCAGCGAGGAATACAACTCGCTACGACCCGAGTCGGTGCTCGGCCGGGTTCACGAGGAGGTGGTACCGGCGCGCTCGCTCGACTCCCTCAACCACGAGTTGGGCCTCCAGCCCGACGTCGTCAAGATCGACGTCGAGGGCGCCGAGTGGCCGGTGCTGAAGGGTCTTCTGCGCGACGGCGCTCCAAGTCCGCGCACACTGATCGTCGAAGCCTACGAGGCGAACTCGCGCGCGTTCGGCTATCTGCCGTCGGCGATGTGCGCGTGGCTGCGGGAACGTGGTTATCGCCTGTCGCTGAGCCGGGAGATCGAGCGGTTCGAATACTCCGACGAGCGGGTGGACGGCCCCCTGTTGCACGACGTGCTGGCGATCCGCTCATCGTAGGTCCCGGGCGAGCCCCGAACGCAGGCGCGCGGCGACCGACCGCAGCTCGCCGGGCGAAAGCTCTCGGGTGATCAGCAGCACCGCCCCATAGGCGAGCCCGCCGCAGACCAGACCGACGATCCACTCGACGGCGCCGAGGTGATCGACGCCCACGGCGAGGAGGGGCAGAGTCATCACGGCGGCTGCCGCAAGCGTACGCAGAAGCGACCACCCCAGCCGCCGCAGGTCGACGGTGATCAGGCGGCTGCAGATCCACAGGTGAGCCGACACGTACACGACGACGATCACGTCGTCGCCGATCGCGGCTCCGATCACCCCTACGGCCCGGATCAGAACGTAGATCGACACGAAGCCGAGCGCGAGCGTCCCGAGCACCACTACGATTCGCCGCCGTCCCTCGCCCAGGTAGGTCACCGAGGAGGAGATCAACGCCGCCGGCGGCGATACGAACGCGACCACGGTCAATGCGCGCAGGATCGGGACCGAGCTGCTGTACCCAGGACCGAGTAGGAGGGCCACAATCGGCTTGGACCAGACGAGCATCGGCGCAATCACCAGCCCCTGGGCGATCACCAGGTAACGAATCCCCTGACTGAACAGCCGCGTGTCGGGCGTGCCACCGCCGAGCGTGACCCGAGGCGCGACACCACCCGCGACGGCGACTCCCAGATAGCCGAGGACCACGAGTAGCTTCCAGACGGCGCTGAAGGCGCCGACAGCGGCGGCGCTCAGCAGCGCGCCGATCAGCAGCACGTCCAGCTGCGAGAGCGCGCTGAAGCTCAGGTCGACCACGAGCATCACGCCGGCGTAGCGCATCAGCGCCCGACGTGCCAGACGTGGCCCGGCCGGTGTCCCGCCGCGCGGGCGCCTCAGCAGCCGAAGCGTCAGGATCAGGCCGACCAGGGCGCCCACCCCGTAACCGATCGCCCGGCCGAGTGCCGCCCCCGCGGCGCCGGCGCCGGCCAGCACGAGCGACGCGCTCGCGATCAACTCGACGCCGCTCTCGCTCAGCGCCATCCAAAGACCCAGCCGAGCTTGGCGAACCGACGTGCCGACCGAGCCGAGGAACCCGAACACCGCCTGTCCGGCCACGGCGACCGCCGCCCAGCGCAGCGGCCAGGTGAGCGCGGGCTCCCCGAACGCGTTCGCGACCGGCTCGGCGGCGGCGAACAGGGCGATGCCGGCGACCGTCGCGGCCGGCACCTGAAGCCGCATGCCCAACCCCAAGATCGCGCGGAGCTGTTCGAGATCGCCACGGTGATCCGCGAGGAACCGTCCGACCGCAGTCGGAAGGCCCAGACCCGCCGGAAGCAGAAGCAGGCCGGCGATGCTGATCGCGAGCGCATAGATCCCGTAGCCCGACGGGCCGAGGGCGCGGACGAGGTACAGCGTGAGCGCGCCGGTGAACACCAGTCCCACGAGTTGGGTGGCGAACTGCAAGATGGTGTTGCGGACGGCTCCGGCGTCCGGCACCCCCGCCTGCCCATCGTCGCTGCCTCGAGCGGACGGGCGCTCGGCCAGTCCCGAGGTGAACGGAGGCTCGGTGCGTTCGGCGCCGCCGGTCATGAGCCGTCGCTCCGCATCAGCAGCCGCGCGGCCCGGCTCGCGCGCCAACGGCGCCCCGCCACCTTCGACCGGGCGAGCACCCCCGGACCCAGGAGCCCGAGCGCCACCGTGGCCGCCAGCTTCGGATCGCCCGCGCCCACTCGGGCGGCGGATCGGGCGTACCGGACTCCTCCCCGCCGGTCGCCGGCGAGGAAGGACTCGAGCGCGGCGCTGTTCAACAGCCACCTCCGGTAGCGCGGCGCGTACCGGGCGAGCTCGGTTCCGTGCTCGGACAACATCGTCGCGGCCATCCAGCGCACGTCGGGCGCCTCCTCCAGAAGGCGAGGAATCAGTCGCGCGCTTGCATCCCGCGTGTGGCTGTTGACCGCGTCGACGTGCTGCGCTCCGAGGACGTCCGGGACCCACAGGCTCGGCTCTCGGCGCGCGAGGTCCAGCTCCCACAGCGGTTCGACCGCGCCCCGCCGGTCGCTGAAGTAGCTGGTGGTCTCGAACACCGAACGGCGCACGCATAGACCTGCGTCAGAGCTTCCCCCGTGCGCCGCGACTGTCTCCAACCACCGTAGGCGTCCCCGGTAGTCGGTCACGGGCTCGGCCGGCATCACCGCGGGCGACAGGGACCCATCGTCCCATTGGAGTCGGCTTCGAATAATGCGCACGTTGGGTGGCAACTCGTCGATCAACGCGCGCAGTCGGGCCAGGCTTTGGGCGAACAGCTCCCAGTCGGAGTCGACGATCACCAGCCACTCACCCCGGGAATGCGCTACAGCGGTCGCGCGCGCAGGGGAGATCCCCCGGTTTCGGTCGTGGGAGACGACACGCAGGCGCGGCTCCACGATCGCTGCCAGCTCCTCCGAGGTCGCGTCGGTCGATCCGTCGTCGACGACGACGATCTCGAAGTCGTCGAATGTCTGGTCGACGCAGCTACGCACGCAGCGCTCGATCTGGTCCTGCCGGTTGAACGCGGTGATGAGCACGCTGAAGAATGGACGGCGGTCCGGCGCGGCCATGCGCTCAGCCGCGGGCGTCCGCGCGTGCGCCGGCCCAGGGCATCCGCCTCGTGCTGCGCCTCCGCACCAGCTCCACGGCGGCGAGCGCTCCGACCGCCGAGTAGATCGTCAGCATCGGCCTGGCCGGAATCGTGTAGCGCGCCTCGACCGGGAACACGAGGTGAGTCAGCGTCAGGTCGGCCGCGACCAGCCACAGCGGCCAGTCGTGCACCAGCCGACGCCGGCGAACCGCGATCCCGATCAGGCCGAGGATCACCAGCAGGACGTACTGAAGCTGCGCGACGCGGTGCCAGATCGTTCCTGCATTCGGCGGCGGGGTCTCGTCGCCGACCGGCCACAAGCCGATCACTCGCCCCGGAATGTGGGTGACGATCGTGCTGAGCGACAGCGACTTGAACAGCCTCGTCGCAGCCGACCGCTCCTGATCGTCGATTCCGGCTTGCCGCCGCGCCGTCGCATATTCGACCGGCGCCTGGATGCCCACCCTCGCCGCCGCGGGAACGCTGAGGAGTCGCGCGACCTGAGCATCCCAAACCTTCACGTCGGCGAAGCTCTCGGACATAGTCCCGTCGTACTGATCGACCGAAGCAAGAAGCGCGACGCCGCCGTCGGCCTCCATCGGTATGAGCCTTCCCCCGGTAGCCGACACGTCTCGTATCAGCCAGGGCACAAGCGGAACCACGAGCGCCGCGGCCAGCGTCGCCGCCATGGTCCAACGTGTGGTGAGACTCAGCCGAGATCGTCGGTTCAACAGGAGCACGAGGACGATCGGAATCGCGAGCAACGCCGACTCGGGTCGGACGTATGTCGCGGCGGACAGGACGACGCCGATCGTTGCGTACGTCCAAACGCTGCCGGTCCGTCTCGCCCGCAGTAGCAGTAGCACGACGGCGGTCAGCAGGAAGGTCGCGAGCGTCTCGGTCAGGAACACGGTCGCGAGACCCAAGAACGGCACGTAGGTCGCGGACAGCACGGCCGCGACGTTTCCGACTGCAGGGCGCGCGACCGCTCGACCGATCAGGCCGACGAGGATCGACGTCGCACCGAGCAGCGCGAACTGTGCGAACTGCACGACCAGGACGTGGCGGCCACCGACCCATTGCAGAGCCGCGAGGACCGACGGGTAACCCGGCGACCGCACCACGCCGGCGTGATAGGGCGGAACGGGCGACTCGGAGAACACGCCGTGGTGAAGGAGGTTGAACGCGTAGCGTTGATACTCCGCGCCGTCACCGTTGCCGACCGCTTGCGACCACGATGTCGGCAGGAAGATCACGATCGCGAGCGCCTCCGCGAGCACCAGTGCGAGGATCCAGCCCCACCACGGAACCGCTGACAGCCTGCGAAGAGCAGGCTGTCGTGACTCCGGCGCCAGGATCACGACGTCGCGACCTGGGGCGTCGTCCGACGCGCGAGCGCCAACAGCGCCGGACAGACGGCCAGCAATAGCCACAGGTACTTGCCGTACTCCGAGGAGACGAACAAAGCGGCGGTCAGCACCGCGATGATCGCCAGCACCACGCACCGCGAGACGAGTTCCATCTCACGGTCGCCTAATCGCTCGAACATCCAGGCCGCGCGGATGCCCGCGCCGAGCGACAGTGCCAGCACGGCCAGCAGCGTCAGCAGGCCGGGGATGCCGAGGTCGGCCAGCGCTTCCAGATACGCGTTGTGCACGACCCTCGGGTTCCCGATGATGTACGTGGCGAGCACCGCTCCGGGCTGGTTCACGTAGCGACCCTCGACGAGGATGAAATTGTCGTTCCCGACGCCGAGCACCGGGTGCGCCTCGACCACTCGCCAGGCGACCGTCCAGATGCTCGAGCGCCCTGACGTGTCGGCCATCGTGACTCGCTGCCGGGCGGCGAGCGGCGCGAGCACGAAGAAGTACCCCACGGTGACGCACACTCCGATTGCGAGCAGCGCGGCCGCGCGGCCGCGCCATCGGCCCCCGAACACCACTGCCCCAATCATCACCGCGGCGAGCGCCACGAGTCCCTCTCGCGAGACCGTGCTGAAGAGGCCGGCGAACAGGATTATCCCGACGACGATCGCGACGAGCTTCGTCCGGGCGGAGGGTCGGAACATCCCCACCACCCCGATCAGCAACGGGATCGACGCGGCGAGCACGGTCGCTTCGGCGTTCGGATCGCCGATCGATCCGGTCAGGCGACCGCTGAATCCGGTCGCCGACGAGGTGGCGAAGCCGTACACAGCCGACAGGGCCGCCCCGACGACGTAGGCCGCGAGCACCCAGGCCACATGGCGCCGCTCGCGCATCGCGGCGAAGCCGATCGGCAGCAGCATCATGTTGAGCGCATACCGGCCCGCGCCGCCGAGCGCCGTGCTCGGGCTGAATGCCCACGCGAAGCTCAAAGTGGCCCAGGCCAGCATCGCCACCAGTGACATGGCGAGCATCGGGTTCTCCGCCGCGAAAGACCCGAGCTCGGTGCTCCGGCGGGTCCCGATCCTCGCAAGCCAAGACACGAATAGGACCAGGCCCACCACCTTGATCCCGGAGAACGAGCCTGTGCTGCTGGTCAGGTCGAGGAACGACGCGATCGTGAAGAGCACGAACCCCAGCGTCAGGTCCATGATGGTGATCACCGCGAGCATCACGCCGAGCGCGCCAATCAGGCCGTACTCCGGGTTGATGCCCGCGAGCACGCCGATGCCGACGCACACCGCCAGGCATCCAAGCAACCAGGGATTCAGCGGACGGATTCGTCCAGCAAATGCCATCAGCGCTGGCGGGCGGTCTTTCCGACCCGTCTCGGTGCGAGCGGCTCGCCGCCGGGCGCGTCGTCGAGGGCGGGCTGGTCACCCTCGGCGTAGTAGTACTGGAGGCCGCGCGTCGGGTGCTCGCCGATCAGCACGATGCCGGTACGCGGGACGCCGAGCTCCGCCAGCAGGTCGTCGAGCTCGGCGAGCTTGTTCAGCCTGGTCTGGTCCAGTCGGGCGACGATCAACACGTCGTCGGCCGCCTGCGCGAACGGGAGCGCGTCGATGACCGCGGTCAGCGGCGCCGAATCGATGACGACGAAGTCGGCCGTCGCTTTGGCATCGGCGACCAGCTTGCTGACGGCGTCAAACGGGAGGTGCGGACCCTTCCCCGCCGGTCGATGAGCCGGGACGACCTCCAGCGACGCGTCGTGGACGACGACCGGGACCGTGGCGTCGGAAAGGTCCGCCTCCCCTTCGAGGACGGGCTCGATCCCGGTGAACTTCGTCAGCTTGAACAAGCCGGCGAACGTTGGCTTGCGAAGGTCGGCCTCGATCAAGATCACTCGGGCGCCGTTCTGGGCCAGGGACGCGGCCAGACCCACCGCGGTCGTCGACTTGCCTTCGGCGGGCGCCGAGCCAGTCACCAGCACGGCGCGCGCGTCGGAGGACCGGGCGCGCGCGGTCAACACGATCCGCAGCGTTCGGTAGCCCTCTTGTGCGCTCGCCGAGAGCTCGGACGGCAGCAGCGGGCGCGTCCGCCGGCCCTGCGGCTGACGCGGAATCCGGGCGAGGATCGGCATCCCGAATCGCTCGCGCAACTGCTCCTCGCGCCGCAGCCGAGGATCGACCGCGTGGAACAGGAACGCGGCACCGATTCCGACGAGAAGCCCGGCGATCAGCCCGGCGAGCAGCGACAGCTTCGTCTTCGGCGACGAGGGGGCGCTCGGAAGTCCCGCGGGGGCGGCGCTCACCAATGTCGGGTCGTTCTGCAGCAGGAGCTGCTGCATCTCGTCCAGCTGGGCACCGAGGCTTCCCGGCCCGTACTTCTGGGCTGCCGGGACGGCGGCAAGCTGCGCCTTTACCGTCGGGAGCGCATGCCGTATCGCCGCATGCATCCGAGCCGTGCTCTGCGCGATTGTCTGCTCGACGAAGCCGTTGGCGAGCCGTTGAGCGAGCCGCGGCGAAGACGCGGTCGCCTGTACCGCGACGAGCCCGGCCTGCCCAACTGGGTTCGCCTGAACGTCGGCAAGCGCATCCGCGGACGACATCTTGAGCCCGAGCGAGTGGACCACCGCGTTCGCGACGGGCTCTGTCGTCACGAGGCTGGCGGCGGTCAGCACATCTTCGGTCGGCGCCCCGGTCTGGTGCAGGACGGGGAGCGCCGAGAGTACGGCGTCGCCGCTCCCGGCCGCCTGGACCTCGAGCTGCGCCTCGGCCGTGTAGGTACGAGGCGCGACCTTGACATAAACGACCGCGGCAAGAAACACGAGCACCGTGCAGGCGACGATCACCCAGACCCGCTCGCGGAGAACCGTCCAGTAGCGGGCCAGCGTCTGCTCGTCGCCGCCCCTGCGCGCCCGCTGGCGGCCGTATCCAGCGCCGGAATACGACATATACACCCAATTATGGTCGCCGGTACGGCCAAGCGCATCATTGCGCCGGGGCTGTCGCACCGACGAGTTGATCATAGCGTCGGCGCCGTCCGCGAGACGCGAGCCTCTCGCGAGGCCGTTGACGTGTCGATCGCCGGTCAGGGTGAGAGAAGGGTCGCGTCCTGCGCGCCGACCGTGGTCGAGTTCGGCGCGAACGGGCTTCCTATGAGGTTGACGGTGCCTCCGGACTGGGCGTCGCCGCCGCTGAACGTGATCTGGTGGTCGTATGACTGGGTCAGCCAACCGGAGCTGATCGTGCGCGGGCTCGCCGTGGTGTTGACGATCGCCGCGCACGGGCCGAACGGGACGCCCTGGTCGTAGCAGACGGCGAACTCGCGGCGGTAGACGCCAGGCGCCACCTGCAGGTCGTTGTGACCGCCGGTCGGGCACACGGCACCCGTTCCCGCCAGGCAGCCGCTACCGCCCGGCGATCCCATCGATTGCAGGGGCCTGGTCGGGTACAGCCCCTCCTCCGGCCACACCGCCAGGTCGGAGCTGCCCTGTTCGAGGTCCGCCCAGTCGATGAGATGGCCGGGGCTGTACCCCAGCAGGATCGTGGCCTCCTGGACTCGACGGCTCTGCTGCTGATACGAGGCGCCCGCGGCGCCGTACGACAACGGCACCACGAAGCCGCCGGTCTCGTCCGCGATGTAGGCGATCTGGTCGAGTAGCGTGGAGTAGAACGGATCCAGCGTCCCGTCGTACTCCGGTGCGCCCTCGCTGATCAGCCCCTCCACCCCGGTGGCGGCGGCCAGCAGGTCAAAGCCTTGCGGCAGGAACGGGTTGGGCGGCAGGCTGTTGTCGATCTGAAGGTAAGGCTGGCCACTGGCGCGAGTCATCGCCGCGCTCATGCTCTGGTGCGCCGTTTGCAGGGACGTCGTGGAGCTGACCTCCTCGCTGGATCCGCAGCCGCAGGTGGCGTAATAGAGCTGCGCCGAGAGACTTGCGGACTGGTCGTCCATCATCAGTCCGTCGTCGGCGTCGTAGTTGGTGCGGACATAGGACTGGAAGAATGACCGCACCTGAGGGTTCGACTGGTTGATCAGGTAGCCACCGCCGTAGGCGCTCGACGCGATGCGCGTGGTCGTCGAGCCCGGGGCGTGCTGGTACCAGCTCTCCGCGGCGGCGGCGCTGAACGGCTGCCACGGCGGGGATCCGCTTTGGTAGATCCAGTTGGTGTCGAGGTACTGGATCACGTCGCAGAACGTGCTGACGCCGGAATGACAATCGCTCAGCGCCTTGGCGTCTCCGCCGGGACCGCAGTTGGCCTCTGCGTACGTGACCCACTGGCGCACGACCCCTGCGCCGGCACTGCCTCCGCCGTTCCCGCAGTCGTCGTAGGCCCACGTCTCGACATGATTCTCAGCGGACCAGATGGACGGCGGCTGCGGGTTCGACTGCGTCGGGGGCGTCGGGGCCGGGGTCGACGGCGTCGACGGTACCGTCGAAGCTGAGGGCGTTGAGATCGGCGAACCCGAGGGCGGCGAGCCCGACGCCGCCACGGGAGGTCGTGGGCTTGGCGCCGAGCCGCGGGGCTTGGACTTGGGGCGGCGACCATGCCCGACGGCCGGCTTGCGCGTCGCGAACTTTCTCGATTTGCGCTTCGGCGAGCAGCGGGCCGGGTGCCGGCTGGCGCGCCGGGCCGCCGACCGGCGAGGCTGGGTTCCTGTGCAGCGCGGTCGACGCGAGGCGGGCCGGATCCGGCCCGCGGCCGGCGTGGAGGCAGGCGCCCGGTGCGACAAGGGCGCAGCCGCCGATCCCGGCGCCATGCAGGCGGCGACTGCGACCGACACGAGTAGCGTCCAGAGAACCCCGCGCATGAGGGTTTACGTCGCCCGTGGGTGCCCGGTAGGCCAACCGCCGTGTCGCGATTGGACGAATCTCTGGGCGCAGACACTGAGCTCGTCCCGGCGCGGCCAGAAGGCGCGACGGCAGCTAGCTTCCCGCCGGGAGGTCGGCGCCGGAGGTCCTCTCGACTTGCCATGATCTGGCGGGGGACGACTACGTGCAGCTCACTCATCTGCAACCGCGGCTGAGACCGCACGCCGCGGCGCTCGCGCCTGGACTGGTCGTGGTTGCGCTGATGCTGGTCTGGGCCGTGCACGACGGCGGCTACGACGAGGACACGTGGTACTGGGGGGCCTTGCTGGTGCTCGGGCTGCTCACCGCGGTCGTGCTCGCTCGCCGGATCGCCGAGATGCGCGTCTCACGGGCTGGGCTGATCGCGCTCAGCGCGTTCGCGCTGTACGTCGCGTGGTCGTATCTGTCGATCAGCTGGGCCGAGTCGCCTGGCGTTGCGCTCACCGGCTCGAACCGCGCCCTGCTGTACCTGCTGGTGTTCGCGACGATGCTCGTCCTGCCCTGGACGGTGCGGGGCGCGCTGGCCGCGCTGCTGGCCTTCGCGCTCGGAATCGGGGTGGTGGCGATCGTGCTCCTGTTCAGGCTCGCCTCTGCGGACCGCGTTGCCGAACTCGTCATATCGGGCCGGCTGGCCGCCCCGACCGGCTATTTCAACTCGACGGCGGCCCTGTTCACGGTGGAGGCGCTGGTGGCGATCGCTCTCGCTGCCCGCCGTGAGCTTCCCGGTCCCGTGCGCGGGGCGTTGATCGCATTCGCGTGCGCGGGACTCCAGCTCGCCGTGATCGTCCAGAGCCGCGGCTGGCTATTCACGCTCCCGCTAGTCGCGATCGTCGCGATCGTCGTCCTCCCGGACCGTCTGCGGGTGGCGGCCACCGCGGTCTTGCCCGTCGTAGGCGCGCTCTTGCCCGTGCACCGGCTCCTTGCCGTGTACCAGAACACCTCGGGGCCGGCGCTCAACCACGCCGCCGCCCGGGCGGGACACGCGGCGCTCGTGATCTGCGCGGTCGAGTTCTTCGTCGCCACGCTGCTCGCATGGGGTGACTCCCTGGTCCCGCCTCCGCGGCCCAACGCGGCTCGCCGCCGCGTGGTTGGGACGATCACGACCGCGCTCGCGATACTCGCGGTCGCCGTCGGCGGTATCACCGCCACGCACGGGCATCCGGTCCGGTTCGTCGAGCGTCAGTGGAACGGTTTCAGCCACCCGCAGACGGCGTCGTCGGGTTCGCACTTCACCGACGTGGGGAGTGGGCGCTACGACTTCTGGAGGGTCTCCCTGGATGCGTTCCTGGCCCATCCGATCGGTGGGCTCGGACAAGACAACTTCGACGACTACTACGTGCCGCGCCGGCGAACGGTGGAGGAGCCCTCCTATACGCACAGCCTCGAGCTGCGGCTACTCACCCACACCGGCGTCGTGGGATTCGCCCTGTTTGCGATCTTCCTGGTCGCCGCGATCGTCGCCGCCATGCCGGCCCGCCGGCGGCCGGGGCTCGAGGCGTTCGTCGCCGGCGCGGCGCTGCTGCCCCTGGTGGTCTGGCTCATCCACGGCTCGATTGACTGGTTCTGGGAGATCCCGGCGCTCACCGCGCCGGCGCTCGGTTTTCTGGCCATGGCTGCTGCTCTGGGCACACCCGTCCGCGCCCCCGCGGCCCGCCAGCGCCGCCTCGGGCGACGCGTCGGGATCGCCGCCGGCGGGGCAGCTCTGCTGGTCGCGGCCGTCGTCGTGCTCGGTTTCCCCTATCTGTCCGTCCGCGAGGTGTCGATCGCCACGAACCTTCGCCGAACCGATCCTGCCAAGGCCTTGAGCGATCTGCGGATCGCCGCCGACCTCAATCCGCTCAGCCCCGACCCGGGGCGCGTCGGCGGCACGATCGCGCTGCAAACCGGCCGGTACGCGATCGCGCGTGAGCGGTTCGCGCAGACGATCTCCCGCGAGCCGGGAGGTTGGTATGCCTGGCTGGGTGCGGGTCTTGCCGCATCGGGGCTCGGCGAGCGGTCGATTGCCCGCCACGACTTCCAGGTCGCGCGGTCGATCAACCCGAAGGAAGCGGTCATCGGTGAGGCACTCGCCCGCGTCGGGAGCCGCGACCCGTTGACCCCCGCCGCGGCCCTGCAGTCGCTCGTGTTCCGGCAGTGAGGGCACGTTGGCCATCTCGCCCGCCGGCGGTCCGCTCCAAAGCAAGATATTCGCGGATTTTCGGAACTTTTCGCAAATCTGATCATGTCTGAGTGGCTATGGTTAGTTCTTGCGTGCTGTCGTGAGCTTGATGTACCATTTAGTGAAAGCTCTTGGGGATCCGCGACGAACGAAGGGATTCATGAAACGCTTCTCAGCTTTGGTAGGGATCATTACGGCGCTCGCGCTCATGGTTCCGGCGTCCGCCCTCGCAAGCTCGTCAACCTGCCAGGGGTACTCCCAGCAGACCTGCGGCTCGGTGAACAGCGGCACGAGCGGCACAGGTCCCGGTTCGACGACGGCGACCACTGCTTCGGGTTCGCTCCCGTTCACCGGTCTCGATGTGGTTCTGCTCGTGGTCGGCGGCGGGGCACTTCTCAGCGCCGGCTTCGTGGTCCGTCGGCTTTCTCGCCGGCTGAACTAGCTACAACCCCAGGCGATCCCTGATCAGGCGAGTGATCTCGCCACCGTCCGCGCGGCCCTTGGTCTCGCGCATGACGTAGCCGACCAGCGGGCCGATCGCCTTCATGTTGCCCGAGCGGACCTGATCGGCCGCTGCGGGATCGGCGGCGATCGCCCGGTCGACGAGTTCGCCTAGCCCGTCGTCCTCTGCCGTGATCGCGCCGAGCCCTTCGCGCTCGACGATCTTGCGGGGGTCGCCGCCCTCCTCGACGAGCCTGGTCAGCACCTCGCGGGCGGCATCGCGGCTGACTTCCTTGGCCTTGACCATGGTCGCGAGCCTCGCGAGGCTCTCGGGCGCGACGTTGCTGCCGGCAGGATCGCTATCGGATCCGATCCGCTCGACCAGCTGGGGGATCCAGTTGGACAGCTCGACCGGGTCCACCTGGCGCTGCTCGCCGTTGCCGCCGGACGCGGCGAGCGCCCGTTCGAAGTAGTCGCCGAGCTCGGTGCGAAACGCGAACAGCCGCGCGGTGTCGGCGTTCAGGCCGAGCTCGTTCTCGTACCGTGCCGCACGCTCGACGGGAAGCTCGGCGGGCAGGTCGGCCCGCGCGGCGGCGATCATCCCCTCGGTCGCCACAACCGGCACGAGGTCGGGCTCGGGGAAGTAGCGGTAGTCGTGCGCCTCCTCCTTGGAGCGGAGCGCGGTCAGCGTGTCGCCGGCCGGGTCGTAGTGCAAGGTCTCTTGCATCACGGGCTCCCCGTGCTCGAGCAGCCCTATCTGGCGGCTGATCTCGGCGCGCACCCCCCGCTCGAGGAAGCGGAACGAGTTCATGTTCTTAAGCTCGGTCTTGGTCCCGAGCTCGGTCGACCCGACCGGACGCACGGAGACGTTGGCATCCACGCGCAGCGATCCCTCCTCCATGTTCACGTCAGAGACGCCCAGCTGACGAAGCGTGGTCCGGAGCAGCGCCGGCCATTCCCGCGCCTGCTCGGGCGATCGCAGGTCGGGCTCGGTGACGATCTCGACCAGGGGCGTGCCCCCGCGGTTGAAGTCGACCCAGCTCCGGTCCGAGCCGTGGATCCGGCCGCTGGCCCCGAGGTGGTTCAGCTTCGCGGCGTCCTCCTCGAGGTGGACGCGGTGGATACGGACATCCCCGAGCCGCCCGCCGCGGCACAGGGGCACGTCGTACTGGGAGATCTGGTAGCCCTTGGGGAGGTCGGGATAGAAGTAGTTCTTGCGGTGGAACAGCGAGCGCTCGGCGATCTCGCACCCGAGCGCGAGCCCGATCATGATCCCGAAATGGATCGCCCGAGCGTTGACCACGGGCAGCGCGCCCGGCAGCCCAAGGCAGGTCGGGCACGTGTGGATGTTCGGCGGGTCGTTGAACGACAGCCTGCAGCCGCAGAACATCTTCGTCCGCGTGCTGAGCTGCACGTGGATCTCGAGTCCTATTACTGGCTCGTAATCAGGCACGGGCGGAACTCCCATCGAACCCGATCGCCTGCTCGAGGGCGTACGCGGCGTCGAGCAGGCGGCTCTCGCTGAACGCCGGCCCGGCGAGCTGGAACCCGACCGGCAGGCCCTCGCTGAGCCCGGACGGGATCGAGATCGCGGCGATCCCGGCGAGCGACATCGGGACGGCCAGGAAGTCGTTCAGGTACATGGCCAGCGGGTCGTCGGTCTTCGACCCCAACTCGAACGCGGTGCACGGGCTGGTCGGCGTGACGATGAAGTCGAATCGCTCGAATGCGGTCGCGAAGTCCTCGGCGATCTTGGTCCGCACTTTCTGCGCGGTCCCGTAATACGCGTCGTAATAGCCGCTCGACAGAGCGTAGGTCCCGAGCATGATCCGGCGCTTCACCTCGGCCCCGAAGCCCACCTCCCGCGTGCGGCTGTACATCGTGATCAGGTCGGCGTCGCCGCCGACCCGCAGTCCGTAGCGCACGGCGTCGTACCGCGCCAGGTTGGCCGACGCCTCGGCGGGCGCGATCAGGTAGTACGCGGACAGCGCGTGTGGCGCATGCGGCAGCCGACACGCTTCCACCGATGCGCCGAGGCGCTCTGCGAGCGCGACCGTCGCCTCGAAGCTCTCGCGCACGCCCGGCTCGATCCCGCCCGCGGCGCCGGTCAGCTCCTCTGGGACGCCCAGCCGGATGCCCTTGAGCTCCTGTGCGCTTGGCAGTGCGATCTCCCCGGGGAACTCGAGCGAGGTGGAGTCGCGCCGGTCGCGGCCGACGGCGTGGCGCAAGATCAGCGCCGCGTCGGTGACGTCCCGGGTCAGCGGGCCGGCCTGATCGAGCGACGAGGCGAACGCGATCATCCCGTACCGCGAGCAGGCGCCGTACGTCGGCTTCAGCCCGACGATCCCGCACAGCGCGGCCGGCTGGCGGATCGACCCGCCCGTGTCGGTGCCGAGCGCCCACGGGGCGAGGCCGGCGGCGACGGCGGCTGCGCTCCCGCCCGAGGAGCCGCCGGGAACGCGGCTGCGGTCCCAGGGGTTGAACACCGGTCCGAAACCTGAGTTCTCGTTCGATGACCCCATCGCGAACTCGTCCTGGTTGGTCTTGCCGAGCAGCGGGGCGCCGGCCTGCGCGAGCTTGGCGACGACGGTGGCGGTGTACGGGGGTCGGTATCCCTCGAGGATCTTCGAGCCCGACTGGCTGGGCACCCCCTCGGTGCAGAACAGGTCCTTGACCGCGATCGGCACGCCCGCGAGCGGCGTCTCCGCATACCCGTCGTCGGCCGGGGAAACGTCCGCCACCCACGTGTAAGCGTTCAGGTCGTTGTCCGCCGCCCGCGCCCGGTAGGCCTCGAACAGCTCGGCGGGAGCGATCTCGCGGGCGCGGATCCGCTCCGCCGCGGCGGCCGCGGTCAGGTCGATCAGCCCGCTCACGCCGCGCCGGGGCTGGGGACGCCGAACCCGTCGTGCAGCGGCTCGGGTGCGGCCGCGAGGATGACCTCTCGCGGCAGCGACGGCTCGGGCTCGTCCGGGCGCAGGGCGTTGACCACGTCGATCACGTGTGAGGTCGGCGGCACCCCGTCGAGATCGAGTTCGCTGATCTTTTCGATGTGGTCGAGCACCTTGGAAAGCTCGGCCGACATGCGCTCGACCTCGTCATCGCCGAGATCGAGGCGAGCGAGGCGGGCCACATGGAGTACCTGATCGCGATCGAGCATCTAGCTGGCCATTCTAGGATTTGATGCTCCCGCCCGGACGGACGATCGGGATGTCCCTGCGATTGTCCCGAGCGGCGACGCCTTCCTGGCGGAGCGAGAGATAGCCGCCGACCATGATCCCGATCGCGCTGAGCAGGCCCAGGTAGGCCCCTGCTTCCTGATGCGGGGGCGGGTCGATCAGCACGCGGTAGATCAGCGCCAGCACGGTCACGATCCCGAGCAGCATCACGATCAGGCTCATCGTCACCGGGATCGCGGGAGCACCGCGCGTCGCCTGGAGGATCACGAGCGCGACCGCGGCGACGATCGTCACCACCAGCAGCCAGCGCAGATCGGTGAGGGCCTGCCACCCGGTCTGCGAGCCGCCGTTCCCGGTGCCGGCGCCGTACCACTTCCCGCCCACCATGAAGATGGCCAGCAGCACGGCGCTCGCGCCCGCGAGCAGCTCGCCCCGCCGAAGGCGCGAAGGATCGAACTCCATTGCCGCGGAGGCTAACTCAGACGGTCGAGCCGGGCTCGGGGCGTGGCTCGGTGGGCGGCTTGCGCGGCCGGTGCGCCTTGCGCGGCTGGCGGCCCGTGCCGGAGGGCGCCGGCGTCGCGGCCGGAGGCGCCGTGGTCGACGCCGTGATGCGGGCGCGGCGGGTCAGTGCCACCAAGCCTGCGACCAGTAGTAATGCCGTCCAGAACCCCAGCGCGAGTTCGCCGAACCGACCGAGGTGCAGCACGAACTTGAACGCGAGCAGGCCCGCGATCGTGCAGGCAATCGCGTAGCGGCCGGTGAGCCGGTCGCCCGCCACCGTCGGGAGGCGGGTGTGGGGCGACAGCCGCTCGGTGGCGAGATCGGCGAGCAGGAACACGCAGGCCATCAGAGCGAGCACGCCGAGCCACGCATCGGGGGCGTCGACCGCGCTGGCCGATCCGCCGAGCGTCAGCGTGGTCGAACCCACGGTGACCGTCGCCCCGAATGAGAACCAGGGCAGCATCAGCAGATCGAGAACCAGGAGCCCCGCCACGGCGATGATCGTCCAGTCCTCACGGGACAGACGCTCGAGACCGAGCCTGCGGACCTGGTTCTCCACGAATATCCGGTTCGAGGCCGGGTCCCGAAGTCCTTCCCCGATTGCGCAACGCGGCAATCGCCGCGCTCAAGCCGGGTCTTGCCGAGTAACGCGCGATTATCGTGCGCAACTCGGCAAGGCACGAGCTAGCAGGGTCCGCTGTCGTGTTGCGCATGTCCTTGAGGGTCGAGGCCTCAACGACCGGCTGGGAGCTCGCCGCTCGGCTTCGCGGGTCTGTGTCCGCTACCGGGCGCCGGCCTGCAGCGAAGCCGCTCGGCTTCGCGGGGCTGTGTCCGCTACCGGGCGCCGGCCTGGAGCGAAGCCGCTCGGCTTCGCGGGTCTGTGTCCGCTACCGGGCGCCGGCCTGGAGCGAAGCCGCAGTGACCGTGTTGCGCAGCAGCATCGCGATCGTCATTGGCCCGACGCCACCGGGAACCGGCGTGATCCACCCCGCCTCGGCCGCGACCGCGTCGAACTGCACATCGCCCTTGAGGCCGCCGTCGGTGCGGTTGATCCCGACGTCGATGACGGCTGCGCCCGGCTTCACGAACTCGGCCCCGATCATCTCGGCCCGGCCGATCGCTGCGACCAGCACATCGGCGCGCGAACACACGCCGGCGAGGTCGCGCGTGCGCGAGTGGCACATCGTCACGGTCGCGTTGCGCTCGAGCAGCAGGAACGCCACCGGCTTCCCGACCAGGTCCGACCGCCCGACCACGACCGTCTCGGCTCCCTCGAGCGCGACGGAGTAGGCGTCGAGCAGCTCGATCACCCCGAGCGGGGTGCACGGCCGCAGGCCCGGCGCGCCCTGGGCGAGTCGGCCGGCGCTCACGTGGGTCAGGCCGTCGACGTCCTTGTCGGCCTCGATCAGCGCGGTCAGCTCCTTGCCGTTCAACCCCTTCGGGACGGGCAGCTGGAGCAAGATCCCGCTCACCTCCGGGTTGCCGTTGCAGTCCTCGATCAGCGCCGCGACGTCGTCCTGGCTCGCGTCGCCCGGAAGGTGCCGGTGAAAGTCGACGATCCCCGCCTCGGCACACGCCTTGCGCTTGTTCGCTACGTACACCGCGGACGCGGAATCGTCGCCGACGAGGATCGTCGCGAGACCGGGGGCCTTGCCCGTCCTGTCGCGGAACGCCACCACGTCGCGCGCCACCTCGGCGCGGACCCGCGCGGCAACTTCCTTCCCGTCGATGATCGTCGCGCTCATGCGGAGCGGCACCCTAGAGGATCAAACGCCGCTAACGCTTCGAGATCGGCGCCAGGTCCGCCACCATCTTCCGCTCGGAGCCGTCGCGGCCGAAGTGGATCACGACGATCCCGCCGGGTTCGAGCCCGGTCACGACCCCCTCGCCGAACTTCGGGTGCGTGACGTCCTCGCCCAGCCTGAACGCCGCGGGTGCCGGCGCCGGCGTGTCCGCGTCCCACGCCGGGCCGTTTCCGCCCGAGGACCCGGCTGAAACCCACGTCGTCGCCCGCGCGCGAACCCCGGCCAGCCCGCGCGGCTGTTGCTGCTCGCGATCGGTCAGCCCGTCGGGGATCTCGCCGATGAACCGGCTCGGGGCGCCGAAGCTCCGGGCGCCGAACACGTTCCGGGTGCGGGCGTAAGTCAGGTACAGGTCGCGCTGTGCGCGGGTGATCCCGACGTAGCAGAGCCGGCGCTCCTCCTCGAGGCCTCCCTCGTCGAGCGCGCGCGAGTGCGGGAACACACCCTCCTCGCACCCGATCATGAACACGATCGGATACTCGAGGCCCTTGGCGTTGTGGAGCGTCATCAGCGTGACCAGACCCTCGTCGTCGCTGCGGTCGTCGGCGTCGGAGATCAGCGCGATCTGCTCGAGGAATTCCGCCAGCGACGGCTCGCGCGAGGGGTCGGCGTCAGCAGCCTGGTCGTACTCCGCGGCTACGTTGACGAGCTCGTCGAGGTTCTCAATTCGCCCTTGCGCCTCGATCGTGCGCTCGGCCTCGAGTGCCTCCAGATACCCGGTCTCCTGGAGGACCTCTTTGAGCAGTTCGGCGATCGGCGGATTCGACTCGACGCGTTCGCGGAGCACGTGCATGGTCGCCATGAAGCGCTTGAACGCCTTGACGGCCGGTCCCCCCAGCCCCGGCACATGATCGGGCTCCGAGGCCGCGTCCCAGATCGATGTCCCGGTGGTGTTGGAGAACGCCAGCAGCCGCGACATCGAGGTCGAGCCGATCCCGCGGCGCGGAGAGTTGACGATCCGGGTGAATGCGCCGGCGTCCTGAGCGTTCACGAGCGTGATCAGGTACGCGATCGCGTCCTTGATCTCGGCGCGCTCGTAAAACTTCGTGCCGCCGATCACCTGGTACGGGATGTCCCCGCGCACGAGCGTGTCCTGAAGCACGCGCGACTGGGCGTTGGTCCGGTAGAACACCGCGACCTCGGCTCGCGACACCCCTTCGTCGAGCAGCCGCTGGACCTCCCCGGTCACGAACCGCGCCTCGGCGTGCTCGTCCTCGAGCTCGCGGATCTTGATCGGATCGCCCTGGCCGAGCTCGGTCCATAGCGACTTCGGCTTCTGTCCCCGGTTGTTGCGGATGACAGCGTTGGCCGCGTCGAGGATCGTCTGGGTCGAGCGGTAGTTCTGCTCGAGCTTGACCACGTGGGCGTCGGGAAACGTGTCCTCGAACTCGAGGATGTTCCGGATGTCCGCGCCACGGAACCCGTAGATCGAGTTGTGCGTGACGATCCCGTTCGCGATGAAGTTGTGGGTGCGCGCGATGTCGAGGTCGTACACGGATTCGTGCAGCTCCACGCGCTCCACCGATTCGACGACGTCGTAGCCGCCGTGCTCGTCGAACATCAACATTCCGGGGCGCACCAGCGCTGCGGGCACGAACGGCAGGGCTTCCCCGTTGGCGCCGAGGCATGCCAGCTGGACGTGGCCGGCGTCCGAAGCCGCCTCGCTCCGCCGGGGTAGCGGCGGCGCGGCGGCTCCAGCCATGGTTAAGGCCCGAAAACGGCCCTCGGCCGCCCGCTCTTGGGACATGAGCATGCGGGGCATGCTTATGCTCCGAATGCGGGCGGGGACGGCGTGCTTTCGGGCCTTAACCGTAAGGCGCCGTGCGAAGTGCGTGTGCTCGGGCGTGCTCACCAGCCGCCGCCCGGACCGCAGCGTGATCGCAACCCCGTCAGACCGCGAAGAGCGGTACACGCGCGTGACCCGCGCAGGCCCGAACGAACCGCCGCCGCGACCGGACAGCACGAAGTCCCCAACCGACACGTCCTCGATCGCGCGCCGCGACCCGTCGGCCATTGTCACCAAAGTCCCCGCCACCAGGCACTGCGCATCATCCCCGACCACCATGAGGTTCCGCCGCTCCTCGGCGATCAGCTGGAGCCAGCGGTACTGGGCGTGATTGGTGTCCTGATACTCGTCGACGAGCACGTGGCGGAACGTTCCGGCGTAGTGGTCGCGGACCTCCTGGAACAGCTCGAGCACGTTGACGGCGCGAACGAGCAGGTCATCGAAGTCCATCGCGTTCATGCGGTGAAGCTCGCGCTCGTAGGCGCGGTAGACGTCGGCCACGGTCTGCTCGAAGAACGAGCCGACCATCTGGGCGTACGAGTCGGCGTCGCGCAGCTTGTTCTTGGCGTCGGAGATCTGGTTGTGGATAGAAGCGGGCGTGAACCGCTTGGGGTCGATCCCGAGCTCGTCGAGGTTGCGCTTGATCAGCCGGCGCGCGTCCGCCTGGTCGTAGATCGTGAACCGCCGGGTGTATCCGAGCTTGTCGGCGTGGGCGCGCAGCATCCGGGCGCAGGCCGCGTGGAACGTCATCACCCACATCGCGCGGACCCGCCGGCCGACCAGGAGCTCGGCGCGGTCGCGCATCTCCCCCGCCGCCTTGTTCGTGAACGTGATCGCGAGGATCTCGTTCGGCTTGGCCGCGTCGGTCGCCACCAGGTAGGCGATCCGATGGGTCAGGACCCGGGTCTTGCCCGAGCCGGCGCCGGCCAGGATCAGCAGCGGCCCCTCGCCGTAGGTGACCGCCTCCCGTTGAGGGTCATTCAACCCCGAAAGGAGGGTTTCGAGCTCGGTGGCGGTCTCGGCCATGGATCGTCTTCAACGGTAGCGGGGGCAGTGGTCGTCGCCCGCCCCCGGCCGTCATGCTGTACGGCTGTGAGCGCCGATGTCCTCACCGGGCTGAGAGCCGCCTGCGCTCAGGTCGCGAATCAGGCGCAATTCGTGCGCGTCGAGCCCGAGCGGACCGCCGCCTACGTCGGCACGCTGCCGGTCGATCCTCCGTCACTCGATCCCGACCCCGGGGCCCACCTCACCAAAGGCACCCGCGAAGAGCTGGCCGCGTTCTGGCTGACGCTCGACGCGATCAACTTCGGCTCCGGCTGGTTCCCCACCCTGCGCAAGCGTGGCGGCCGCTCGGGCTATTTCACTATCGCGACCGGAGTCAAGGATCGTTTCGCCAACGACGGTCCCTGGACCGCTGCCGAGCTCGCACAACTCACTGCGAGCGAGATCGCCAACACCCTGGGCCAGAACCCCGACCACGAGCTCATGGCGCTGTTCGCGCGCTCGCTCAACGACCTCGGGCGGAGGATCGATGCCGAGCACGGCGGAAAGTTCGCGGGGGTCCCCGACGCCGCCGAGAGCTCGGCGGTGGCGCTCGTCGACCGCCTGGCCGGGTGGGCCTCGTTCGCGGACACCTCGCGCTACGACGGGCTCGAGGTCCCGTTTCTCAAGCGCGCCCAGATCACCGCCGCCGACCTCGCCCGGGCCGGGGTGGCCGCCTTTCGCGATCTCGACCGGCTGACGATCTTCGCCGACAACCTCGTCCCGCACGTACTGCGCATGGATGGTCTGCTCAGCTACGACCCGTCGCTACTCGACAGGATCGAGCGGGGCGAGCTGATCGAACACGACTCTCGGGAGGAGATCGAGATCAGGGCCTGCGCGCTCCACGCGGTCGAGCTGATCGCCGCCGAGCGACCCGGGGCCACCGAGGCGGTCATCGATTACGTCCTCTGGCACCGCGGTCAGGAATCCCGGTACAAAGCTTCGCCGCGGCATCGCTCCCGCTGCACGGCCTACTGACCGGGTGTCTGCAATCTGACACCAGGCGGTTCGCCTGGCCACCGACGGTCGGGGCAGCTTCAGTAACGGGCCAATCGTCCGATAAGCGGGCTGATGCGTGGTGAAGACGGAACCGACCGGACCCTGACCGCCCGGCCTAACGGTAACGGGTCGCGTGCGCATGCCGGGGTAGACCCGCGCCAAGCGCTCCGATGGGGTACGCGCCGCGACGATCGTTGGCTCGAGCGCTGGATCCGCTCGACCGAGGACCTCGCGCGCCTCCAGTACTCCCACCGCATGCTCGACGCCGTGATCGACGAGATCGACGGGCGTCAAATCCGCGTCGGCGACCAGTGGCTGACCGACTACGCGTCGTGCAACTACCTCGGGCTTGACCTTGACGACGAAATCATCGCGGCGGTCCCCGAATACCTGAACCGGTGGGGCACGCACCCGAGCTGGTCGCGACTGCTGGGCAGCCCGATCCTCTACGAGGAGATCGAGGACAAGCTCACCGCGCTGCTGGGCTGCGAGGACAGCCTGCTGCTGCCGACGATCACCCACATCCACATGTCGGTGATCCCCGTCGTGGCCGCGGGCGGCACCGTGTTCCTGGACAGCCGCGCTCACAAGACGATCTACGACGGCTGCGGGTTGGCCGAGGCCCGGGGCGCCACGATTCAGCGGTTCGCGCACGAGAACCTGGATCATCTGGACTCGTTGCTGCGCGACCCCAGCTGGCGCCGTCCGGGGATGATCTGCATAGACGGCGTCAACAGCATGACGGGGAACGCCCCCGACCTCGCGGCGTTCGCCGCACTCGCCCGCGCTCACGACGCGATCCTGTACGTCGACGACGCCCATGGCTTCGGGGTGATCGGCGAACGCTCCGAGGACGAGCCGTGCGACTACGGCGTTCGCGGCAACAGCATCGTCAGCCACGTGGCCGAGAGCTACGAGAACATCGTTCTCGTCGGCGGCTTCTCGAAGGCCTACTCGTCGCTGCTCGCCTTCATCGCCTGCCCGACTGCGTTGAAGCAGGTGCTCAAGACCGCCGCGCCGCCCTACCTGTACTCGGGTCCGTCGCCGGTGGCCTCGCTGGCGACCGTGCTCGAGGGACTGCGCGTCAACGACGCACGAGGCGATCAGCTCCGCGCCAAACTCCATCATCTCACCGCCCGCGTCCTCGACCGCCTTCGCGAGCTTGGTGTCCACACTCCCAACCACTCCGGGTTCCCGATCATCGAGGTGCCGCTGGCCGACCCGGACACCGTCGACGAGGTCGGCGACATGCTGTTCGACCGCGGCATCTACGTCACGATGGCCGTCTATCCGCTCGTCCCGCGCGACGAGGTTGGGTTCCGCCTGCAGCTGACGGCGGCCAACACGGACGAGCAGGTCGACCATCTGTGCACCGTCCTCGGAGAAGTGGCGGAGCGGTTCAAGCTTCAGGGAACGCGGGCCGACTAAGGCGGGTACACGATGTCTGCCCGATCCCTCGTCCCCGCCCGACGCCACCTGTGGTGGATGTTCTTCGTCTTCGGCGCGCTCGTCTGCGCGCTGTACGTGTTCGTGCCGCCGTTCAAGGGCTCGGTGCTCGTGATCAACGGCCTGGGCCTGCTCGGCGTCCTCGCGCTGATCGCCGGGATCCGGCTCTACCGGCCGCGGGCCCGGGTGGCGTGGTGGCTGTTCGTCCTGGGCGTGTTCCTGTTCTGGGTCGGCGACGTTTACACCTACGGCGTCCGGGTCCTGTTCAACGTGACAGTCCCGTTCCCGTCGTTCGGCGACGCGGTGTACCTGACGATGTATCCGGTGCTGATGGTCGGCATCATGCTGTTCGTCCGTCGCCGCAACCAGCGCGCGGACGGGCCCGGGGCCGTGGACGCGCTGATCATGACGCTGGGTCTGGCGCTCGTCTCCGGGATCATTCTGATCGCCCCCTACATCCACGACAACACGCTCGGGCTCGTGCCCAAGCTCGTGTCGATCGGCTACCCGATGGGCGACATCATCCTGCTCGCCGCGGGGATCCGCCTCGCCGTCGACGGCGGTAAGCGCCGCCCGGCGTTCTACCTGCTGATCGCCGGGATCGTCTCGATGCTGGTCACCGACGACACCTACGGCGTGCTGACGCTGCACAACGCCTACGACCACCAGCTGTGGCTCGACGCGGGATGGATGTTCTTCTATCTGTTCTGGGGTGCAGCCGCGCTGCACCCGTCGATGCAGGAGCTGTCCGACGTGGAGGTCGACCGGGAGCCCCGGCTGACCCCGCTGCGTCTCGCGCTGCTGGCCGGCGCCACCCTGGTTGCGCCGGCGATCGAGATCATCAAAGTCGTCCCGACCCGCAACTGGGACCTCCTATTCGTCATCGGTGCCTCGGCGGTGCTGTTCTCGCTGGTCGTCGCACGCATGACCGGGCTGGTGCGCCAGCGCGAGAAGTCGGTTTCACGCGAGCGCGCGCTGAGCGCGGCCGGCGGCCTGCTGGTCGCGGCGACCGCGCCGCGGGAGATCGTGACCGCGGCGCTCCAGGCCGTCGCCGACTTCGGCAAGGATCGGGTCGATGCTCGCGTGTGCCAGATCTTCGGCAACGAGGAGCGCGCGATGGCGCTGGACGTGGACGGTCACCTGTCCGACTGGGCGATCTCCGAAGAGGTCTCGGGCCTCCTCGAGGTCGCCGGCGGCTTCACGGTGTCCACGCTGCCGGCCCACGCGCGTGCGGAGCTCCGGCTGCCCGCGGGCGACGATCCGGCGCTGCTGCTCGAGCTCCGTCCTGCCGGTCCCGCCAACGCCGGCTTGGTACTGGTCCTGGCCGGAGAGGCCGCCGACGACGACGAGACCCGTTACGCGCTCCGTACGCTCGCACATCAGGTGGCGCTGGCTCTGAGCAGCGCCGAGCTGAGCGCCGAGGTACACCGGCAGGCAGGCGAGGCCCGGTTCGCGACGCTTGTCCAGAACTCCAGCGACCTGATCACGGTGCTCGATGCCAATAACACGGTCCTCTACCAGAGCCCGTCGATCGAGCGCGTGCTGGGTTACACGGTTGAGGAGGTCACCGGCCGCCCGTTCGAGCAGCTGCTCCATTCCGACGAGCACGGGCGCCTCCTGCGCCGGCTCACCGACGGCGCCGGCGCGACCGGCCGGTCCGAGGTGATCGATTGCCTGCTCGCGCACAAGGACGGCACGCTCCGCCACTTCGAGATTCTCCATGCCGATCTGCTGAGCGACAGCGCCGTCGGCGGGATCGTGCTCAACGGCCGCGACGTGTCCGAGCGCAAGGCCTTCGAGGATCAGCTCGCCCACCAGGCCTTCCACGATCCGGTCACCCATCTCGCCAACCGCGCGCTGTTCAACGAGCGCGTTCGCCATGCGGTCGCCAGAACGCTGCGCGAGGGCGTCGGGATGGCCGTGCTGTTCGTCGATCTCGACGACTTCAAGACCGTCAACGACAGCCTCGGGCACGCGGTCGGCGACCGCGTCCTGCTCGAGGTGGCTCACCGCATTTCCGCGGCCGTCCGCGCGGCCGATACCGCCGCGCGGTTCGGCGGCGACGAGTTCGCGATCCTGCTCGAGGACGTGCACGACCCGCAGGCCGCGGTCGAGACCGCCGAGCGCATCCTGGACTCGCTCGGCCGGCCGCTCCAGCTCGACAACAACCACTTGATCATCCGGGCCAGCCTCGGCATCTCGGTCGTCGAGCCCGGGAACGCATCCGACGCCGACGAGCTCATCCGTAACGCTGACGCCGCAATGTACATCGCCAAGGCCGAGGGCAAGGGCGGCTACCGGCTATTCGAGCCCGCGATGCACGACCGCGTGGTGGCGCGGCTCGCGCTGCGGGCCGATCTGCAGCGGGCGCTCGAGCGCGACGAATTCGAGCTTCACTACCAGCCGCTGGTGCGCCTCCAGGACGAGGCGGTCACGGGCGTCGAGGCGCTGCTTCGCTGGCGTCATCCCGAACGCGGGCTGATCCCGCCGTTCGAATTCATCCCGTTCGCCGAGGAAAGCGGATTGATCGTCGACATCGGCCGCTGGGTGCTCCGCGAGGGCTGCCGGCAGGCGAAGGTCCTGCGCGAACAGATCACGAGCGCGACGCTGCCGACGATCGGCATCAACCTGTCGGTCAAGCAGCTGTTCCACTCCGACATCGTCAACGACGTGGCGGGCGCGCTGGCCGAGGCCGGACTCGAGCCCGAGGCGCTCACGCTCGAGATCACCGAGTCGGTGATGATGACCGATACCGAGCTGGCGATCAGCCGCCTCAACGAGCTGCGCGCGCTCGGCGTGCGCCTCGCCATGGACGACTTCGGGACCGGCTACTCGTCATTGAGCTCGCTGAGCATGCTGCCGCTCGACATCCTCAAGATGGACCGTTCGCTGCTGGCCGCCGGCGCATCGCCGGTGACCTCCGGTCTCGCCTCTGCGGTGCTGAGCCTCGGCGAGACGTTCGCGCTAGAGGTGGTCGCCGAGGGCATCGAGTACCCCGAGCAATCGGCCACGCTCAGGGAGCTCGGCTGTGACACCGGGCAGGGCTTCTATTTCGCCAGGCCGATGGAACCCGGGCACCTGGTCACCTTCCTGTCGCAGCGCGCGGATGCGGCCGACGGGACAGCGGTGACCGCCGGCTCGGACTGAGCTCGTGCAGCAGAGCTACGAGGCGCTGGACCGGCCCGGCGGCTTCAGCCGCGTCCGGCTGCTCGCACCGCTGGCTCATCGCGACTACCGGCTGCTGGCGGGCGGCATGTCCGTATCGCTGCTCGGCGACGGCCTGTTCCTGGTGGCGCTGGCCTGGCAGGTGTACACGATGTCGGACGCGCCGACGGCGCTTGCGACGGTCGGGATCGCGATGACGATCCCGACGATCGCGTGCCTGCTGATCGGCGGCGCGGTCAGCGACCGCTTCGACCGCCGCCTCGTGATGCTCACCGCCGATACTGTTCGGGCGGTCGCGTTGGGCGCGCTTGCCGCGCTCGCCGTGACGGGCGTGCTCTTGTTCTGGGAGCTACTGGCCATTGCGGTGGCGTACGGCGCCGCCACGGCGTTCTTCAACCCCGCCTCGGACGCGCTGGTGCCGCAGCTCGTGCCCGCGCACGTGCTGCCGCAGGCGAACTCGCTCGACCAGCTGATCCGTCCGATGGCTCTCAGGCTGGCCGGTCCCGCGCTCGGCGGCCTGCTGGTGAGCGCGGTCGGGGCCGGCTGGACTTTCGGGCTGGACGCCGGGTCATTCGCGATCTCGGTGGCCGCGCTGCTGGCGATGTCACCGGCTCCGGTGCCGGCGGCGGATCCGGACGACGCGCGATCCGGCGCGCGAGAGATCCGCGACGGGCTGCGCTACGTCCGCAGCCAGCCGTGGCTGTGGGCCACCCTGGTAACGGCGGCGATCGCCTACCTGCTGTTCATGGGGCCGACCGAGGTGCTCCTCCCTTTCATCGTCAAGCATCGCTTCGCCGACGGCGCCCGTGACCTGGGACTGATCTTCGCCGCGGGCGGTCTCGGATCGCTTGCGTGTGCGCTCACGGTCGGGCATTTCGGCCTCCCCCGCTCCGGCCTCACGTTCATGTACCTCTCCTGGACGGTCGCGACGGTGGCGGTGGCCGGCTACGGTCTCGCCAAGGGCCTGTGGGGCCTGATGCTTGCGAGCGTCCTGTTCAACTCGCTCGAGACCGCCGGCACGATCGCCTGGGCGACCGTCAAGCAGCGGCATGTCCCGTCGCAACTGCTAGGGCGCGTGTCGAGCCTCGACTGGCTGATCTCGATCGGTCTGCTCCCGCTTTCCTACGCCCTCACCGGTCCTGTCAGCGCCGGACTCGGAGCTCGGCAGACCCTGATCTGGGCCGGAGCGCTCGGCGCGATCGTCACGTTCGCGCCGCTGCTGAGCCGGAGCGTGCGCCGGTTCGGCCGGTCAGGCGAACAGTTCGCGCAGGTGATCGTTCAGGAACACCCCGCGCGGATCTAGCTCCCGGCGCGCGGCGATGAACGCATCGGCTTCGGGATACAGGATGTGCAGCCGCTCGGGGGTGAGGAAGTGCAGCTTTCCCCAGTGGACACGCGCGGAGAAGTCCGACAGAAGCGCGTCGACCGACCGCAGATAGTCCCAGTAGTCGGTTCCGGGCTTGCCCGACACCGAGATCACCGTCGTCGCCGTCTTGTAGTTCGGGGACAGATAGGCATCGTCCGGCCCGACCGTGCGCACCTCGAGCGGGAAAACCGAGTCCGGCAGGCTCCGGAGCATCAGGTCGCGCATCGCCGACAGCGCGTCGGGGCCGAGCTCGAGCGGGACGAAGTACTCGAGCTCGTGGAAGTTGGGGTCGTACACCATCGGATAGATCCGGTAGCAGCGATCGGTCCGTCGACCCTCGACGTCGCTGTCGGGTTGATCCGGGGCGGCTTCGTCGTAGATCTTCACGTAGCACTTGTCCGCCATCGACTGACCGTGCGACTCGAGGTTATAGAGAGCGGCTGACTCCTCGGTGGGCAGCCAGAAGAAGCCGAAGTGACGGTGCTCGTGTACGAGCTCGTGCCAGCGCTCCATCACCTCGTCCCAGGGCCACAGGTCGATCTGCTCGGTGAGCCGGTAGGCGTCGGTCACCTCGAGCTCGAGTCGGGTCATCACCCCCAACATCCCAACCGCGACCTGAGCGGCGCGCAGGAGCTCCGGCTCGCTCTCGTCGATATCGCGAATGTCACCGCTCGCGGTCACGAGCCGGACGCCCCGGACCACGCCGGAGAAGCACGTGTTCCGGATCCCCGAGCCGTGGGTCGCGGTCGACACCGCGCCCGCGATCTGCTGAGTGTCGATGTCGCCCTGGTTCTTGAGCGCGAGCCCCTCGCGCCACAGCGGCTCGTAGAAATCGCGGATCAGGGTTCCCGACAGCGCCGTCGCCCGCTTGCGCGTCGGGTCGGCCTCGATCACGCCTCGCAGCGCGGACAGGTCCAACAGGAGCCCGTCGGTCTGAACGATCGGCGTGAACGAGTGCGTCGCCCCCGCGACCCGGACGCCCAATCCACGCTCGGCCGCGTCCCGGACGAGCGCCGCCACCTCATCTTCGTTGCGCGCTGCCGCCGCGTAGGCCGGGGTGAACGATTGGTTGCCCACCCAGTTGGTCCACACCTTGGCAGCGGGCAGATCGGCGAGCACCATCGAGCGATCCTAAAGTAATGCGAGGTGCACGGGTTATGAACCTCGAAGCGGTCTGGCACGACCTCGAGTGCGGCGCGTACAGCGAAGACCTCGCGCTGTGGCTCGCGCTCGCGGCCCGGGCTGCCGGATCGGTGCTCGACGTCGGCGCCGGCACAGGTCGCGTGACGCTCGAGCTCGCCGGCCGTGGCGTCGACGTCGTGGCGCTCGACGTCGACGAGCCGTTGCTCGCGGCGCTCGCGGTCCGCGCCGACGGCCTTCCGGTCGAGACCGTCGTCGCCGACGCGCGGGAGTTCTCGCTCGCCGGCCGACGGTTCTCGCTGATCGTCGTACCGATGCAGACGCTGCAGCTCTTCGGAGGACGACCGGGGCGGGCAGCCTTCCTGCACTGCGCGCTCGACCACCTCGAGCCCGGCGGGCTCCTCGCCGCCGCGCTTGCCGACGCGATGGACTGCTTCGACTCCGAGCACGACGTGCCGCCGCCCCCAGAGGCTCGCGAGATCCTCGGCGTCCGCTACGCAAGCCAGCTACTGCGGGTCGTCGAGGACGACGGTCGCGCCGCGATCCACCGTCGCCGCGAGATCACCGGGGTCGAGGCCGAGGACGTGATCATCCATCTCGACCGCGTGTCAGCCGACGAGGTCGCATCCGAGGCGCGGGCGCTCGGGTTCATCGCCGAGCCGTACATGTACGTCGAGGAGACCGAGCGGTACCTCGCCTCGACGGTCGTCGTCCTGCGCGCGCCCCCGGACTAGCGGTCGACGGCCTCCATCCGGGCGCGGGCGATCGCTTCGGCGCCCGCTTCGCCGACCAGCAGTTCGGGTCGGATCGTTCCACTCGCGATCAGGTCGAGCGCGGGAAACCGGCCGGTGCTCGCGAGCACGGGGTCGAGCGCGATCACGGTCGTCTCTCCGCCGAGCGGCTCCGTCGCCGTGGCAATCACGGTAAGCGAGCCCCCGCCGGCGATGTTCCGCGCCGACGCCAGCAGCTTGCGAGCGGCGTGCTGCGGCAGCCCCCCGAGCGTGTCAATCAAGACCACCGCGTGTGAACCGCGCGCCGCCAGCCGTCGCGCCTGATCCACCGCGCGCTCGACGGTCTGCGCCTGGGCATCGCCGGACGCGGCGAAGCTGAGGGCGGCCGCCGGCGTCGCCGGGCCTTGCTCCCATTCGGTGATCTCCTCGGGGCGGACACCGGCGAGGACGAGCACCAGTTGAATCTCCTCGAGGCCGGCCAGGGTCGCGACGAGCCGTCGTAACGCCTCGGTCTTGCCGGCACGGGACGGCCCGACGATCGACACCCGTGACCCGCGGCCGAACGGAGTCAGCCACTCGATCGCCTTGATCGTCGGATCATCCGAGCCGAGCCTGAAGCGTTCGCTCGGGTACGCGGCCGGAAGATCGTCGAATCGGGTGCTGTCCGCGACCTCGTCGGCGGGACGGCCGTTGATCGTGTCAACCCGGATCAGCGACGCGAACCGCTCGGACCGGCGGGGCGCGCGGCGCGGACCTGAGATCCGGTCCCCGGGGACGAGCTCGCACCGCTTGACTTGGGCGGCCGACACGTACACGTCGTCCTCCGAGGGCTCGGGCGGGTGCACGCGCAGGAAGCCGGAGCCGTTCGGGAGCAGCTCAACCTCGCCCTCGACGATCTCATCCTCGTGACCACGTTCCTCGTCATCGGTCTCGCCGGCCTCGGCGGGCGTCTCCTCCCCCGCGGCCTCGGCCTCATCGGACACGGCCTCGCCCTCTTCGTCGCGAGCACGGCCGCGGCCCCGGCCACCGCGCCGTCCGCGCCGCCGGGCCGGACGGTCTTCCTCGCCGTCGGCCTCGTCCTCAGGCGGCGCTTCGTCCGCTGCCTCGATCTCCGGCTCCGCGGCACGCCGTCGCCGCCGGCGGGCGGGCCGTTCCTCGACGTCGGCATCGCCGTCCGAGGCGGGCGCACCACCCTGCCGGGCGATGATGGCGTCGATCAGGTCGTCCTTGCGGAGACGGCGATAACCGTCGATCGAGAGCTCGGACGCAAGGGCGTGAAGGTCGGCGAGCGGGCTGGCTACCAGCGCGTCGCGGTCGAGAATCGACATGTACTACCTCCTTGAGGGATGTTCGGTGGGCTCCGGTCGCGTTGTGCCAGCGACCGGCGAATCAGCCTCCCCAGCCTAGCGGGATTGCGGCTCCCGGCGCAGGTCGGTGGCCAGCCGCAGCCCTGGATCCACATCGGCCTCGCCGCCGAGCGCCGCGCGCACGGCCAAGTAGTCGGCGACGTCGCCGACGTCGTGGACGCGCAGCACATGGACGCCGGCGTCCACTCCATACCCGATCGCCGCCAGCGTTCCGGCCAGGCGGGCCCGTGGGGGTCGCTCCGTGATCGCGCCGACGAAATCCTTACGCGACACCGCGAGCAGCAGAGGTCGCTCGAGCGCGTGAAGATCCGTTAGCTCCCGCAGAACCTCGACCGTCTGGGAGGGCGTCTTCCCGAAATCGGGCCCGGGGTCCAGCATCAGCTGCTCGAACGAGACGCCGTGGGCCATGGCCACCGAGATCAGCTCGCGCAGGAACCGCTTGACGTCGGCTCCGACCAGCCCGTCGAGTGTCGGATCGAGCAGCTTCTGCTTGGGCGCCGCGCGCGTGTGCATCAGGACCAGCCCGGCGCCGGTGCCCGCGCAGACGTCCGCGAGTTCAGGATCTCGCAGTCCACTCACGTCGTTGACGATCGCCGCGCCCGCGGTGATCGCGGCGTGCGCCACCGCGGGCTTGTAGGTGTCGACCGAGACGAGCGCGCCCAGCTCCCGGGCCACGCGCTCGATCAGCGGCACCACGCGCTCGATTTCTTCCTCGGGCGCCACGGGCGGCTGGTTGGTGATGCCGGACTCACCACCGATGTCGATGATGTCGGCGCCGGCGTCGAGCAGCGAGCGCGCGTGTTCGACGCGGTCCTCGAGCGTTCGGTGCCGTCCGTCGTCCGAGAACGAGTCGGGCGTGGCGTTGACCACCCCCATCAGCCACGGCGGGCCGCCCAGCTCGAGCGTGCCGGCGGTCGTCTGCAGTGCTAGCGCGGGCGCCGTCACTCGATCTAGGTTGCCCATCCCCGCGGAGGGTAACCGGGCCCGGTCGCCGGGTCAGTGGGCCGGATCGGCCACGCCGTCCTGGCGGCGCTTGGCGACGATCTCCTTGATCCGGTCGAGCGTCTCGTCGGACATGCGCCGGATCTCCCAGTGGGTCAGCTTCATCACCCGCATCGGGGAGGTCGCGACGACGTCCGCGTTGCGCGGCTCCCGTTGGATCAGCCCCATCTCGCCGATCAGGTCGCCGTCCTTCAGCGAGGCGATCTTCTCGCCGTTCTGGATGACGTCAGCGCTCCCCTCCTCGATCGCGATCAGCTCGGTCGAGTAGTCGCCCTGCTTCATCAGGATCTGTCCGTCCGCGACGCTCGTCTCGGTGGCGAACGCGGCCAAGCGCTTGGCCTCCTCGTCCGAGAGGTGGGAGAAGATCGGGATTTCCTTCAGGCGATTGGGGTCCATCGCAGCTGGCAAGTACCCGTAACTAGAGCGCTTGTACCTCGGAAGTGATCTCGCTCACAGACTGCTTGGCGTCGCCGAACAGCAGCGCGGTCTTGGGATCGTAAAACAGCGGGTTGTCGATCCCGGCGAATCCGGAAGCCATCGAGCGCTTGAGCACGATCACGGATCCGGACTTGTCGACCTCGAGGATCGGCATGCCGTAGATCGGCGACCCGGGCTCGTTCTTGGCCGCCGGGTTGGTCACGTCGTTGGCGCCGATCACCAACGTCACGTCGGTGCGCGAGAACTCGGGGTTGATCTCGTCCATCTCGCGGAGGAGGTCGTACGGGACGTCGGCCTCGGCGAGCAGCACGTTCATGTGGCCCGGCATCCGCCCCGCGACCGGGTGGATCGCGAACTTGACCTCGACGCCTTTTGACTCGAGCGCCCGCTCGAGCTCCCGGACCGCGTGCTGGGCCTGGGCCACCGCCATTCCGTAGCCGGGCGCGATCACGACCTGCCGGGCATAGCTGAGCTGGATCGCCACGTCCTGGGCGCTGGTGGCGCGGACCGGACCGCGGTCATCTGCTCCCGCGCCGGCCGGGGCGGCGATCGCCCCGCCGAAGCCGCCGGCGACGATCGCCGGGACCGAGCGGTTCATCGCCTTGGCCATCAGGTTCGTGAGGATCGTTCCCGAGGCGCCGACGATCATCCCGCCCACGATCATCGCGGTGTTGTTCAGCGCGATACCGGTGGCCGCCGCCGATAGCCCCGTGAACGCGTTCAACAGCGAGATTACGACCGGCATGTCGGCCCCGCCGATCGGGAGCACGACCATGTTCCCGAGGATCGCCGCGGCGAGCAGGATCCCGATGATGAACAGCGCTTGGGAGTGCGTACCGGCCGCGAGCACGACCGCCGAGACGACGCAGATCGTGAACAGGACGAGGTTGATGATCGACTGCCCGGGGAGCTTGATCGGCCGCCCGGGCAGGATCTCCTGCAGCTTCCCGAACGCGATGTTCGACCCCCAGAACGAGATCGATCCGACGATCGCTGCGAACAGCGTCGGGATCTCGGACTTCTCGACCCACACCGACGCGCCCGACTGGAAGTGGTGGCGGTATTCGATCCACGCGATGATCGCCACCGCGCCGCCGCCGACGCCGTTGAACAGCGCGACCATCTGCGGCATCGCGGTCATGCGCACGTTGCGCGCGGCCGGGATCCCGACCGCGGTCCCGATCACCAGACCCAGCGCGATGAGCCACGGCGTGCTCGACCCCGACAGCACGTGCGGCGTCAGCAGCGTCGCGACGATCGCGATCAGCATGCCAACGGCCGCGATCATGTTCCCGCGGACCGCCGTGCGTGGCCCGGTCAGCCCGCTCATCCCGTAGATGAACAGCGAGAACGCGACGATGTAGCAGGCGTCGATGAAGTTCGTCTGCTGCAGGAAGATCGTCGCCACGATCACTTGCCCTCGCGCTCGATCTCGCCGGCGCTATCCCCGGGCGGAAGGTCGGGCTTTCGCTTGAACATTCCGAGCATCCGGTCGGTGACCACGAAACCGCCGACGATGTTGATCGTCCCGAACACGATCGCGATCACCAGCAGAGCGTGCTCGAGCACGCCGCGGGCCTCGTGCATCAGCAACAGGCCACCGAGAACGACGATCCCGTGGATCGCGTTCGTCCCGGACATCAACGGCGTGTGCAGCGTATTCGGGACCTTCGAGATGACCTCGAACCCGACGAACGCGGCCAGCACAAGGATCGCGATCTCGGTGATGGTGCTCACTTGAGAGTCCTCCTCAGGATCAGGACTTAGCCGTGGTGGCGGCCTCGGCCGCGGCCTTGGCGGCCTCATGGACGATGTCGCCGTCCCGCGTGATGCAGGCGCCGGCGATCACCTCGTCGTCGAAGTCGAGCGACAGCTGGCCCTCGTCGGAGATCATCAGCCCGAGCAGCGCCTGGATGTTCCGGGCGTACAGCTGCGAGGCGTGCTCGGCCATCGTCGAGGGCACGTTCAGCGGCGCCAGGATCTTGACATCGTGGCGAACCACTGTCTGGCCCGGCTCGGACAGCTCACAGTTGCCCCCGGCCTCGCCGGCCAGATCGATGATCACAGAGCCGGGCTTCATCAGCTTGACCGCCTCCTCGGTGACGAGAATCGGCGCGCGCCGGCCGGGGACCAGCGCGGTCGTGATCACCACGTCGACCTTCCCGATCGCCTCGGCCATCAGCTCCTGCTGGCGCTGCTGCTGCTCGGGCGTCAGCTCCTTCGCGTAGCCACCGGCGCCCTCCAGATCGCCGCCGAGATCGAACTCGAGGAAATTCGCGCCCAGCGACTCGACCTGCTCCTTCACCGCCGCGCGCACGTCGAACCCCTGCACGACCGCCCCGAGCCGGCGAGCGGTCGCGATCGCCTGCAGACCCGCGACGCCCGCGCCCAATACGAGCACGGTGGCCGGCCGGATCGTCCCCGCGGCGGTCATCAGCATCGGGTAGTAGCGGCCCAGCTCCTGCGCGCCGATCAGCGCGGCGCGGTACCCGGAGATGTTGGCCTGACTCGAGAGCGCGTCCATCGACTGCGCCCGGCTGATCCGCGGGATCGCCTCCATCGCAAAGCTGGTCGCGCCCGTCTGCGCGATCGCCCGGATCGCCTCACCGCCCGTCAACGGCTGAAGAAAACCGATCAGGACGCTGTCTGACCGGAGCCGCCCGATCTCCTCGGCGGTCGGCGTCGCCACCTTGACCACCACGTCTGCCTCATACACCGCGGCGGGATCGTCGACCATCCGCGCGCCCGCCTCCTCGTACTGGCTGTCTGGGATCAGCGCGCCGGCGCCCGCGCCGCGCTCGACGACAACCTCGATGCCTTTGTCGCCGGCCGACAACTTCCCCACGACCTCGGGGACGAGCGCGACCCGGCGCTCGCCGTCGGCAGATTCCTTGGGGACTCCGATCTGCATGCGGGCGCCGGAGCGTACCGACTTTCTCCTGAGGTGGGATCAGCTCCCGCCGACGAACGCGAGGCTCACCGCGGTCAGGAGGCCGGCGTCGACCACGAGCCGGTCGGCGGTCGTCGTCACCGGCGGCGGGGTCACGGCAGGCGGCCTTCGCCGTGGCCGGCGGCGCTTCGGGTGGTGTGGGGCATGGTGTGCGGGGGCCGGCGCGACCGACGCCCGCGCGGTGCTGTGGGTGGTCTTGCGCGGAACGACGGCGGGCGTGGTCCGGCGCGGCGGCGCCGTGACCGGAAGCGGCTTGCCCTCGAGCGCCATCAGCGCCTCGCCCGTGACCCAGGTCGGTGTCTCATCGCTCCCGCGGGAGTAGCGGACGTGGCCGTCGGCCGCGATCAGCGAGCGCAGGTAATCGATTGGGGACGGCGCGCTGCGGCGGTGGAGCGAACTCGGGTTCGCCCCGACCGCCAGCAACCCCTGGACCGCGAACGCGGTCGACTGTGCGTTCGAGCCGGCGCCCGGCTCGCCTGGGAAACCGCCGTCGCGGTCCTGCTGTCCCCGGACGTAGCCGACCGCGCGAGACCGGGCGCGCGCCGCCGCGCTGCCGCTCACGCCGGCGAGCGCCTCGAGCGCGGAGCCAGTGTCGTCGACCTCGCTCTGGCCACCCCGCGTCCCGAAGTTGAAGCCGCCGTCGGCGTCCTGCTGGCGCACCAGCCAGGCGAGCGTGGCCCGCGGAGGGGCGACGCCGGCCGCCCGAAGCGCCAGCACCGCGAACGAGGTCCAGTTCGTCTGGTTGTTGACCGACCCGTTCCGGCTGATGTCGGCTCGAAGCTCGGCCAACAGGTCGCGTCCACCGAAGCTCTTGGGCGAGACCCCCGCGGCGCCGGCGACGAGCAGGTTCCGCTCGACGTCCCCCGGGTCGGATGCGGACGCGACGCCGCCCTCGATGTAGCCGATCAGGCTGTGGCCACCGCGGAGCACGTCCTGCGGGTTCTCGCCGGCCGTGGCCAGCCCGAGCGCGGCCCAACCGGAATAGAGCTGGGAGGAAGCCGCGCCTGGCGTCGCCCCGATCCCACCATCGGAATTTTGAGCCGCGAGCAGGTAGCCGGACGGAGTGGAAGCCGCGGCCGCACGGCCCACTCCCCCTGAGCCTGGCTGGCTGGCCAGCCAGCCTGTCAAGGAAGCGGCTGCAAGAACGAAGGCCAGCAGCGGTGTGGCCGTCCCCCACGTCACGTTCAGCCGCGTCCGGAACCGCGTCAGCGAGTGGATCAGCGCGGGACCGAATGCGAGCGCGAACACGAGGCAGCCGCCGGCGTGGACGAAGTCGAAGCCGATCCCCTTCCCCACGTACACACCCAGCTGGGCGAGGCTGTGGTCGCTGTATGTGACCCAGTCGCCGACGTCCTGGAGCGCCGTGAACCCGAACCCGATCGCAGCGCACACGATCGCGAGCGGCCAGCGGCCGATTCGCCGCCCGGTCACCGCCGCGAGCCCGGCCCCGATCACGCCGACCGCTCCCCAGCCGGCCATCTGCCACGGAGTCCACGGCCCCTGGCCGAAGAAGAAGTTCGAGGCCAGCCCCGCGAGCGCTCCGACCGCGAACCCGGGCCCGCCGCCGAGTGCGTAGCCGGACACGAGCACGATGTCGGTTGTCGGCTTGACGTTCGGGAAGGCCGCGAACGCGATCCGGCCGAGCGCCGCGAACGCGGCCAGCGTCCCCACCAGGGCCACGATTCGGGCATCCGGGCGATCCCGCTCGTACCAGGCGAACCCACCCGCCAGCGCGACCGTGAGGATCGCGAACGCTCCGAGCTGCCAGCTCACGCGCTCACCTCGGCTTCCGGCGCGATCGAGCGACCGACGAGCGCCACCCCTTCGGCGGGCAGCAGCACCCCGTCGGCGCCGCCGAGGATGCGCGCGGTCTCAGTCGCGAAGTACGTGCCGCCGGCGAGGACCTCGTGCGGTGAGCCGTCGGCGATCGGGGCGCCGTCGGCGAGCAGGATCACCCGCTGCGCGAACGCGGCCACGAACTCGGGATCGTGGGTCGCGACGATCACCGCAGCGTCGAGCTCGCACACGAGCGCGGCCAGCTCGTCCTTGCGCCGGCGGTCCATGCCTCGGGTCGGCTCGTCGAGGCACACCACGGCGATCTGATAATTGGTCCCGGCCGCCCCATCGAGTACGACCGCGAGCGCAAGTCGCTGCTTCTCGCCGCCCGAAAGATCGCGCGGATGTCGCTCGCGCAGCGCGGGATCGCCCAGGCCGACCGTGGCCAGGGCGCCGGCCGAGGCCTCCTGGCGCACGTGCTCATGGACCAGGTAGTCGCTGGGGTTCTGGAGGAGCAGCGCGACGCGGCCCGCGGTCCGCACCTTCCCCCGCGTGGGCTGCATCAGACCTGCGGCGTGGCGCAAGAGCGTCGACTTGCCGGCGCCGTTGCGCCCCATCAGCGCGACGCGCTCGCCGGCGCCGACAGTCAGCGAGACTCCGCGCAGGACGGCCGGACCGCGATCGATCTCGTGCCACACCCGGTCGAACCGGATCGCGGGCTCCGCGCCCGGGGTCCGTCGCCGGGTGTGCATGGCCCCACGCTCGCCGGCCTCGGGAAGCATCCCGCGCGACCGCAGAGCCGCGCGCGCCGCCTTCACTCCCGCCACCGGCTCGATGCCGAGGCCGGCCAGGAGCCGCCCGCCCGGGGTGGAGAGCTCGGGCGCCGATTCGCACGCCCAGGCGAGGAAGTCCGCCGGGGCGGCGTCGCACACGACGCGCCCGCCGCGCATCGCGATCGCCCGGTCGGCGAAGCCCAGGCACCGCTCGAGCCGGTGCTCGGCGATCACGATCGCCGCATCGAGGTCCTCGTTGAGCCGCCGGAGCAGCGCGATCAGCTCGTCGCCGGCCACGGGGTCGAGCTGCGAGGTCGGCTCGTCGAGCAGGATCAGCTTCGGCCGGCCCGCCAGCGCCGCCCCGAGCGCCACGCGCTGGAGCTCGCCGCCGGACAGCTCGGCGGTCGGACGGTCGAGCAGGTGGGCGATCCCGAGCGCGAGCGCGGCCTCCTCGATCGCCCGGGCTACCGCCGCCGGCGCCGCGCCCTGGTTCTCGAGCGGTAGCGCGAGCTCGGCGCGGACGGTGCCCATCACCACCTGCGTCTCGGGATCTTGGAACAGCGTGCCGACGGCGGCCGCCAGCGCGCCCGGACCGTGGTCGCGCGTGTCGAGGCCGGCGACGGTGGCGCGGCCGGAGAACATGCCGCCGTGGAAATGCGGCACGAGGCCGTTGGCCGCGCGGAGCAGCGTCGACTTGCCCGAGCCTGAACCTCCGGCGAGCACGACGAGCTCGCCGGGGCCGATATCGAGCGTGACGTCCTCGATCGCCGGCGCATCCGACCCCGGGTAGCGATACGTGACTCGATCGAGCGACAGGACCGTCATCGCTCGATCCCCCTGCGGTCGGCGAACGGGAGCAGCGCGCAGGCCAGGAACGCCGCCGCCGCGGCGGCCCCGCCGACACCGACCGGGGCACGCAGCGACGGGTTGGACTGGAACGGCAGCAGGTTCGCGACGCGGGCCGCGACGGCCAGCCCGACGATCGCCGCCGCCGACGCGGCGAACGCGAGATCGTGGCGCGACCACGGCCTCCGGACGCGCCGTCCGGCCGCCGGACGCCGCGCGGCGCCGTAGCCGCGCACCTCGAGCGCCGCCGCGACGTCGAGCGCGCGGTCGAGCACGCCGGAGGTGGTGGCGCGCATCAGCCGCGCCCGGGACGGCGGCGGGCCCGGACGGCACCGCTGCGCCTCGGCGAGCCGGCGGGCGTCGCGCGCGAGCACCGGCACCATCCGCGTCGCCAGCGTGGCGGTGAGCGCCGAGTGAAACGAGAAGCGGCGAAACAACGCGAGCACCTCGTCGGGGTCGACCGCGGCCGTGTACAGAGCGCCGCAGAGGATCAGCGCGATCGCCCGCAACCCCAGCACGGCCCCATACACCGTCGCCTCCAGCGTCACGTCGGTCTGGCCGAATACCGGCACGTCTCCGAGCCGGGCGATCACCGTCAGGCCCCCCTGCGCCACGACCATGTTCACCGCCATCACGAGCAGGCCGAGCGGTAGCGCGAGCAGCGCGGCGCGGCGGATCTCGCGGGAGACTCCAGCCCCGATCGCCGCTCCGGCAATCGACACCACAACGGCGCCGAGTGCGACCGGCGCGGACAGGAGCAGCGTTGCGAGCGCGAGCGCCGCGCAATAGGCGCAGCCGACGCTCGCGCGGGCAGCATGCAGCGGACTGGCGCGCCGGCGATAGGTCAACTTGCGCCCTCGAGCGGCACCGGGAAGTCGGACTGGCCCTGTACGGCGAGCGCGAAGTGGTTGCGGAGCCGCCCCGGCGTCAGCGCGGCCGCAGCGGCCGACACCCCGGCGACGTTCGTGCCGGTGATCAGCC
>Ga0335083_10000899_pt1 | contig 42552 bp, 34 predicted proteins | sample Lox_Sample_42_FD_206716 | JGI IMG/M metagenome (GOLD analysis project Ga0335083, IMG submission 206716) | Soil microbial communities from Loxahatchee National Wildlife Refuge, Florida, United States - Lox_Sample_4.2 | ecosystem: Environmental > Terrestrial > Soil > Wetlands | place: USA...
CGATCATGCGCGTCTCGACGAAAGCTTGCGTGGTCGGCTCGGTCCTTGCCGCCCTGGTGGCGACCGCCGAGGCCCAACCGGTGGCGTTGCAACCATTCGATAGCGGCAAGGTCATCGTCTCGCTTCCGAGTGGCTGGAAGGTTTCGGCGGATTCCGCGAGCGGCGCGATCGCGGCGCAACAGGATCCGAGCCGCAAGGACGAGGCGGTCGTGATCGTCATGGTGCAGGCGAGCACGACCGTGACGGAGGACAAGCTCCTCGACGCGCTCGCCGCCAACGTGGCCAAGGATCTCAAGGTCGTCACCCGCGACACGTTGCCGGGAGGGCGCGGCCGCAAGTTGATCGGCGACGCCACGATCGGCGGCGTCAAGGCCCGGCTCGGCGCGATCGCGCTGGTCAGCAACGGCGGTGCCGTGGTCGGCATGCTGGCGGCGAAGACGGCGGACTTCGATCGGCTCGGTGGCATCGAGCTCGTCGCCCGGATCCTGGCGAGCATGAAGGCGTCTGCACCTAGCGCGGATGCATCGCCACGCGAGGCCCCCGCGGGCGACACCGCGCCACCGGCGATCCCGATCACCAGGCCGGTGGTCGATACGTATGGCTATCCGGTCGTGCCCGCACCGAGCCGCGCGATCGTGGTCTCCGATCTCAAGGGCGGATGGCAGAACGGCGGCGGCGCGCTCAAGGTCTACGTCAACACCGGCACCGGGAAGAGCGGCGGGTTCAGCTCGGCGCAGACCACCGAGAGCTGGACGTTCGACGGCAAGGGCAACGTGACTTCTGCGGCGAGCTACGCCGTCGTCGACTCGACCACCGCAAAGGGCGGGCACGAGACCAGGACCGGCAAGGCCACCATCGACTCGAACATGGTGCTCACGATCCACTGGAACAGCAAAGACAATCCGGTCGTGCACTACATCATCCGTGGCTGGGTCGAGCTTCCCGATGCCACCGTGGCCAGGCTCAACGGCCCGTTCTACAACGATGGTGTCCCGCCGAATCTGATCGCCAATCCCACCGCGGATGCCTATCGCGATTCGCTGTGGGCGCGAACGCGCGCGAAGTAGCGATCGTGTAGTCGCGTCAGCGCCGCGACCGCGCCGCGTCCTCGATGACCGTCGGCAGGTCGCTGCGCTCGGCGCGCCAGCCGAGCACCTCGCCGGCGCGCGCGCAGCTCGCGAGCAGGACCGCGGGATCGCCGGCGCGGCGGGCGCCGATCGCGTGCGGCACCGGGCGGCCGAGCACGCGCGCCGCGGTGTCGATCACCTCGCGCACGGTGAAGCCGGTCGCGCTCGCCAGGTTGGTCGCGCCGACCGCGACGCCGCGATCGAGCGCGGCGAGCGCCGCGAGGTGCGCGCGCGCGAGGTCCATCACGTGCACGTAGTCGCGCACGCACGTGCCGTCGCGCGTCGCGTAGTCATCCCCGAACACCGCGAGCGGACCGCGCCGGCCGAGCGCGGCGTCGATCGCGAGCGGGATCAGGTGCGTCTCGGGATCGTGGGCCTCGCGCAGCGTGCCGTCGGGATGGGCGCCGGCGGCGTTGAAGTAGCGCAGCGCGGCCCAGCGCAGGCCGTGCGCGGTGCCGTACGCGGCGAGCGCGTGCTCGATCGCGAGCTTGCTCGCGCCGTACGGGTTGATCGGCTGGAGCGGCGCGGTCTCGACGATCGGCACGTGCTCGGGCATCCCGTAGACCGCGGCGGTCGACGAGAAGATGACCGTCCCGGGGCCTTCGGCGAGCACGGTGTCGAGCAGCGCGAGCGTGCGCACCAGGTTGCGCTCGAAGTACAGCGCCGGCTTCTCGACCGATTCGCCGACGCAGATCTTGCCCGCGAAGTGGGCGATCGACGTGACGCGATGGTCGCGGATCGCACGCGCGACGAGCGCGCGATCGGCGATGTCGCCGTGCACGAACGCGATGTCGCGCGGCAGCGCCGGATACGGGCCCGCGCTCAGATCGTCGAGCACGACGACGCGGCTGCCGGCCTCGTGCGCGGCGCGCGCGAAGTGCGAGCCGACGTAACCCGCGCCGCCGGTGACGAGGATGCAGTCGCGCGCGCTCACGCGAACACGCCGACCGCGTTCTTGCCGGCCGATTTCACCTCGTACATCGCGTGATCCGCGTAGCGCACGAGCAGCGCGGATTCGGTCGCATGATCGGGAAACAGCGCGAGCCCGATCGACGCGGTGACCTCGGTCGCGTGGCCGGCGATGTCGATCGCGCGCGCGATCGCCTGCAGCATGCGTTGTGCGATCGCGCGCGCGGTCGCGGCGTCCGACACGCCGGTCAGGATCGCGCAGAACTCGTCGCCGCCGAGGCGCGCGACCAGATCGGAGCCGCGCAGCACCTCGCCGAGCCGGCGCGCGATCTCGGCGAGCAGGCGATCGCCGGTCGCGTGGCCGTGCGTGTCGTTGACGTGCTTGAACCGATCGAGATCGATGAACGCGACCGCGACGCGCTCGTCGCGGCGGCGCGCCAGCTCGAGCGCGTGCTCGAGCCGCTCCATGAACAGCTTGCGGTTCGGCAGGCCGGTGAGCGCGTCGTGAAACGCGGCGTGCTCGAGCTGCTGCTGGAACACGCGGCGCTCGGTGACGTCGGCGAACGACGCGACGACCGATGCCGGCGGCGCACCGGGCTCGCCGAGCGCGCGCGTCGTCAGCGCGATCCACGCGCGCGCGCCGTCGGGATAGCCGAGCGCGAGCACGACGCCGGTGCGATCCTCGCCGGTCGCGAGCGTCTCGCCGATCGGCGTGCGCTCGAACGCCAGCCGCTCGCCGGCGTCGTCCACGATCGGCCACGGCGCGCCGGCGACGAGCTGGTCGTGCGAGAGCCGCAGGATGGCCTCGGCCGCCGGGTTGCACGCGAGCACGCGGCGCTCGCGATCGACGAGCACGACGCCTTCGGCGAGCGCCGACACGACCGCGCGATAGCGCGCCTCGCTCTCGGCGAGCGCGCGCTCGGCTTGCTTGCGCGTCGTGATGTCGAGGATCGTGCCGACCAGGCCGGCGAGCTCGCCGCGCGCGTCGTCGAACGTCGCCTTGTGGAAGATGACGTCGTGGTACGTGCCGTCGGCGTAGCGCACGCGCGCCTCGTACATCTGCACGGTGCGCGATGCGAACAGCTCGTCGTCGGCCTTCTTGTAGACGTCGGCGAGCTCCTTCGGCGATAGCCCGTAGACGTCGAGCCCGACGACCTGGTCGCGGGTCTTGCCGAGGTACGCGAGGAACGCGCGATTGCACCCGCGGTAGACGCCGGCCGCATCCTTGTAGAAGACGGGCGCGGGAATCGCGTCGAGGATCACGCGCAGCTCGTGGTCGTCCGCCACGCGCCGACGATACTACGAACGCGTCTCCCACCGCGCCGAGTCGAGCGTGAACAGCGCGAGCGCCACCATGAGCCCGCTCGTGATCGGCATGACGAGCGAATGCGGTGCGTACGACCACGCGCCGACGCGATCGGCCGCGGGCCAGCGCCGCACGCGCCACCGATAGTACGCGCCGTAGAAGACCAGGAACACGAGGTGCACGGTGACCGCCGCGCAGAAGCGATGCGCGGCGAGCGCCTTGTAGATTCCGAGCGGATACATGAACAACACGATCGCGGCCGAGAAGTAGTTGATCGCGACCATCGGATGCAGGCGCCAGATGTGGGTGCACCCGCTCGAGTAGTCGATGATGTTCGAGCGGCGCCAGCGCAGCTGCTGCGAGACATACGCGCGGAGCGTCGTCGGCACGAACGTGCGGCAGCGCGCCGAGAGCGTCATCGTCGTCAGATATCCGGCCTTGACGATCTGGCGCGTCAAGTACCGATCCTCGCCGTACGTGATCGGCACGCCGAGCACGGCGCGGTGCTCGAGCACCGGCATCAGCTCGACGAGCACCGAGCGGCGGTACGCGACGAGGCATCCCGATAGCGACAGCACGGTGCGGAACGTGCGCTCGATATTTCGCACGACGTAGTACGAGTACCAGTACTTGATCGTCTGCATGCGCGTGAGCCAGTTGTCGTGCTTGTTGCGCACGTCGACCCAGCCGCCGACCGCGGCGATGCGCGGCGACGTGAATCGCGAGACGAGCTGGCGGATCGCATCGCGATCGACGACGACGTCGGAATCGATCGAGACCACGATCTCGCTCGTCGCCGCGCGCACCGCGGCGTTGATCGACGCGCGCTTGCCGAGGTTGCGCGGGTTGCGCACGACCGCGAGCCGCGGATCGCCGCGCGCGACCTCGCACGCGTGCGCGTAGCTGTCGTCACTCGAGCAATCGTCGACGCACGTGACGCGGAGCTCGCCCGTGTAATCGGATGCGAGCACGCTCGCGAGCGTCTCGCGGATCGCGTCACCTTCGTTGAACAGCGGGATCACGACCAGCACCGACGGCGTGCGATCGGTCGTCGGTTCGTCCCAACGCGGTCCGCGCACGAGCCGGAGCAGCAGCCCGCCGCAGAACCGATTCACGAACAGCACCACCGCCAGCGCGTGCAACAGGATCCTGAACACGCCCGCTTATCTTACCATCGCAGCGTGCGGCCGCGGCGCGTGTTGCTCGTCGAAGAAGGCTGGCACGCGACGATGTATCTCGCGCGTGCGCTCGAGGATGCGGGCTTCGCGGTGACGGTGCTCACGGCAAACGGCACGTCGGCGCGCTGCCGCGCGCGCACGGTCGAATGGATCTCCGGCCCGCACGTCGCGACGAGCGAGCTCGTGCCGCACGTCGATCGCTTGATGCCCGACTTCGATCGCGTGCTGCCGCTGACCGAGCGCGCGATGCGGCAGCTGTGGGCTGCGCCGCACGCGTGGATCGATCGCGTGTTCCCGGCCGTCGAGCCATGGCAGGGCGCGCTCGTGCTCGACAAGCATGCGGTCGTCGAGCACATGGCCGCGCGCGGGCTCGCGACCCCGCGTCACGTCGACGTCGCGGCCGCCGGCGAGCTCGGGTTGCCCGTCGTCATCAAGGGCGCGACCGGATCGGGCGGCCGGATGGTGCACGTCGCCGACACGCGCGCCGAGCTCGCCGCCGCGCTCGAGAAAGCGCGCGTGGCCGGCGGGCGATGGATCGCGCAGGAGTACATCGCGGGCCCGACGTTCCTGTTCGGCGGCGTCTTCGACCGCGGCCGGCCGCTGCGGATCTACGCGGCCGAGAAGCTCGAGCTGCATCCCGCGCGCACCGGGGGCGCGATCCGCGTGCGCTCGCGCCGCGATCCCGACCTCGTCGCGGCCGGGCTCGCCGCGATGCGCGAGCTCGCGTGGACCGGCTTCGCGAGCGCCGACTTCATGCGCGGCGCCGACGGCCGCTACCTCTTGCTCGAGATCAACCCGCGGCTGTGGGGCTCGCTCGCCGGCGCGCTCGCGGCCGGCGTCGATCTGTTCGCGCCGTTCTGCGAGCTGCTCGCCGGCGAGGCGCCGCGCGCCGATCTCGCGTTCGCGGACGGCGTCGAGTGCCTGATCTTCCCGCGCTACTTGAACGCGCGCGCGCACCGCACGCTCGCGGGCTTGCGCCGGGCCTGGGCCGACCTGCGCGGCGAGCAGGGCCGGGACTGGCGCGATCCGCGGTTCGTCGCGCACGTGCTGCATCGCCTGTACTGGATGCGCCGCCACGCCGAGCGCATGTAGACTCGCGGCGTGTCGACCCCGCCGATCCGCCTGCCCTCGGGTGTGCGCGACTTCTTGCCGCGCGCGGCGGCGATCCGGCACGAGCTCGCCGAGCGCGTCACGGCCGTGTTCGACGCGTGGGGCTACGCGCGCGTCGTGACGCCGGTGTTCGAGCATGCCGAGGTGCTGGAGCGGGGGCTGGGTGCGGGGGCCCGCGCCGCCGCGATCCGCTTCGTCGAGCCCGGTACCGGCGAGGTCGTCGCGCTCCGGCCCGACATCACGCCGCAGATCGCGCGTCTGGTCGCGACGCGCCTGGCCGACGCGCCGGGTCCGATCCGGCTGTGCTACGAGGGCGCGTCGTACCGGCTCGGCCGCACCGGCGGCGAGCCCGGCCAGCGCGAGATCGTGCAGGCCGGCATCGAGCTCTACGACGCACCGTCACCCGACGGCGATGCCGAGGTGCTCGCGGTCGCCGCCGCGGCGCTGGGGCGCGTCGCGCTTGCCGAATGGCGGCTCGAGCTCGGCCACGTCGCGCCGGGCGCGTTCGTGCTCGACTCGGTGCCGGCCGACGCGCGCGATGCGCTCGCCGCGGCACTCGCGCGCAAGGATCGCGCCGGCGTGCGCGCGGCGGTGCGCGGCTTGCCCGTCGCGCCGGTCGCAGAAGCGCTCGCCCAGCTGTGGGGGCCGGCCGCCGCGACGCTCGACCGCGCCGACGCGCTGGCGTGGCCCGCGCACGTGCGTGCCGCGCTCGCCGAGCTGCGCGCGGTGATCGCCGCGTTCGGCGAGCTCGCCGAGCCGCCGCTGCCGGCGCTCTCGATCGATCTCGGCGACGTCCGCGGCTTCGAGTACTACACCGGCGTGCGGTTCGCGGCCTACGCGGTCGGCGCCGGGCAGGCGGTCGCGCGCGGCGGCCGCTACGACGAGCTCGTCGGCCGCTACGGCCGCGCGCGCCGCGCCACCGGCTTCGCGATCGATCTCGAAGCGATCGCCGAGGCCCATCATCGCGATCCCGAGCGCACGCTCGGGATCGCGACCGACGATCCCGCGCTCGCGCGCGCCTTGCGCGTTGCCGGCGTGCGGGCGGTCGTGCAACGCGCCGCTCCGGCCGATTGGCCGAGCTGGCTCGCCTCGGCGGGCCTCGATGCCGCGATCGTCGCCGGCAAGCTCGAGCCCTCCGGGATCGCGGCGCCTACAGACGACATCGATGCGCTGATCGCGCTATTAGAGGGTCACTAATGTCCGTCGTCGTCGTCGTCGGCGCCCAGTGGGGCGATGAAGGCAAAGGCAAGGTCGTCGATCTGTTCACCGAGCGCGCCGACGTCGTCGTGCGCTACGGCGGCGGCGCGAACGCCGGCCACACGCTCGTGATCGATGGCCAGAAGCTGGTCACGCACCTCGTGCCGTCGGGCGTATGCCATCCCGGCAAGAGCTGCGTGCTCGGCGACGGCATGGTGATCGATCCGCACACGTTGCTCGAGGAGCTCGCGGCGTGTCAGGCGCGCGGGCTGCTCTCCCGCGGCGAGCTGCTCGTCGGGCTCGGCGCGCACGTGATCCTGCCGTACCACAAGCTGATCGACGGGCTGCGCGAGGATCGGGCCGCGAAGCAGGGCCGCGCGATCGGCACGACGCGGCGCGGGATCGGACCGGCGTACGAGGCGAAGGCGGCGCGGCGCGGCGTGCGCGTGCGCGATCTGTTCCACGCCGCACGGCTGCGCGCGAAGGTCGACGCGAACCTCGACGAGCTCGCCCCGGTGATCGCGCACCTCGGCGGCACCGTGCCGACATCGAGCGAGGTCGCGCGCTGGATCGACGACGCGCTCGCGGCCGGCGAGCGGCTGCGCGCGCACACCGGCGATGCCGGCCGCCACGTCGCACGCGCGATCGCCGCCGGCCAGCACGTGCTGTTCGAAGGCGCGCAGGGCTGCCTGCTCGACCTCGATCACGGCACGTACCCGTACGTCACGTCGTCGTCGACGATCGCGGCCGGCGCGTGCCAGAGCGCCGGCATCGGCCCGACGCAGATCGACGCGGTCGTCGGGATCACGAAGGCATACGCCACGCGCGTCGGCGAGGGTCCGTTTCCGACCGAGCTGCACGGCGAGGCCGGTCAGCGCCTGCGCGATGCCGGCGGCGAGTACGGCGCCACGACGGGTCGGCCGCGCCGCTGCGGCTGGCTCGATCTGCCCGCGCTCCGCATGGGCGCGCGGCTGTCGGGCATGCAATCGCTCGCGCTCACCAAGCTCGACGTGCTCGCCGGCATGCCCGAGGTCTCGGTGTGCGTCGCGTACAAGCTCGAGGGCAGGGAGCTCGACGAGCCGCCGACCGATCCCGACGAGCTCGCGCGCGCGCAGCCGGTCTACGTGAAGCTCGCAGGCTGGGGCACGCTCCCGAGCGCGGCCCGCCACGTCGGCGATCTCCCGGCCGCCGCCCGCGCCTATGTCGAGACCATCGAGCGGCTCGCCGGGGTGCCGTTCTGCCTGGTCTCGGTCGGAGCGGATCGCAACGAGACGATTCGCTTGCGCGACCCATTTGGCGCGTAATCACGCGATCGTGATAGGATTCTTTTCGCCAAGCCAGCACTGCACCTGGGGGTCAGTGCTGACGAGGATAGGAATCGCCCATGAAGATCGTCTGCGATGCTTGCCAGGCCAAGTACTCGATCTCCGATGACAAGGTCCAAGGCAAGGTCTTCAAGATCCGCTGCAAGAAGTGCAGCAACATCATCGTCGTGCGCGGCGGCGCGCAGGCAGCCGAACCGGCTCCGGTCGCGCAGGAAAAAGATACGCGCGTCTACGACTACGGCTACGACGGCGGTGGTGGTGCACCGGCCGACGACGCGGTCTGGCACCTGGTGATCAACCAGGACCAGGTCGGCCCGATGACGGCCGGCGAGGTCCAGCAGCGGTTCGCGGCCGGCGAGGTCGACGGCGAGACGTTCGCATGGCGCGAAGGCTTCTCCGACTGGCTGCCGCTCGCGCAGGTCGACGTGTTCGCGGGCTTGATCGCGTCGGGCTCGACCACGGCCGCGAGCTCGGGCGGCGGCGGCGCGCATGCGGTCGCCGCGATGTTCGGCGGCGGCGACGATCTCGGCGGTGGGACCGCGCGCAGCGACTCCGGCGATCTGTTCGCGGCCGCGTCGGCCAGCTCGTCGCATCACGCCGACGACGACGGCGGAGACGTGTTCGGCGGTAGCCAGCGCGCGGCGAAGGGCGGCGGCGGGGCCGCGGCTTCCGCACAGAAGATGCGCGGCGAGCGCAACGAGAACTCGGTGCTGTTCTCGCTCAACAACCTCGCGCAGCTCGCGAGCGACAAGCCGGCTCCGGCGTCGGCGCCGGCCGGTCACGCGACCGGCGCGGCGGGCGGCGAGGGCTCCGGTCTCATCGACATTCGCTCGATGGCGAGCGCGTACCTCGGCGGCTCGGGCGCCGCGGTGGCGAAGCCGGCGAGCTCGGGCATCGGATCGATCGACGATCTGCCGGTGTTCGGCGGCGGCGGCTTCTCGGAGCCCGCCGTGATCGTTCCGACCGCGGCGCGCGGCGGCAACAACAAGATCCTCTACATCATGATCGGCGTCGTCGGCTTGTTCGCGATCACCGCCGTGATCATGGTGGTCATCCTGCTCAAGGGCAACAAGCCCACGCAGGTCGCCGAGAACACCAAGCCGACCGAAGGCGAGACCAAGGGCAGCGACAAGCCGGCCGAGACCAAGCCCGATCAGCCCGCCGCGACCGCGTCGGGCTCGGGCTCGGACTCGGGCTCGGCGGCGCCCAGTGCGGGCTCGGCGACGCAGGTCGCCGCCAATGACACCAAGGCTCCCGCGCATCCGACCACGACGACGACTCCGCAGCCGGCGGTGGCGCCGCATCACGACACGACGCCGGTGCACACGACCTCGACGCCGACCCACACGGTGGCGAGCAACACACCGCCGCCTTCGCATCACGAGAGCCCGTCGAAGACGCCGCCGTCCGGCGGTGGCGACGCGGGCGGGGGTGGTGGCAGCTGCGACGAGGTGTCGTGCGTGCTCAACAACTACGAAGGCGCGTGCTGCGCGAAGTTCAAGAAGGGCAAGAGCGGCGGCGGCGGCGGTGGTGGCGGCGGTGGTGGCAGTACGGGTGGCGGTGGTGCGAGCAACCTGCCCGACGCGCTCGACAAGGGGATGATCTCGGGCGCGATCGCGTCCGTGAAGGGCCGCGTCAGCTCGTGCGGTGACAAGTCGTCGGCGAAGGGCGTGGTCAAGGTCCACGTCAAGGTCGGCGGCGACGGCCGCGTCGCGAACGTGTCGGTGTCGCAGACGCCCGACCCGGCGCTCGGCGCGTGCGTCGCGGCCGCGGTGCAGAAGGCCAGCTTCCCGAAGACGCAGAGCGGCGGATCGTTCAGCTACCCGTTCGTGTTCTAATCGCGGGTGATGGACGACATCCAGGCGACGCAGCTCCAGCCCCGACAGCTCGAGCAGGTCGTCACGACGCTGCGCGTGGAGGTCGTCGATGGCCCCGACAAGGGCAAGCACGCGACGAGCACCGACACGCTCGCGATCGGCACCGCGAAGGACAACGCGCTCGTCGTCGGTGATTTCACGGTCTCGCGCTATCACCTCGAGGTGAAGGTGCGGCCGAACGGGATCGAGGTCGCCGACCTCGGCTCGACGAACGGCACGTACATCGGCGCCGTACGCATCGAGCGCGCGGTCGTGCCGCCGGGCACGGTCGTCAAGCTCGCCGGCACGACGGTGCGCATCGCCGACGCCGAGAAGCGCACGGTCAAGCTCGACGGCCGCTCGCACGAGCTCGCCGGCATGCTCGCGTGCTCGCCGCAGATGCTCAAGCTGTTCGAGGATGTCGAGCGCGTCGCCGCGACGCCGACGTCGGTGCTCGTGGTCGGCGAGAGCGGCACGGGCAAGGAGCGCGTCGCCGAGGCGCTGCACGCGCGCTCGCCGCGCGCGAAGGAGCCGTTCGTCACGATCGATTGCGGCGCGCTCGCGTCGACGCTGCTCGCGAGCGAGCTGTTCGGCCACGAGCGCGGTGCGTTCACCGGCGCCGATCGCGTGCATCAGGGCGCGTTCGAGCGCTCGGAGCAGGGCACGCTGTTTCTCGACGAGATCGGCGAGATGCCGCCGGCCGACCAGGTCGCGCTGCTCGGCGTGCTCGAGCGCCGCCGGTTCCGGCGCGTCGGCGGCAGCCAGGAGCTCGAGCTCGGCGCGCGCGTGATCGCGGCGACGAATCGCGATCTGCGCACCGAGGTCAACAACGGGCGGTTTCGTGCCGACCTCTACCACCGGCTCGCCGTGGTCGTGCTGCGCCTGCCGCCGCTGCGCGAGCGCCGCGAGGACATCCCGATCCTCGTCGAGCACTTCGCGCGCGAGCTCGGCACCGAGGGCTCGATGGAGTCGATCTTCGGCGCCGAGCTGCTCGCGCGCTGGCAGCGTCACTCGTGGCCGGGCAACGTGCGCGAGCTGCGCAACGCGGTCGAAGCCGCGATCGTGATCGGCTCGCCGCCGAACACGACCGGCGAGCTGCCGGCGATCACGAACGGCGTCTCGGCCGGTCCGCTGCCGCCGTACAAGGACGCGCGCGCGAAGATCGTCGGCGACTTCGAGCGCGACTACCTGACGCGTCTCATGGCCGAGACCGCCGGCAACGTGTCGCGCGCGGCGCGGGCGGCGCGCATGGATCGATCGCACCTGATCGACCTGCTCCACCGTCACGGGCTCAAGGGATGAGCGCGCCCGTGACCGACGCGCGCACGTACTGATACGTGGTCGGGGGCGAGCCGGTGATTGGCTGCAGCGATTGCATCGTCGGCGGGCCGTACTGCTCGTTTCCGAGGCCCCTGAACGTGTAGATCTCGAGCTCGTTGTCGATCGCGACGAGATCGAGCACGCCGTCGCCGTCGAGATCGCGCGCGACGACCGCGCGGTACAGCGGGCACTTCGGGGAGCTTGCCATGCCGGTGCCGATGCACGACGACGTGGGAGCGATGATGGAGGATTTCGGTGCGCTGCTCGCCGCGTCCTGGATGAGGTAGAGGACGCGCGAGCGAAACGTGGGTTGCGGCGTCGCTTCGGTGTCCAGCGTCTCGTTGTCGACACCGACGACGATGTCGATCGCGCCGCCGCTCGTCGGCACGATCGAGCCTACGAACCCGATGCCGGTCGACGCCTGGCCGTTCACACAGGTGCCGGCGACCTGCGGCGGCTCGCAATCGATCTTGTACGTCGGCACGTACGGCAACGGACCACCCGAGCTCGGTGCGAGGTGGATCGCGACCTGGCTGCCGATCTCGACGAGATCGAGGCGCTTGTCGCCGTCGAGGTCGTACCAGCCGAACGCGCCGATGTACGGCTGGTCGCCGCCCGCGGCCATCGTGCCCGCGTTGTCGTCGATCTGCCGGCTGTGGTCGCTGCGGTCGTCCGTGTTCGCGACGAAGTGGTAGGACGCACCGGATCCGGTCTCGGCGATCGCGTCGGGGAACGCATCGCCGTCGATGTCGCCCCACGATTCGAGCGGCGCGATGAGCTCCGAGGCGAGCGGGCGCGCATCGCCGGTGGTGAGATCGACCACGACGTGGGCGATCCCATCCGACGGCGACTGCATGATGTTGTTGCTCGACAGCATCGCGAGGTCGCGGCCCGAGCGGTCGAAGTCGACCGACGACAGCGTGTCGAACGTGCGCCCGGGCAGCAGCGTGAACGCGATCGGCGACGGATCCTCGCCGACGAGCAGGTGCGTGGCGTCGGGAGAGTCGAGGCCGGCGAGCCGCGGCAGCCCGAACGCGTCGTTCGGCGCCGGCGCGATCCACTCGAGGAATGTCGAGCGCGTGTTCGGCGTGACCTGCCACTGCGCGCCGTTCAATCGTACGTCGTACAGCACGTTCGCGTTCGGAACCGTCGGGTTGTGATTCCACGCCGTCACCGCGATGCGCGTGTCGCAGTGGAGTTGGAGCTGGACCTGCGCGAGCTGCACGCACGGCTCGCTCCAGCCGGTCGAGCAGCACGACGGCAACGGCCCGCACACGCCCGCGTACGAGCCGGTCGGCGACTCCGGCGGCTGGCCGGCCGCGCACGGATCGACGAGCGTCGTGTGCTCGACGTAGCATTGCCCGGACAGATCGCCGGAGTGCGGCGAGTAGCTGCGCAGCAGCGGACAGGCCTCGTCGTATTGCGTGCACAGGTGATCGAGCTCGCAGCGGCCGCCGGTGCCCAGGTTGCAATCGGAGTCGGCCGTGCACGCGTAGTGATCGTCGATGCAACCGGCGAGTGCGCCGAGCGCGAGCACCGCGAGCGCGGCGGGCTTCACAGCGGATGCTCCAGCACGACGCCGGCGTGCGTCGCCGACGCGTCGATCGTGATCGTCGTCGAGACGAGATGAAAGCGCCAGCGGATCACCGCGGCACCGAGCGCGAGCGCGCCGGCGGCGGTCGTCGCGATGGCGACCGAACGCGCGAGGTGCGCGTCGTTCACGCGCGTGTCGTAGCTGTGGAGCGTGCCCGAGCGATCGTCGGCGAGGAGGCTGCCCGTCACGAACAACCCGCCGCCCGTGACCAGCGCTGCGCCGCCGGTGATCGCGATCGCGGTGTCGAACGAATCCCAGTCGCGGTGCGGCGGGCCGGGCTTGGTGACGAGTACCGGCGCTTGCGGCGGCTGCTTGGTATCGGGTGGTACCGCGGCGAGCTTCATGCGCGCCGCGCCGATCGCTTGCTGCGCGAGCGCGGCTTGCTCGTCCGCCGGATTGGACGCGAGGAAGCGCTGGTAGTAGTCGATGGCCTCGCGGTAGTGGCCGAGGTTGAACTCGACCTGACCGAGCGGAAACAGCAGCTGCGGCGCCGCAGCGAGCGCGTACGCGCGCAGGAGGAGCTCGCGCGCCGTCTTGAAGTCGCCGGCCTCGTATGCGCGTCTGGCCTCGTCGACGAGCTCGATGCCGATCGGATGCTCGGGCTGAGCGGGTTGCGCGCGCGCCGCGGCGGCGGCGAGCGCGAGCAGGACGAGCGCGAGCGAGAGAGGGCGGGTCACTTCGAGGACGATCCGTTGGAGCCGGAGCCGGGATAGAACAGCCCGGGGTTCCATTCGACATCGCCGGGTTTGCTGGCCGGCGAGGGCGCCGCGGCCGGCGCGGAAGGTTGCGGTTCTGCTGCGGTGGAAGCCGCGGCGGGCGGAGAAGCGGAAACCGTGGGCGGTGAACGGTGGCGGTGATGGGGCGGCGGCGTGACGGGCGCGGAAGCCGGCGCGGGCGCGGGATCGGCGGCGGGGGCGGGTGCGGTGTCGGCGGCCGTTTCGGGTGCGGCAGCGGGAACGGCAGCGGGAGCGGGAACGGCAGCGGGAGCGGGAACGGCAGCGGGAACGGCAGCGGGAACGGCAGCGGGAGCGGGAGCGGCAGCGGGGACCGTGGCCGGAGGCAGCGCGGGATCGGCGACGGGGGTCGGAGCCGGTTCGCCCACGCGGAAGAAGGCGAGGGCGACGAGCACGCCGGCGACGAGGCAGGCGAGGAGCGCGACGACGAGCAGGCCGATGCGGCGGCGAGGCGCGGGCGCGATGACCGGCATGGGCGGACGAGCGGACGGCGCGGATGGGACCTCGCCCTCCTCGGCATCGCGCTCGTCGGCGGGACCGAACGTGGGCAGGATCGGCTCGGCCTCGGGCGCGAGCGATTCGATCACCGCGACGAGCGAGGCTTCGTGGCGGCGCGGCAGGATGTCGACCGACGTGGTCGTGCCGATCCACGGCTCGTACTTGGGCCCGACGACGTCCTCGACCGTGCGCGCGACCTGGCGCGCACCGAGCACGTGACCCTCGGTCGCGGCCAGGCCCTCGAGTGCGTCGGCGAACGCGCGCGCGGTGTCGAAACGCTTGTGCGGCTCGCGCGCGATCGCGGTCATCACGACGTCCTGGAGTGCCGGCGACAGTGCGGGCTCGAGCTGGCGCGGCGGGATGATGTCGCCGGACAGCACTCGGTGCAGCGACGCGACGTCGTTATCGGCCCAGAACAGCCGCGAGTGGGTGAGCAGCTCGTACAGGATCACGCCGAGCGAGAACAGATCGGCGCGGCGATCGAACGCGTGGCCGCGGCACTGCTCGGGCGCCATGTACGTGACCGTGCCGTGCATCGAGCCCGACAGCGTCGCCACCCGGGTCTCCTTCGCGATGCCGAAATCGGCGACCTTGATCGAGCCGTCGAGGCCGAGCAGCACGTTGCCGGGCGACACGTCGCGGTGGACGAGGCCGAGCGGCGAGCCGCGCTCGTCGGTGAGCTCGTGTGCCTCGTGCAGGCCGCGCGCGATGTCGATCGCGATGCCGAGCGCGACCGACAGCGGGACCTCGCGCACGCCGCCGACGACCTCGCTCTGCATCACCGTGCGCAGCGACGCGCCGTGCACGTACTCGAGGACGAGGTAGTCGTAGCCGTCGTGCTCGCCGGCGTCGAGCACGGCGACCAGGTTGGGGTGGCGCAGCCGGCCGCCGATGCGAGCTTCGCGCCGCAGCGAGGCCGCGACCTGCTGCGACCCGCGCAGGTGCTCGAGCGGCCGCTTGATCACGACGTGGCGCTGGAAGTTGTACGCGCGATCGATGCGCGCGAGATCGATGCGCGCCGACCCGCCCGCGCCGATCGCACGGATCAGCTGATACGGGCCGACGCGCTCGCGCGGCTCGGGCGCCAGCACCTTGTCGCTCATGCGCGTGCTCCGAGGGGCGGCGTCACCGGCTCGATCGCCGCGCGCGCGCGGATCACGCGTACGAGCTCGCCGATCGCCTGGCGCGAGAAGCTCCACTTGCGCGCGGTCGCGACGCGATCGAGATCCTCGACCAGCGCGCGCGCGGTGGTGTAACGCTGGTTCGGATCGCGGGCGAGCGCGCGCCGCACGATCGCGGCGAGCTCGGGCGGATAACCGGGTCGGCGCGATGCCGGATCCGGCACGTCGCCGTCGAGAATCCGGATCATCGCGACGTTGTTGGGGTGCGCCGAGTACAGGCGCGTGCGCGTCGTGATCTCGAACAGCAGCACGCCGAGGCTGAAGATGTCGGCGCGCCGATCGAGCGGGTCGCCGAGGATCTGCTCGGGCGCCATGTACGGCGCCTTGCCTTTGATCGAGCCGGAGACGGTGTGATAGCTCCGCGAGCGCGCCTTCGCGACGCCGAAGTCGGCGATCTTGACCTCGCCGTGCACGCCGAGCAGCACGTTGCTTGGAGACACGTCGCGATGGACGAGGTTAAGTGCGGTGCCGTTCTCGTCGGTGGCCTGGTGCGCCGCGTCGAGCCCGGTCGCGAGCTCCGCGATGATCGCGACACCGATGTCGTAGCGAGGGGGCGCGCGCAGCAGGCGCAGCAGCGCGCGCAGATCGCAGCCGTCGACGTGCTCGCAGACCAGGAATGCACCGCCGTCGAACAGGTCGAAGTCGACGATCTGCACGATGTTGCGGTGGTGGAGGCCGGCGGCCATGCGCGCCTCGTCCACGAACATCAGCGCGACTCGCTCGTCCGCGAGCAGCTCGGTGCGGATGACCTTGATGACGATCGGGCGCTGGAAGCCGTGCGCGCCGACGATCCGGCCCATGTAGACCTCGCCCATCCCGCCGCGCGCGAGCAGCTGGTCGACTTGGTATCGGCCGAGCCGGGTGAGCACCTCGTCCGATCATGCCATGCGGACGGCCAGTTCAGTTGCCGGTGGCGGTTGTCCCCGCCGGTTTTGCTTTAAACGTATCGCGGGCTTGCGGTGGCATAGATCACGCACCTATGGCGATCCGACCTCGAGGCCCCCGCCAGTTCGGGCACCTCGTCGAGCGGCGGTCTCCTCCTGGGCCGCCGCTCTTTTTTTTCGGGCGATGTCGGCCTCGGGCGTCGGCCAGAGTACGGTTCGGTCGATGTTGCTCGCCGAGCTGGTCGAAACCAGCGCCGCCGTCGCTGCAACCCGCGGCCGGCTGGACAAGACCGAGCGGCTCGCGCGGTGTCTGCGCAAGCTCGATGTCGAGGAACGCGAGATCGGGGCGCGCTACCTGGCGGGCGAGCTCGGTCACAAGCTCGGCGCGGGATATGCGATCGCCCACGAGGTGGTCGCGGCGGCCGCGCCGGCCGAGGCGGCGTGGCTCACCCTCGGCGAGGTCGACCGCCGGTTCGCGGCGATCGCGGCGCTGCGCGGCGACGGCTCGGCCCGCGCGCGCAAGGACCAGCTCGGCGAGCTCTTGCACCTCGCGACCCGCGCCGAGCAGGAGTTCCTGGTCGGGCTCGCGACCGGTGGCGTCCGGCAGGGCGCGCTCGACGGCATCGTCGTCGAAGCGATCGCGAAGGCGGCCGAGCTGCCCGCCGATGCGGTGCGACGCGCGTACATGCTCGCCGGCGATCTCGGCCAGGTCGCGGCGGCCGCGCTCGCCGGCGGCGCAGCCGAGATCGGCCGGTTCGGGCTCACGGTGTTCCGCCCGGTCTTGCCGATGCTCGCGCAGACCGCAGAATCGATCGACGAAGCGCTCGCCGAGCTCGCCGGGCCGGTCGCGCTCGAGCACAAGCTCGACGGCTTTCGCGTCCAGCTCCACAAGGACGGCGGCGAGGTGCGCGCGTACTCGCGCGGGCTCAACGACGTCACCGCGGACGTGCCCGAGATCGTCGCGCAGATCGCGGCGCTACCGGCGCGCCGGCTCGTGCTCGACGGCGAGGCGATCTCGTTCGGCGCCGACGGCCGGCCGCTGCCGTTTCAAGACACGATGCGCCGGCGCGGTGATCGCGGCCGCGCGGAGCCGATGGCGCTCGCGCTGTTCGACGCGTTGCTCGTCGACGATCACGATCTGCTCGCCGCGCCGACCCGCGACCGCGTCGCGGCGCTCACCGCGCTCGCGCCCAAGCTCGTGGTGCCGCAGCTCGTGACCGCGGATCGCGACGCCGCGCGCGCGTTCTACGATGCCGCGATCGCGAGCGGCCACGAGGGCGTGATGGCGAAGGCGCTCGACGCGCCGTACGACGCGGGCAGCCGCGGCGCCGCGTGGCTGAAGATCAAGAAGGTGCATCGCCTCGACCTCGTCGTGCTGGCGGCGGAGTGGGGCAGCGGCCGCCGCAAGGGCTGGCTGTCGAACCTGTGGCTCGGTGCGCGAGATCCCGATGCGGGCTTCGTGATGCTCGGCAAGACGTTCAAGGGCATGACCGACGAGATCCTCGCGTGGCAGACCGCGCAGCTGCTCGCGCGCGAGACCCATCGCGACGGCCACGTCGTGCACGTGCGGCCCGAGCTCGTCGCCGAGATCGCGTTCAACGACGTGCAGCGCTCGCCGCGCTACCCGGCGAAGCTCGCGCTGCGCCTCGCGCGCCTCGTGCGCTATCGCGGCGACAAGACCGCGGCCGAAGCCGACACGATCGATGCGGTGCGCGCGATCGCGATCGCGGCCGGCGTCGTGCGCGAGTGACTACGGGGCGGCGTCGCCGCACGTGGCAGCGCAGCTCTGCGGCGCCGGCGACCTGCCGTCGACCGAGCCGAACACGTCGGCCATCTCCTGGGCCGACAGCACGCGGTTATAGATGCGCACCTCGTCGATCGATCCGGTGAAGAAGCTCGGGCTCCCGGTCGGGTAGCAGCCGATCGTGAACGGCTGCACGTTATTCAGCGGGCCGAGTGCCTGCGCCTTGCTGCACGAGCACACGCCGTCGACGTAGACCGCCTGGTTCGTGCCGTCCCACGACACCGCGACCTGATGCCACGAGGTCGGCGTCGGGATCGCGGCGACCGTCCACGCCTCGTTGTGCGGCATCGAGTCGGTGACGTTGAGCTGGACGAGGCCGGCGCCGTTCTCCATCTCGAGCTCGGGGCTCGGGCAGCCGGTGTCGCTCTCGTGGACGACGACCGGGCCGCTGCTCGAGCTCGACTTCACCCACGCCGAGATCGTGAACTGCGGATCGGCCCACGATGCCAGCCCGGCGACCGCGAAGCACGACGTCGAGCCGTTGAAGTGAGCGGCGTTGCCGAGCACGCCGGCGACCTGCGTCGGGCAGCCGGTGGTCGCGCTGCAATCGGCGTCGTAGCCGTTGACATCGTCCGGAGACGACTTGTTGGTGAGGCTATCGAAGCTCCAGTGCGCGACCAGGCCGCTGGTGGGCGCCACCGGCAGGTTGGTGGCGGCCGCATCGGGACCACCGCCACCGCCACCACCGCCGCCGCCGCCACCGCCGGGCTGGTCGGCGAAGCCCAGCCGGCCGCATGCCACGAGCAGCAGCATGCACGGCGTGATTCGCGCGACGAACCCCATCTTCTACGAGAGTACGTAAGGTGTGTTGCTGCGCGCAAGCGCCTCGATCTCGCCCCGCACCACGTGCTTGCGATCTTCGGCGATAAACGCGGCGTCGACCGCATTCGTCGCACATTGTGCGAGATCGGCGACGGTGAGCCCGAGCGCGTCTGCGAGCCGGCGGTAGTTGTCGGCGATGTAGCCGCCGAAGTACGCCGGATCGTCGCTGTGGATCGTGACGCGCACGCCGGCGCGCAGGAGTCGCGCGAAGTTGTGGGCGCGCAGGTCGGGGACGACGCACAGCTTCAGGTTCGAGAGCGGGCACACCGTGAGCGGGATGGCACGGCGCGCGAGCTCGGCGACGAGCCCCGGGTCTTCGTCGCAGCGCACGCCGTGATCGATGCGTTCGGCGCCGAGCAGGTCGAGCGCCTCGCGGATGTATTCCGCCGGGCCTTCTTCGCCGGCGTGCGCGACCGCGTGCAGGCCGAGCGCGCGCGCCTTCGCGAACACGCGCTGGAACTTCGACGGCGGGTTGCCGCGCTCGCCCGAGTCGAGGCCGACCGCGACGAACGCGTCGCGAAACGGGACGAGCGCGTCGAGCGTGGCGAGCGCGTCGGCTTCGGGCAGGTGGCGCAGGAAGCACGGGATCAGCTCGGACGTGATGCCCAGCCGCCTGCGCGCCTCGTCTCGCGCGTCGGTGAGGCCGCCGATCACGTCGGCGAGCGCGACGCCGCGCGCGGTGTGGGTCTGCGGATCGCAGAACAGCTCGACGTGCACGACGCGATCGGCATGCGCGCGCTCGAAGTACGCCATCGCGAGCGCGTGAAAGTCGGCGCGGTCGCGGAGCACGGCGCAACCGGCATAATAGAGGTCGAGGAACGACTGCAGATCGGTGAACGCGTACGCGGCCCGGAGTGCCTCGATCGACGGCGCCGGCGGCGGGCGGCCGTGGCGCGCGGCGAGCGCGAACGCGTGCTCGGGCTCGAGCGTGCCCTCGATGTGGACGTGGAGCTCGACCTTCGGAACGAGGCGGATGAACCGGTCGACTTCGGGGGCGAGCATCGGCCGAAGTTACCGCTTGCCCGCGGTGTTCGGCGCGGATACGGTCCACGCCCGCCATGACCGACGCTGCCGCTCCCGCCCCCTCGACGTTCGATCCGGTGCCCGCGCTGGCGTTCGCGCTCGGGTTGCCGGCCAGCGGCGTCGCGGCGGTCGTCGCGCTGCTCGACGAGGGCAACACCGTGCCGTTCATCGCGCGCTACCGCAAGGAGCGCACGGGCGGGCTCGACGAGGTTCAGATCCGCGCGATCGACGAGCGTCGCGGGTACCTGGTCGAGCTCGAGGACCGCCGCGCCGCGATCCTGGCGTCGGTGACCGAGCAGGGCAAGCTCGTGCCCGAGCTCGAAGCCAAGCTGCGCGCGGCGACGACGAAGTCCGAGCTCGAGGACCTCTACGCGCCGTACCGTCCGCGCCGCAAGACGCGCGCGCAGATCGCGCGCGAGGCCGGCTACGAGCCGCTCGCGCTGAAGATCCTCGCGCAAGGCAGCGACGGCGATCCGGCGGCCGAGACCGCCGAGGCGCTCGCCGGCGCGCGCGACATCGTCGCCGAGACGATCGCGGACACCGCCGAGGTGCGCGCGTTCGTGCGCCGCGAGCTCGCCGAGCACGGCAAGCTCGCGAGCGACGTCGTGCCGGGCAAGGCCGACGAGCCCACGAAGTTCGAGCAGTACTACCAGTTCGCCGAGGCGGTGAAGACCATCCCGTCGCATCGCTTCCTCGCGATCCGGCGCGGCGAGGCCGAGGGCGTCCTGCGCGCGCACGTCGCGATCGACGCGCACAAGGTCGAGGCGGGCATCCTTCGCCTCGCCAAGCATGACAAGGCGTCGCCGTGGGCGGCGCAGCTCGAGCTCGCGGTGACCGACGCGTACAAGCGCCTGCTCGGCCCCAGCGTCGAGAACGACGTGCGCGGCGAGCTCAAGCACAGGAGCGACCAGGCCGCGGTCGACATCTTCGCCCAGAACCTGCGCAACCTCTTGCTCGCGTCGCCGCTCGGCGCGGCGAGCGTGATCGGCGTCGATCCCGGCCTGCGCACCGGCTGCAAGTGCGCCGCGATCGACTCGACCGGCAAGTTCCTCGGCACGGTCACGGTCTACATCGCGCAAGGCGAGGCGCAGATGGCGAAGGCGAAGGACGACTTCGTCGCGTTCGTGAAGGCGCACGCGCCGCGCGCGATCGCGGTCGGCAACGGCACCGGCGGGCGCGAGGCCGAGGCGTTCGTCAAGCGCGCGCTCGGCGAGGCCAACCTGCGCGACGGTACGTTCGTCGTCCAGGTCAACGAGGCCGGCGCGAGCGTGTACAGCGCGAGCGATCTCGCGCGCGAGGAGTTTCCGGAGCTCGATCTCACGATCCGCGGCGCGATCTCGATCGCGCGCCGGCTGCAGGATCCGCTCGCCGAGCTCGTGAAGATCGAGCCGAAGTCGATCGGCGTCGGCCAGTACCAGCACGACGTCCACCAGCCGCTGCTCGCCAAGAAGCTGGGCGATGTCGTCGAGAGCTGCGTGAACTTCGTCGGCGTCGAGCTCGGCACGGCGAGCGCGCAGCTGCTCGGCTACGTCGCCGGCATCGGCAAGGCGCTCGCGAAGAAGATCGTCGCGTACCGCGACGCGCACGGCGCGTTCACGTCGCGCGCGCAGCTCATGGACGTGCCCGGGCTCGGCCCGAAGGCGTTCGAGCAGGCCGCGGGCTTTCTGCGCATCGGCGGCGCCGCGAACCCGCTCGACGCCAGCGCGGTCCATCCCGAGCGCTACGCGCTCGTCGAGCGCATGGCCGCGGACCTCGGGGTGTCGGTCGGCGAGCTCGTCGGCAACGCCGAGCTGGTCGGCAAGCTCGATCTCGCGCGTTACGTCTCGGGTGACGTCGGCGAGCCGACGCTGCGCGACATCGTCGCCGAGCTCGGCCGCCCCGGCCGTGACCCGCGCGCCGAGTTCGCGCCGCCGAAGTTCCGCGACGACGTCACGACGATGGACGATCTGAAACCGGGCATGGTGCTCGAGGGCGTCGTGACGAACGTGACCGCGTTCGGCGCGTTCGTCGACATCGGCGTGCACAACGACGGGCTCGTGCACGTCAGCCAGCTCAGCGAGAAGTTCGTCAAGGACCCGAGCGAGGTCGTGAAGGTCGGCGACAAGCTGACCGTGCGGGTGCTCGAGGTCGATCACCAGCGCAAGCGGATCGCGCTGTCGGCACGGCCGCCCCAGCCGCAGCAGCAACCGCAGCAGCAACGGCCGCCGCGCGGCGAGCGCGGCGAGCGCGGCGAGCGCGGCGAGCGCGGCGAGCGCGGCGAGCGCGGCGAGCGCGGCGGGCAGCCGCAGCAAGGCCAGGGGCCGCGGCGCGAGCGCGGCGAGCGCGGCGAGCGCGGCCCGCGCCCCCAGCAACCGCAGCCGCGCGGCGAGCCATCGCAGCAGGCGCGCCCGGATCAGCAGCGGGATCCGCGCGGCGATCAGCGCCGCGGTCCGCGCCGCGACGAGCCGCGCCGCGACGGCGATCGCCGCCCGCCGCCGCAGCAGCACCCGCAGCCCGACAACTGGGGCATCTCCGGCTTCACGAACAACCCGTTCGCGAAGCTGAACGAGAAGAAGCGGTGACCCAGCGCAAACCCGTGCGCGCGGGCGCGAAGAAGCAGAAGCCGGCAAAGCCGTCGACGGCGAAGGCCAAGGCGAACGTGAAAGCCAAGGCGAAGGCGAAGGCCAAGGCCAGGCCCAAGAAGGCGACCGCGAAGCGCGCCACGGCGGCGAACGACACCGGCTCCGATGTCGTGCAGGAGATCATCCAGCGCGCATTCGAAGCGCGCGACCAGGGCAGCTTCGCGGTCGGCGCGACCCTGTTCGAGCATGCCGCCGTGCTGAGCCCGTCGGACTGGCGCTTGCCGAACGAGGCCGGAGTCCTCTACTTCCGCGCGGAGCACTACGCGGACGCCGTGCGCTGCTTCGACGCGGCGCTGCGGCTCCGGCCGGGCGACCTCTTCGTGCTGTTCAACAAGGCGCTCGCGCACTCACTCGCGTCCGACGACGACGCCGCGCTCGCCGTGCTTCGCGACGTGCTCGCGGTCGATTCCACGTACGGACCCGCGCACTTCGAGATCGGCAAGATCTACCAGCGCCAGGACAGGCTCGCCGACGCCTACGCGTGCTTCGCGACCGCTCTGGCTGCGAATCCGAGCGCACCACCGCCTCCGCGACTCGTCGCGCTCGCGCTCCTCAACCAGGCGCGCATCCGGTTCGAGCAGAACCGCGACGCCGACGCGCTGGCGCACGTGCGCGCGCTGTGGGACGCCGTGCAGGACGGCCCGACGATCGTCAAGCTCGCCCGCGAGCTGAGCGCGGCCGGTCAGCACGAGCGAGCGCGCGCGGTGATCGACGTGCTCCTCGCCGTCGATCCCGGCGACGCCGATGCCGTCGCGATCGCACGCGTGTATCGCCAGAACAGCTAGCGATTGCCGGTCTAGCAGCCGCTCTTGCGGCGCTTCGGGAAGAACGGCGGCGGCTCGACGTTGCCGGGGTCCTTGCGGCCGTCCTGCTCGAAGCAGCCGATGCGGCGGAACACGGCGGGCTCGTTGACGGCCTGTCCGCCGTCGTTGTTCACGGCCTGGAACTCCTGCAGCTCGGGCTGCAGCTTGCCGCTGAAGTGATCGGAGTTGTACCCGATGTTGCCGCCGCAGATCTGCGCGGTGCGCGTGAACGGACCGCCCCAGAACTCGACCTGGCCGGCGACGAACGTGCCGGTGCCGTCCATCTTGCCTTGATAGCGCCAGCGACACGGCACCGGTGGCTCGGGCGTGTCGGCGTCGCCGATCCACGCGTCGATGTAGATCATGCCGGTGAGCGAGCTCGCGTCGTTCGGATCCTCGTGGACCTCGAGCGTGTACTGGTACCAGCTCGCCTGGCGCTCGTTGTACGTGAGCGCGCGCCACTTGCCCGACATCGGGCTCGTGCATTCGGCGGGGGGCGGCAGGCGTGCGCGCTGCGCCTCGATCGTCGCGGGCGCTTCCGATTCGTGACACGTGAGGGCGACCAGCCACGCCGCGATCGCGACGCCCGGCAAGCGCTTCGTCACGCGGAGGCCCGAGCCCATGTCCGCTGAGAATGACACGCACGCGCGCCGCGTGCAGCGCGATCTGCTACCGGCTGCCGACCGCGTGCTCGAAATGGTGGGCGGTGTCGGCGAGGTCCGACCGCAGCTTGTCGCGCCGCATCGCGGTCACCCGGGACGGGCGCATCAGGATGGAGGCGAAGCCGGAGACGTCGACGTACAGGTTCGCGTCGACGCGCGTGCGCTTGCCGCCGTCGATCGGCTGGAACACGTACTCGCCGTGGGCGTGGGCACCGGGCGGACCGCCGACGCCCAGGAAGCGAATCGCGCGACCGGGATCGTTGTCGAACTTCAGCTCGAAATCGTGGCCGAAGATGCGCGAGTGAAACCACAGCTTGGCGTCGCGCGGGCCGCCCGACTCGACGCGCACCCACTCGACGTCGCCGAACAGCCGCGGCCAGCGCGCATACTCGGTGACCTCCCGATAGACCTCGGCCGGCGGCGCGTCGATCGTGACCGAGCCGGCGGTGACGTGGTTCGGGAGCTCGCTGAGGACGACGGGGTCGGCACGCGCCTCCGCGACGTGGACGAGCCCTGCGACGATCGCCGCGAGCCGGATGTGTGTTCCCATGGTCGATCGCGAAGCAAGCAGCACGCCGGGGCTGGTCGTACAATCTCCGCCGTGATCCGCCTCGTCGCGTCGTGCCTGGTCATCGCCGCGTGCCACGGCGCGGCGACCACGCGCGACGACGCCGGCGCGGCGCCGCACGACACCGCGCAGCTCGCACGCGCACCGGCCGATGCCGCGGCCGCGCCGAAGCCGGCGCGCGTCGAGCACGCGGCGTGGAAGCTGGTCGACAACCGGCACGCGGCGCATCGCGCGGTCGACGGCGAGGTCGTGCTCGACGCGCGCGACCTCGGCTTTCTGCGCTACACGCGGTTCGGGCTGCCGGTCATGCGCTGGCGGCTCGGTCAGACCGTCGATGGCGAGCGCGCGGCGCTCGCCGACGCGCTCGCGTCGCTCGAGGTGCCGCTGTCGGCGTCGCAGGCCGCGGCGACGCAGATCACCGCGCGCGTGTACGGCGGCGTGAAGAAGCAGGTGCTCGACGTCAAGGTCAACGGACGCACCGGCGGCCGGCGCGCGCAGGTCGTGCTCGAGCCGGGCTGGCAGACGGTCGCGCTGCCGATCGAGCCCGGCCGGTTCGTCGTCGGCGAGAACGAGCTCGCGTTCGAGACCGTGACGCGCGGTGGCAAGCCGAGCGATCGCGTCGCGTTCGCGTGGATCCGGATCGGCACGTCGCATCCCAAGGGCGACGCCGATCCGCTCGCGGCCGCGACGTTCGACGCCAAGGCCGACGCGATCGAGCTCGCGAGCGGCGCCGAGCTCGCGTGGTACGTCACCGTGCCCGACGGCGCGAACCTCGTCGCCGACGTCGCCGCGCCGTGCCGCGTCGAGGTGTCGGCGCGCACGAGCGAGGCCACCGCGGCCGGCGGCCTGCTCGGCGGCGACTCCAGTCGCGTCGATCTGTCCGCGGTCGCCGGCCGCGTCGTGCGGCTGTCGCTCGCGGCGCGCGACTGTCCGCGCGCGCGCGTCGTCCACGCGCGCGTCACGCTGGTCGGGCCCGAGCCGAAGCCGTTGCCCTCCGCCGATCCGCCGCGCTTCGTCGTGGTGTGGGTGATGGACGCGCTGCGCGCCGACAAGGTGCCGGTGTTCACGCCCGGCGCGCGCGCACCGACCCCGAACCTCGTCGAGCTCGCGAAGTCGAGCGCGATCTTTCGCCAGTTCTACGCGCCGGGCGACGAGTCGCAGGTGCAGCTGCTCGCGAAGGAGCTCGCGCGCGCGGGCTACTACTCGGTGGTGGTCACCGCGAAGGGCAAGGCGAACACGATCATCCCGGGCGACGCGGTCGTCGACGCGGCGCTCGCGCAGCTCGAGAAGCATCGCGACGGCCCGATGTACCTGTTCATCGGCACGAGCGACGAGACGAGGGCGTGCCCGGCCAGCCCGCCGCCAGCGGCCGAGCTCGAGCGCCTGACCGCGAGCTACGACGCGGCCGTGACCGCGACCGACGTGCAGGTCGGCCGCCTCGTGCAGCGGCTGCAATCGTGGGGGATCTGGGATCAAACGTTGCTCGTGGTCACCGCCGATCACGGCGAGGAGCTGTTCGAAGACGGACGGTGCGGCGGGAGCGGCTCGCTGCGCGAGTCGCTGTGGCGCGTTCCTCTGCTCGTTCACGATCCGGGGCGGTTTCCCGGCGGCACGGTCGTCGACGAAGGCGCCGACGCGATCGACCTGACGCCGACGGTCCTCGCCGCGCTCGGCAGACCCGGACCCGACGATGGCGAGCCGCTCGAGTCGCTCGCCCAGGGGCTCGATCGCGGCTGGGCGCGGCCGTCGTTCGCGGCGATGGCGTCGGGCGCGTACGCGCTGCGCGTCGGGCGCTGGAAGCTGCGGGTCGGCGGCAACGGCGTGCCGGTGATCGGCGATCTCGCCGCCGATCCCGGCGAGACCCACGACTATGCGGCCGCGCGCCCGGTCGAGCGCCGGATGCTGACCGATCAGCTCGGCTTGCTCTTGCCGCTGCGCGCGCACTGGAAGAAGGCGGCGTGGGGCGTCACGACGAACATGACGGCGGAGGGCGCGGCGGCGCTGGACGACGCGAGCACGCCGTGACCGCGCGGACCGCCCTATAATGAACAGATGCGCTGGGTCGTGCTCTGGCTTGCGGCTTGCGGCCACGTCGGGTTCGACGGCACGGCGCGCGGCTCCGCCGACGCGGGAGGACTGTCGGTCGTGCAGATGCAGTCGATGTTGGTGACCGACTCCAGCACCACGCAGATCCCGCTCACGCCGACGCTCGCCGGCGATCTCCTCGTCGTGATGACGAACAACATCACCGACACGACCCCGTTGATGACGGTCAGCGACGATGCGGGCGACGCGTTCGTGTCGGTGAGCGTGACGTTCACGCACGACCTGGCGTCGTGCGGCGAGGTCTGGTACGTCACGAACGGCAACGGTGGTGCGGCCACGCTGACCATCGACGACGCGGCGTCGGTCGAGCGCGAGGTCTGGATCCTCGAGCTCGGCGGGGGCAGCGCGTTCGATGCCGTCAGCGCGACCAGCAACGAGCCCGAGAACGGGATGGCCGACGCCCCGCCGGTGTCGCCCCGCCGTGTACCGGCGGCGATCGTGTCGAGCGCGCTCCTGCCGGGGATGGCCGGTTCGCCGGGCCCGGTGTTCTCGGCACTGCCGGTGCTGCACGGCGACGATGCAGCGTTCGCGATCGTCACCGCGCCGGGAACGTACGCTCCGGTGTGGATGGATGACGAGAGCGGGAACTTCGGCGCGGCGACGGTCGCGTTCGACTGACGCTACAGCGACACGTAGCCGTGCTTGACGGCGAACCGCGTGAGCTCGGAGTTGTTCCGAAGCCCGAGCTTCTTCAGCACGTGACCGCGATGGGTATCGACGGTCTTGATGCTGATGTCGAGATGCTCGGCGATCTCGCGGTTCGTCATGCCGCGCGCGAGCATCTCCATCACCTGCTGCTCGCGCGCGGTCAGCGCGCTGGCAGGGTGACCGTCGCCCGACGCGAGCAGCTGCTCGATGCCGGGTGGGATGACTTGCTCGCCGCGGCTGACGGCGCGGATCGCGTCGAGCAGCTCCTTCGGCTCTACCGCCTTGTTGACGTACCCGTGGGCGCCGGCAGCGATCGCGCGCGCCGCGTAGCTCGGTTCGGTGTGCCACGTGAGCACGACCACGAGCGGCGCGGTCTCGATCTGCCTGAGCTCGGCCAGGACGTCGAAGCCCGAGCGGTCCGGAAGGGTTAGGTCGAGGAGCAGAACGTCCGGTTTTACGTTCTGGATCATCGCGAGCGTTTCCGCCGCGGTGCCTGCTTCCCCGACGACTTCGATGTCGTCTGCTTTGCCCAGCGCTTCACGTAGGGCCCAGCGAACGATGGTGTGGTCTTCAGCTAGTGCGAGTCGGATCATGGCGTACCTCGGCTCGCTCCAAGGAAGTAGCAACCCCCGCGCCTAGCCGAAGCGCGTTAAGGTGAGGTCGCTCTCCCATGGATCCGGTGCCCGCACAGCTCGGCGAATTTCGCATCGATGCCGTGCTGGGCGAGGGCGGCAGCGGGGTGGTCTACGACGCACAGTGGGGGCCGCGGCGCGTCGCGCTCAAGGTGCTGCACGCGCGCCTCGTGCGCACCGGCAAGGAGCGCGCCCAGTTCCTTGCCGAGGCGCAGCGGCTGCAGCAGATCGCGCACGCGTCGGTCGTGAAGGTGCTCGCCGTCGGCGAGCTGCCCGACGGCAGGCCGTACCTCGCGATGGAACGGCTCGACGGCGAATCGCTCGCGCGCGTCATCGCACGCGGCCCGCTGCCGCTCGGTCAGGCGCTCGCGCTGTTCGACGAGCTGTGCGCCGCGGTCGCGGCGCTGCACGACCAGGGGCTCGTGCATCGCGACCTGAAGCCCGAGAACGTGTTCGTCGTCGCCGGCAAGCACGCCGTGTTGCTCGACTTCGGCATCGCCAAGGATCTGTCGGCGCCCGCTTCGACCACGACGCAGGAAGGCAACGTGCGCGGCACGCCCGCGTACATGGCGCCCGAGCGCTTCTTCGGGCAAGCCGCCGGCATCACGACCGACGTCTACGAGCTCGCCCTCGTGCTGTACGCGATGCTGTCGGCGCGCTTGCCGTGGGACGACAGCACGGACCCCGAGGCGCGCTTGTTGCCGCGCCCGTTCGGCGACCTCGGCATCGCCGTGCCAGCGGCGCTCGACGGCGAAGTGCGGCGCGCGCTGTCGACGCGGGCGCAAAATCGCCCTCCGAGTGCGCGTGCGCTCGCCGAGGCCGTCCGCGCGGCGGCGAGCGGATCTGCCGCGGCACAGGAGCCCGCCTCGACGGCGCGAATGCGGCCCGCTTCGGAGGCAGAGCGCACGGCGGGCGAGCACGCCGCCACCGCGGCGGTGCCGGGCGAACAGCAGACGCCGCTCGCGTGGGCGCCGACGGCGAAGGCCGAGACCGCGCGCAAGTCGCGGCGGCCGTGGGTGCTCGCCGCGGCGCTCGCCGTGGTCGCCGCGGGCGGCGGCGCGTGGTGGCTGCGCGGCGACGACGCGGTCGCGCCGAGCCCGAGCCCGAGCCCGGGTCCGAATCCGGCTCTTCCCAGGCCCGCCGTCGCGGCGCCCGCACTGAAAGACGACCCGTGGGCCACGCCGCCGCCGCCGAAGCCGGAAACGATCCCGCTGGTCGAGCCGACGCTGTCGATCGAGACCTATCGCGCCGAGCTCGCGGCCGCGGTCGCGCGGCTGCCCGGCGACACGCGGTTCCTCGCGGCGATCGAGCTGTCCGAGCTGCGCGACCAGCCGCAGGTCTCCGAGCTGCTCGACAAGCTGCCGCGCGATCCGCGCATCGCGCTGCTCGCGAACATGCTGCCGACCTGCGTGCGCGCGCTGCTCGACCACGCCGAGTGGGTCGCGTTCGGCGCGCGCTCGGCGAACGATGCGAATCACGGCACGATCGTCGTGCGCGGCCGCTGGAAGCGCGCGTCGGTCGAGCAATGCCTCAGCGACACCGCGAAGCCGGCCACGACGAGCGATCACGCGACGGTCTATCGCCTGAACGACGACGGCTGGCTCGACTTCATCGACGAGCACACGGTGTACGTCGCGGCGCGCTCCGACCTCGACGCCGACACCGTGCACGATCTCGTGCGCCACGGCGCGGGGCCGAAGCAGCACGCGCGCGACCTGTTCGCGCGGCAGCCCGCCGATCGCGCGGTCGCGATCGTGCTCGACGGCGGCGGCGGCGACGACCTGTCGGGCACGCTCGGACTGCCGAAGGGCACCGATCTCGCGGGCTGGCTGCGCATGGAGAAGAGCGGCGTCGCGCTCGATCTCGGCGCGGACCCGCACGACGCGGCCGCGGCCAAGCGCGCGGCCGACGCGCTGCACGCGCGGATCGACTCGCTGTTCGCGAGCGCGCCGCCCGACGCGATCGGCAAGCTCGAGGTCAGCGTCGATCCACCCTCCGCGCCGCCTGTCGACGGCGCTGCGCGGTCCGGCAAGGCCGGACCTTTCGATCACACCGCCGTGCACGTGCGCGGCAAGCTGAGCGCGCTGCTCCTCCACATCATCTCGGGCTCGATATGACCGCCGGGATCGATCGGCCGTGGATCGTCGGGATCGCGGGCGGCACCGGGTCGGGCAAGACCACGGTCGCGCACAAGCTCGCGGCCGCGATGCCGGAAGGCCGCTGCGTGACGATCGAGCACGACGCGTACTACCGCGACCAGGGTCACCTCTCGCGCGCCGAGCGCGAGACCATCAACTACGACCATCCGGCTTCACTCGAGAGCACGCTGCTCGCCGAGCATCTGCGCGTGCTGCGCGCGGGCCGCGCCGTCGACGTACCGATCTACGACTTCGCGACCCACACGCGGCGCAGCGACACGCGCCGCGTGGAGCCGGCGCCGGTCGTGATCGTCGAGGGCATCCTCGTGTTCGCCGAGGCGGCGCTGCGCGAGCAGATGGACGTCAAGATCTTCGTCGACACCGATCCCGACATCCGCCTGATGCGCCGCATCCGCCGCGATCTCGAGCAGCGCGGCCGCACGTTCCAGTCGGTGCGCGACCAGTACTACGCGACCGTGCGGCCGATGCACATCGAGCACGTCGAGCCGACCAAGCGCTGGGCCGATCTGATCGTGCCCGAAGGCGGCGACAACCGCGTCGCGCTCGACGTGTTGCTCGGGCGGCTCGGGCGGATCGGGTTCGGGGGATCGTGATCGTGGTTGCCCCGCGATCACGATCACGGGATCGATCACGTCCACGGTCTAGGGAATCAACACGCTCTGCCCGGTCGTGCGGCGCGCCTCGAGGTCGGCGTGGGCGCGCGCGGCGTCGGCGAGCGGATATTCGCGCCGGGCGGCGATGCGCACGCGGCCGGTCGCGACCATGTCGAACAGCTCGGCCGCCATCGCGCGCGACGCGCCCGGCTGCGCGACGTGGGTCTGCAGCGTCGGGCGCGTGACGTACAGCGAGCCCTTCTGCATCAGCGAGAGCAGCGAGATCGGCGGCACCGCGCCCGACGCGTTGCCGAAGCTCACGATCAAGCCGAACGGCGCGAGGCAGTCGAGCGAGCGCTCCCACGTGTCCTTGCCGACCGAGTCGAACACGACCGGCACGCCGCGGCCGCCGGTGAGCTCGCGCACGCGCGCGACCACGTCCTCGCGGTGGTAGTCGATCGCGTGCGCCGCGCCGTGCGCGAGCGCGAGCGCGCACTTCTCGGGCGAGCCCGCGGTCGCGATGACGACGTAGCCGAGCGCCTTCGCCCACTGGCACGCGATCAGGCCGACGCCGCCGGCCGCGGCGTGCCACACGATCGAGTCGCCTGGCTGCAAGCCCGTGCGCGTGCGCCGCAGCAGGAACTGCACGGTCATGCCCTTGAGCATCATCGCGGCCGCGCGCGCGAAGTCGATCGTCTCGGGCAGCCTCGCCACGAGCGCGGCATCGAGCACGCGCGCTTCGGCGTAGCTGCCGGGCAGGCGCGCGGCATAGGCGACGCGATCGCCGACCGCGACGTCGGCGACGCCGGCGCCCACCGCGTCGACGACGCCCGCACCTTCGACCCCGAGCACGAGCGGCAGCGGCGCCGGGTAGAGCCCGGTGCGCGTACACGTCGGTGAAGTTGAGCCCGATGGCGCGGTGGCGCACGCGCACCTGGCCGGCGGCCGGCTCGGGCTCGGGCACGTCGACCGCGCGCATCACGTCGGGACCACCGAATCGATCGATCTGGATCGCGCGCATGACGAAGCGCGTATACCAGCTATGCTGTGCTCGTGCGTGCTTTGCCGATCGTGGTGGTAACAGGGGGCGCCGGGTTCATCGGATCGCACGTCGTCGATCGCCTGCTCGAGACCGAGCACCGCGTCGTCGTGCTCGACAACTTCTCGACGGGCAAGCGCGCGAATCTGGCGCGCTGGCTCGACCATCCCGCCCTCCACGTCGTGCCGTGCGACGTCGCGCACGGGATCTTCGCCGCCCTCGAGCCGATCACGCGGGAGCACGGGGCGATCGAGCGCGTCGTCCACCTCGCGGCGCAGGTGTCGGTCGTGCAATCGCTCGCGAATCCGCTGCAGGACATGGCGGTCAACTACGGCGGCACGCTGCACGTGCTCGAGTACGCGCGCGCGATGGCGGTCAAGAAGGTCGTGCTCGCGTCGTCGGCGGCGGTGTACGGCGACGTCGCCGCGCTCCCGGTCGCCGAGGACGCGCCGTGCCGGCCGGTCTCGCCGTACGGCGCGCACAAGCTGGCGTCGGAGCGCGCGCTCGACTGCTACGCCGCCGTGCATCGCGTGCCGGCGGTCGCGCTGCGGTTCTTCAACGTCTATGGCCCGCGCCAGGATCCGTCGAGCCCGTACTCCGGCGTGATCTCGATCTTCATCGATCGCGCACGCACCGGCCGGCCGCTCGTGATCTTCGGCGACGGCACGCAGACGCGCGACTTCGTCTACGTCGGCGACGTCGTGCACGCGATCGCGGCCGCGCTCGCCGACCGGCCGGGCGGCGATCGCTTCGAGCTCGCGAACGTCGGGACCGGCAGCGAGGTCAGCGTGCTCGAGCTCGCGCGCGCGGTGATCGAGCTGTGCGGCCAGCGCGTGCCGATCGAGCTCGCGCCGCCGCGTGCCGGCGAGATCTCGAAGTCACGCGCGCGCGTCGATCGCCTGCGCGACGTGTTCGGCGTGGTCGCGCGCACGAGCCTGCACGACGGCCTGCGCGAGACGATCGCCTAGGGTTAGGGCGCGACCCAGGCCGCCGGCTCGGGGAAATCGATCTTCCACGCCGGCGCCTGGCGGCCGAGCGCTTGCTCGAGCGCCGCGATCTTCTCCACCGCGCCGGCACCGGCCGCGCCGAGCTCGGCGGCGTGCGTCTTCCAGTTGGAGAGCGCGAGCACGAGCAGCGCGTCGTCGTGGTCGTCGCGGGCGAACGTCGTCACCTTCGTCATCAGGTCGTCGACCGCAGGAGCGGCGGCGGCCTTCTCGGAGCGCAGCGATTGCAAGAACGCGGACAGCAGGAAGTACAGCATCAGGTCGCGCACCGCGACGCGGCCGCTGTCGAGCGCGTAGATGCCGATCCCGAGCGGTGCCTCGGGCGTCGACCGCCAGATGCTCGACGCCGCGCCGATGCTGCCGGCCCGGACTTCGCACAGGAGCAAGCCGAGCGCGACCTTCGCCATCACGAACGCGTCGACGTGTTGCGCCTGGACCATCGCGCGCGCGATCCCGAGATATGCGGTGCGCGCCGTGCCGTAGTGGCCGGAGGCTTGTAGGCGATCCGCCTCGGCGCCCTGGCGCGTCCATTCGTCGATCTCGTGCATGCGAGCGATATACTCGCACGATGAGCGGCGACGTCGACGTGCTCGTGGTCGGAGCTGGGCCGACCGGCCTCGTGCTCGCGGGCGAGCTCGCGCGGCGCGGCGTGCGGGTCCGGCTCGTCGACAAGAACCTCGCGCCGACGACGCAGTCGCGCGCGGTCGGCGTTCACGCCCGCACGCTCGAGATCTTCGACGAGCTCGGCATCGCCGACGAGCTCGTCGCGCGAGGCGTGCCGGTCGGCGGCATCACGATGAGCGCGGGCGGCAAGCCGCTCGTCGAGATCGAGTTTGAAGGGCTCGCGTCGCGCTTTCCCTTCGTGCTGTGCGTGTCGCAGGTCGAGACCGAGACCGTGCTGCACGCGCTGCTCGAGCGCCGCGGCGGCGCGGTCGAGCGCGGCAAGGAGCTGGTGTCGTTCAGCCAGGACGCGCGCGGCATCGAAGCCGTCTTGCGCGGCACGACCGGTGACGAGCGCGTGCGCGCGAGCTGGATCGTCGGCTGCGACGGCGCGCACAGCGCCGTGCGCCACTCGCTGGGCGCGACGTTCTCCGGTCACACGTACGAGGACACGTTCGTGCTCGCCGACGCGGCGCTGACCTGGGAGCTCGCCCACGATCACGTGTGGACGTTCATCGCCGAGGATGGCGTCGCCGCATTCTTCCCGCTGCCCGGCGATCGCTGGCGCGTGATCGCGAGCGCGGCCGGCGGGCAGGACGCCGAGCCGACGCTCGCCGCGATCCGCACGCTCGTCGAGCGCCGCGCCGGCCGCAGCGTGCCGCTGCGCGACGCCGCGTGGACCGCATCGTTCAAGATCCACTGCCGGCAGGTCGAGCGCTATCGCCACGGTCGCGCGTTTCTCGCCGGCGACGCCGCGCACATCCACAGCCCGGTCGGCGGCCAGGGCATGAATACCGGCATCCAGGACGCGCACAACCTGGCGTGGAAGCTCGCGCTCGTCGTGCACGGCCGTGCAGGCGACGCGCTGCTCGACAGCTATCACGCCGAGCGCCACGCGATCGGCCACCGCGTGCTCGCGCAGACCGATCTCGCGACGAAGGTCGGCACGCTCAAGGGCGTGCTCGCGCCGGTGCGCAACCAGCTGCTTCGCTTCATCACCAGCTTCGAGCCGGTGCGCCGCAAGATCGTGCGCGACGCGTCGCAGATCACGGTCGCCTACCCCGGCAGTCCGATCGTCGGGGAAGCGGTCGGCTCGTTCCTCGGCGCGCGCGTCGGCCGCACCAGCACCGGCGAGACGCCGACGCTCGGCTCGCACCGCGCGTTCGCGGCCGGCCCGCTGCCCGGCTCGCGCGCGCTCGACGGCGAGTGCGTCCTCGTGCGCGGCAGCGAGCGCACGCCGACTCGCCTCGCCCGCGTCGTCGACGGCGACGCGTTCACGCTGCTCCTGTTCGACGGCAAGAGCCCGAGCGCGGCCGGGTACGAGACGCTGTCGGCGATCGCGCGCCGCGTCCGCGACCGGTACGGCGCGGCGATCGCGACGTTCGTCGTCACTCCGCGCGGCGATCGCCCGAGCGAGCTGCCGCCGGATCTCGCGGTGCTGCTCGATCGCGCCGGCGCGCTCGAAGACGCGTACGGCGCGGCGACCGAATGCCTCTACCTCGTGCGCCCGGAGCTCTACATCGGCTTTCGCAGCCAGCCCGCGAACGGCGATGCGCTCGACGCGCACCTCGCGGCGATCCTCACATCGCCTGCGTCTTCTTCCCCGCGCTGACCCAGCCCGCGATGCCCTGTGGCATCACCTTGACGTTGGTGTAACCGGCGAGGATCGCGCGTGACGCGGCGTGGTGCGACGCGCCGCAGTGCGTGTTCGCGCAATAGAACACGAGCTCCTTCGACTTGTCGGGCGGCAGCAGCTCGAGGTCGTAGCTGTCCTCGTCGGTGAGCAGCACCGCGCCGGGGATCACGCCCATCTTCTTGCGCGTGCCGTCGCCGTTCGCGTCGACCGGCGTGCACGAGCCGGCGGCGAGCGAGTGGTCGACGTCGTCGACCGTCACCGTCGGGATGTTCGCCGCGGCCGGGTCGGCTTGCGTGGCCGGCGCGGGCGCGCTCTTCTGGTGGTCGCTCTGCTTCGCGCAGGCGGTTGCCGCGACGAGCGCGGCGGCAAGCAGGATCTTTCGCATGCGCGCAGGATACACTTTGCAGCCTCGGTGTCACGCGCTGTCCTAGCCGCCTACCTCGCGTGTGCGCTGATCTGGGGCACGACCTGGTACGCGATCCGCGTGTGCATCGGCCCGGGTGGCTATCCGACGTTCGCGTCGCTCGGCCTGCGGTTCGCGATCGCGTCGGCGGTCCTCGTGCCGCTCGCGCTGCGCGCGCGGCCGTGGCCGCGCGGCGCGCAATGGCTGCCGCTCGTGATCGCCGGCGTGCTCGACGCCGGGGGCTACCTGCTCGTCTACCTCGGCGAGGAGCGGGTGTCGGGCGGCATCGCCGCGGTCGTGTACGGCACCCAGCCGCTCGTGCTCGCCGTGCTGCTCGCGACCACCCGCATGGAGCGGCTCACCGGCAAGCACGTGATCGGCGCGTGCGTGTCGCTCGCCGGCGTCGCGGTGCTGTTCCTCGATCGGCTCGACGTGTCGGCGCGCCAGGCCGTCGGCGTCGCGCTCGTCGTCGGCTCGGTCGTGGTCGCGACGATCTACTCGATGATCATGAAGCGCAGCGGCGGCGCGGTGCCGACCCTGATCGCGACCACGATCTTTCTCGCGGTCACCGCGCTCGTGCTCGGCGCGGTCGCGCTCGCCGCGCGCGAGCCCGTGCCGTGGCCGCCGCCGGTCGCGCCGACCGCGGCGCTCGCGTACCTCGCGATCGTCGGCTCGGTCGTCGCGTTCCTCGTCTACTTCTGGCTGCTCGATCGCACGTCGCTGCAGACGACGAGCACGCTCGTGTTCGTGTACCCGCTCGTCGCGCTGCTGTGCGACGCGCTGTTCGAGCGAGCGATCTCGCTCGGTGTGCGCGCGTACCTCGGCGCCGCGATCACGCTCGGCGGGCTCGCGGTGAGCTTGCGTCGCGGGTAAGGTCTCGTCGTGACCGACCGGCCGTGGATCTTCCGCACGTACGCGGGCCACACCTCGACGCGCGCGTCGAACGAGCTGTACCGGCGCAACCTCGCGGCCGGCCAGACCGGGCTGTCGATCGCGTTCGACCTGCCCACGCAGTGCGGCTACGACCCCGATCATCCGCTCGCGCGGCCCGAGGTCGGCAAGGTCGGCGTGCCGATCGCGTCGCTCGACGACATGCACGCGCTGTTCGACGGCATCCCGATCGAGCAGATGAACACGTCGATGACGATCAACGGCACCGCGGCGTGGCTGCTCGCGCTGTACGTCGCGCTCGCGCGCGAGCGCGGCGTCGACGAGCGCACGCTGCGCGGCACGACCCAGAACGACATCGTCAAGGAGTACCTCGCGCGCGGCACGTACATCTTCCCGCCCGAGCCGTCGCTCGATCTCACCGCCGAGACCTACGAATTCGGCGTCGCGCGCCTGCCCGAGTGGAACCCGTCCAACATCTGCAGCTATCACCTGCAAGAGGCCGGCGCGACGCCGGTGATGGAGCTCGCGTTCGCGCTCGCCGACGCGATCGGCGTGCTCGATCGCGTGCGCGCGCGCGGCCGCGTCGACGCGGGCGCGTTCGCGCGATGCGTCGGCCGCGTGTCGTTCTTCGTCAACGCCGGCATGCGGTTCGTCGAGGAGATGTGCAAGATGCGCGCGTTCGGCGCGCTGTGGGACGAGATCTGCCGCGACCGCTACGGCGTGACCGACCCCGAGCTGCGCCGGTTTCGCTACGGCGTCCAGGTGAACTCGCTCGGCCTCACCGAGCAGCAGCCCGAGAACAACGCTTGGCGGATCCTGATCGAGGCGCTCGGCGTCACGCTGTCGCGCGACGCGCGCTGCCGCGCGCTGCAGCTGCCGACGTGGAACGAGGCGCTGTCGCTGCCGCGGCCGTGGGATCAGCAGTGGTCGCTCCGGCTGCAGCAGATCCTCGCGTACGAGACCGATCTGCTCGAGTACGCGGATCTGTTCGCGGGCAATCCGGTCGTCGAGGCGAAGGTCGGCGAGCTGTGCGCGGCGGCGAAGCGCGAGCTCGCCGCGATCGACGCGATCGGCGGCATTCGCGGCGCGATCGAGACCGGGTACTGCAAGCAGGAGCTCGTGCGCGCGATGGCGGCGCGCATGGCGCGGATCGAGCGCGGCGAGCAGACCGTGGTCGGCGTCAACAAGTGGACGGAGGGGCTCCCGTCGCCGCTCGTCGGCGACTCCAGCGGCGGGATATTCCGCGCCGATGCGGCGGAGGCCGATGCCGCGCTGCACGCGCTCGAGGCGACGCGGGCGCGGCGCGACGCGGGCCGTGCGCGCGAGGCGATCGCGCGGCTCGAGGCGTGCGCACGTGCCGGCGAGCCGATCATGGACGCGTCGATCGAATGCGCGCTCGCGCGCGTGACCACCGGCGAATGGGCGGGCGCGCTGCGCGGCGTGTGGGGCGAATATCGCGCGGTGACCGGCGTGGCCGGCGCGTCGATCGGTTCGGGCGGCGATGGCTGGGCCGCGCTCCGCGCGCGCGTCGCGGCGCGGTCGCGCACGCCGCGGCTGCTGGTCGGCAAGCCCGGGCTCGACGGCCACTCCAACGGCGCCGAGGTGATCGCGGTCGCCGCGCGCGATGCCGGCTTCGAGGTCATCTACGCCGGCATCCGGCTCGAGCCCGCCGCGATCGCCGCGACCGCCGTGCAGGAGGCGGTCGACGTCGTCGGGCTGTCGGTGCTATCGGGCTCGCACGTCGAGCTCGCGGCCGCCGTGCTCGCCGAGCTACGCGCGCGCGGCGCCGCCGACTTGCCGGTCGTGCTCGGCGGCACCGTGCCGCGCGCCGATCACGAACGCCTGCGCGCGCTCGGCATCCGCCGCGTGTTCACGCCGAGCGACTTCCGGCTCGTCGACATTGTCGGCGAGCTGCTCGACCTGTGCGATTAGAGCGTTCAGCGCGATGCGACGGTCGGCACGACGTGGCGCGCGGCATCCGCGACCGCGGCGGCGATCGACGGATCGCGCGCGAGCTCGGGATGACGGCGTACCATGCGCGCGATCTCGACGAAGTCGGCGGCGGCGCGATCGAACCAGTGATCGACGCGCTCGCGCAGCGCCAGCACGCGCAGGTCGTGCTGCGCGATCAGCTCGGGCGATGCCGACGCCGGCAACGCCTTCACCGTGCCGAGCGCACGCACCGCGATCCCGATCCAGATGTTTGCATCGGCGTCGAGCGCGGCGACCTGCGACGCGAGACCCGCGCGCGCCTGGACATCGCGAAGCAGCTCGAGACACGGCACCACGGCTGCCATCAGCTCCCGCACCGACCGTTCCTGATCGACGAGCGTGACCGTGCGCGTGCGCTCGTGCGCCTCGCACGACGCGAGCGAGATCTTGGCCGACGCGTTGCCGGCGGCCGCGGCCGGCACGAACCCCTGGCAACCGGCGTGGACCGCATCGAAGTGCAGCCGCGCCGTGACACGGGGGGCGGGCGCGGCGCTCGCAGCGGTCGATGCTCCGATCAGGCACAGGATGAGGAGGCGCTGCATATAGCGCCACGCTGCACCACACATGCCACCGGTGCGAGTTTTTGGCAGAGCGCGCGCTATAGTCCCGTCGATGTTCGTCGGGATCGATCACGTCCAGGTCGCGGCGCCGTCCGGATGCGAGGCCGCGGCGCGCCGCTTCTACGGCGAGCTGCTCGGGCTGCCCGAGATCCCGAAACCGGCCGAGCTCGCCGCCCGCGGCGGCCTGTGGTTCCGGTGCGGAGCCCACCAGCTCCACGTCGGCATCGAGTCCGAGTTTCGGCCCGCGAAGAAGGCGCACCCCGCGCTCCGGCTGGCCAACCTGGCTGCATTCGAGGCGTTGCGCGCTCGGCTGGCCGCCGCCGGCGTGCCGACCCGGGACGACGTCGACGTCGACGGCCAGGCCCGGTGCTTCGCCGACGACCCGTGGGGCAACCGCATCGAGCTCGTCGCCTCGCGCGCCCCTTGAGCGGGCCGCCGCGATCCCCTAGATTGCGCCCCTGCCATGGGGATCGCAGATCTGTTCCGCCCCAAATATCGCCACAGCGACGTTCGCGTGCGCACCGAAGCCGTCAAGGCTTTGACCGCGGACGACGCTGCCATCATCATCCAGATCGCTCGAACCGATCGCGACAGCGGCGTGCGCCGCATCGCGATCGAGAAGATCGACGCCGCCGACGTGCTCGCCGAGATCGCGTCGGCCGAGCGCGAGAGCAGCCTGCGCGACTTCGCGGGCGAGCGCGCAGCTCGCTTGTGGGTGCAAGGCGCGTGCGGCGACGATGCCGACGCGGCCGGCGCCGCGCTCGGCGGCATCATCAAGCTCGGCGACCAGGCCGCGCTCGTCGACGTCGCGATGCGTGCCGCGCAGCCGGCGATCCGCAAGCGCGCGTTCGGCGAGCTGCGCGATTCGCGCTCGCTCGCGGATCTCGCCAAGCGCGACGCGCCCCAGGACATCCGGCTCGCCGCGGTCGGCCGCATCGACGATGCCGACACGCTGCGCGCGCTCGCGACCGACACGACGCAGAAGGAAGTCGCGCTCGCCGCGGTCGAGAAGCTCGACGACAAGGATCGGCTCGAGCAGGTCGCGCAGAAGGCGAAGAACAAGGCCGTGCGCCAGCGCGCGCGCAAGATCGTCCAGCAGATCGACGAGGCGGAGGACAAGAAGAAGCCCGGCCTACCCGACGAGGTCAAGCGCCGGCGCGCCGAGAAGGCCCAGCTCGTGCGCGAGCTCGAGGCCGTCGCCGATTCGTACGACTTCGCGACCGTCGCGCCGCAGGTGCGCGCGATGGAAGAGGCGTGGGGCAAGCTCGGCGAGGCCGCGGATGACGGCGACGAGCGCTTCGCGAAGGCCGCCGAGCGGTTCTGGCGGCGCAAGGACGTGCACGACCAGCAGGCGCGCAGCTCGCAGGAGCTGCGCGTGGTCGAGCGCGAGGCGCGTGAAGAGAAGGAGCGTGTGCGCGCGACGGTCGAACGCACGCCGGCGCCGGCTCCGGCTCCGCGCGACGAGATCGAGACCAAGCCCGAGCCGGCGTTGCCGCGCGACGACGACGCCGCGCGCGCGGAGAGGGAGGCTCGCGAGGCCGCGCGCGAGGTGAAGAAGAAGGAAGACGCCGAGCGCAGCGCGTCGATCGCGGCGAGCCTCGCCGCGATGTGCGAGGACATGGAGAAGCTCGCCGAGTCCAAGCAGGGCAGGGAGATCGATCGCGTGCTGCAGCAAGCGCAGCGCGCGTTCGAGCAGATCGGCAAGGTGATCGGCGCCGAACGCGACGCGCTGTCGGATCGCTACACCGCGGCGCGCGGCAAGCTCGTCGTGCGCGCGCAGGAGCTGCGCGAGGCCGAGGACTGGGCGCGCTTCCAGAACGTGCCGAAGGCGGAGGCGCTGATCCAGACCGCGAAGGAGCTCGCGGCCGCGCCGGCGACGCCGGATCTCGGCAACAAGCTGCGCCAGCTGCAGGCGCTGTGGAAGGAAGTCGGCGCGATGCCGCAGCGCCGCAGCAAGGAGCTGTGGGAGCAGTTCAAGGGGGCGTGCGATCAGATCTACGAGATCGTGAAGGTGCAGCGCGCGGGCGAGCAGGAGAAGTTCGCCGAGGTCGCGAAGATCAAGGAGGCGCTGATCGCCGAAGCCGAAGGCCTGGCCGACGCTTTCGACTCCGCGGTGCCCGCGGACTCGACAGGATCGGCGACACGGGGCGACTTCGCGGCGACCGCAGAGAAGCTGAAGGCGTTGCAGGCGAGCTGGAAGGAATCCGGCTTCTTGCCGCGCAAGCAAGGCGACGAGCTGTGGAAGCGGTTCCGCGGCGCGTGCGATCGCTTCTTCGAGCGGCGCAAGCCGCTGCTCGACGCGCGCCACGCCGAGGAGGGCGAGAATCTCGCGAAGAAGCAGGCGCTGATCGCGCGCGCCCAGGCGGTGGCCGATGCCGCGCCGGGCGGCGGCGGCTGGGGCAAGGCGATCGCCGAGGTCAAGGAGCTGCAGCGGCAGTGGAAGGACATCGGGTTCGTGCCGCGTCGCGATGCCGACGCGGTGTGGACCGCGTTCCGCCGCGCGTGCGACTCGCTGTTCGAGAAGCGCGACGCCGCGCGCGACGCCGAGGCCGACGCGCATCGCGCCGAGCGCGACGCCGTGAAGGCGGAGCTCGCGGCCGTGATCGCGGGCGGCGACGACGTGGTGAGCCGAGCCGTTGCAGCGCGCGCGAAGGCGCGCGAGCTCGGCGGTCTCGCCCGCGAGATCGAGGACATGGTGCGCCACGTGATCGCCACGCACGCCGATGCCATCAAGGGCAGCGAGCTCGATCCGACCGCGCTGCGCGCCAGGCGCGGCAAGCTCGTCGACAAGGCGGCCGAGCTGCTGCCGAAGCAGCCCGAAGCGGTCGCGGCGGGCGCAGCGCCGGCCGACATCGCGGCGCAGCTGCAGCAGGCGATGCGCAAGAACGCGTTCGGCGATCTGCGGTTCTCCGGCCGCGATCCGATCGAGGTCGTCGACGAGCTGCGCGCGCAGTGGGCCGAGATCGGCCCGATTCTCGACGACGACGATCGCGCGCTCGCGGCGAAGTTCGAGGACACGTGCGTGCGCGTGCTCGAGGCAGCCGGCGGCGGTGCGAAGCCGGCGCGCGAGGAGCGCGACGACCGCGGCGACCGCGGCGATCGCGAGCGCGGCCGCCGCCGGCGTCGCCGTTCGGCCGAGCAGCCGATCACCGCGGCGCCCGAGACGTCGGCCGCGCCGATCGCGCCGGTCCCGTCCTCGGAAGCGATCACGCAGCCGGCGAAGTTCGAGCCGGCTGCCGCGCCCGCGGTGCCGGCACCGCCGGTGGTCGCCGAGGCCGCTCCGAGCGCCGAGCCGCCGCAGCGCCGCAAGTCGGCGTCGACGCTACCGCCGATGGACGAGCTCGATACCGCGTGGGACCTCCCCGAAGACGATCCGACCGCCCGAAAAGACGAACCCGCGCCGCCGTCCGCCTCGGAGATGGCGGGCGACAGCGCGACCGGCGGTGACGGCATCGACGAACCGGGCTGGGACTGAGTCGTCACTGGCCGGGCAGCGTCGCGACGCCGCCGTTCCAGGTCATCGCGGTGCTGGTATCGGGCGACGGGCCGTACGTCACGGCCGCGAGCGGCACGCTCGTGCCGACGGCCGTCTTCACCGTCGCCGAGATCGCGCTGAACGCCAGCGATGCCGCGCCGAGCGCCTGGATGCGGCCGTAGGTGGCATACGCGCACGTGTATTCGTCGATCCCGTTCACGACCTTGGACGT
>Ga0335083_10000900_pt1 | contig 42532 bp, 37 predicted proteins | sample Lox_Sample_42_FD_206716 | JGI IMG/M metagenome (GOLD analysis project Ga0335083, IMG submission 206716) | Soil microbial communities from Loxahatchee National Wildlife Refuge, Florida, United States - Lox_Sample_4.2 | ecosystem: Environmental > Terrestrial > Soil > Wetlands | place: USA...
CCCCGTCACGATCACCACCTCCGCATCGAACCCGAGCGACGGGGCGAGCAACCGCTCCACCACCTGCTGCGCATTGAGATCCGGCAACCCGTAATCGAGTACCACCACCTTCGGCCGCACCGCCCCGATCTCCAGCAACCCGTCCACCCCGTTCGGCGCCGCCGTGATCCGCGCCCCGAGCATCGCCGCTTCCAACGCCCGCACGATCGCGCGGCGATAACTGGGATCGTCCTCCACCACCACGATCGCGTCCGACCCGTTGCGCGCCCCCTGCAGCTCCTCGGGCACGGCCATGTCGTGCTGCTCCAGAAACGCGATCAGGTCCTCGGCCACCACGCGCCGATGACCCGTGGGCGTCCGATGCCCCCGCAGATGGCCCTGGTCGATCCAGTGCGCCACCGTCGCGGGTGTCACCTGACACACCCGGGCCACGTGCTGCGTCCCCCAATACCGCCGAGACTTGGTGGAACCCATAACTTCCGGTGTTTTCCTCAGGAACAAGGGGAATCGGAAATACCACCAGAAGCAAAAGTCCGCTAGACCCCCCGTCACATTCCGGAGGTGTCCAGCGGACATCCCATAACCTGTTGTTTTATAACGACCTACGTAATCATTGACCCCTGCCAACCAGCCCCTGACCCCCGCCTCACCGCCTCGCGTCGGCCCACCGGTTGGTGGCATCGAGCACCGCGAGCACCGCCGCCCGCTCGGCCGATTCGCGAATCTCCGCCGTTCCCGTCAGCAACTGCGCCTCCCGGCCCCCCAGTCCATGCACCGCCACCAGCACGAACTTGCGGTCGAACGCCTCGATCAACGTCGCACCCTCGAGCGCGATCGAGTTGTCGGGCAACAGCTCGTCCAGGCACCCGGCCGAGGCCCGCGCCGCGGTCTCCACGCGGTTGCGCAGCGTGTCGGTCCCCTCCTGCTCGTTCTCGGTCTCCCGCTCCCCGAACGCCAGCTTCACCCGCACCACCACCCGCTGCAGCCGCTCCGAGGGACGCACCCACAGGCCACGGAACACCACCACCCGCTTCTTGGCCCGCGTCGAGATCGCCTCTTCCTGCAATGCCTCGATCGGCCGCACGTCGGCGGTCTGCGCCACGCTGATCTTGCGGTGATCGATCTTGACGCCAAGCTGCGCCATCAGCGCCGACTCGATGTTGCGCACGACCTGCTTGGCGGGGATGTCGTTCTGCGCCAGCACGTGGATCTCGGCGATTTCCCCTTGCGGCGTCACGACTATCGAGGCCGAGAGGACCCCGGTGAGCCCCACGATCAGGTTCTCCGCCCGCTTCACCCCCCACGGGTCGGGCACGGGACTCCCCAGCCCCCCCGCGGTTCCCGGTTGCGGGCGCGGCAGCGACTCGTCGCCTTCGTCGGCTTCGCGAATCGGTTTCGTTGTCGCCACGGCTACTCTCCCAACGCGACCAGGTTGCGGCCGGCGGCTTTGGCCCGATACAACGCCCGGTCCGCCGCCACCAGCACATCCTCGTGATCCTCGTCCTTCGGGGTGTAGGCCGCCACCCCGATACTCACCGTCACGAGCCCCGGCGGATACCCCATTTCCTTCCCCGCCAGCTCCACCCGCGTCCGCATCTTCTCCGCCACCCCGCGCGCCCCGTCGATCCCCGTGCGCATCAGCAGGGTGACGAACTCGTCCCCGCCGTAGCGCGCCGCGAAATCGGCGGAACGAATCACCGCCTGAAGCTCCCGCGCCGCCATCTGCAACACGGTGTTCCCCGCCTCGTGCCCGTAGCGGTCGTTGACCTGTTTGAAGTTGTCCAGGTCCACGAACAGCACCGCGAATGTATCACCACTACGTTTGGAACGCGCAACCTCGTTGGCAAGCCGGTCTCGCAAAACGCGAAATGACGCAAGTCCCGTCAGGGCATCCAGCGCCGCCCGTGAAGCGGCGTCCTTTGCAATCTGCGAGAGATACGGTGGGCATGATTTTAGCGTGGTCCGCCCCTTCGCGGCAGCCTCCGCAAAGCTGCGGCAGGTGGGATACCCGCAGGCGCCGCAGTCCCACGGCTTCCCGTTCGGCGCCGGCCCGATCTGCGCCAGGACCTGCTCCACGGCTTCTTCCGGCGCCTGCTTTCCATTGTGCTCGAGCAAGAAGGCGGCGCCGAGCTGCACGCGCTGCGCCACGCTCGCGTCCACCACCGGATCGCGCGCGCGGGGGGGCTCCGTGGCGTTGACGATTTCGCGGCGGCGGAACAGCTGATCCTTGGGCCCGAGCAGCGGGTGATCGAGACACCCCTCGCACGGAAGGATGTCCACGAACCCGAGGTCGAGACGGTCCACCGCCACCGCATGCGCGATGGCGCCGAGCTGCGCCAGGCCGCGGACCTTGCGGAACCGGCGGCTCGCCTGGCGCTCGTTCAACAGGACGTCCAACGGCATCCCCCCCGCGGTCGAGAGGTGGCGGCGGCGCTCCTCGGGGATGCGGCTGAAGTATTGCGGCTGCGCCGCGACATCGATCCCGCGCTTCAGGAACAGCTGCTCCAGGTCCTGGAAGGTGATCGCCGCGTCCACGTCGCCCTGCCCCTCGGCGAGACAGACCCCGGCATAGACGACGGGGACGCTCTTCCCGTACGCTTTCTTCAAGTAGCGGGCCTCGGCGGCCACCGGTGTGGTGACCGGGGCCAGGTAGGGAACCAGCTCGGGGAACTTCTCGCGCACCGTCTCGACCAGGATCGGGCAGGTGCTGCGGATCATCGTGCCCCACCCCGAATCTTCCCACAGCTTCAGGTACTCGGCGGCGACCAGCTCGTCACCCAGCACGGCGCGGTGCACGGTGTGGAATCCCGCCGCGTAGCAGGCGTTCACCACCTGGGGCGGCGTGGCGGGATAGAAGTACGCCGCCGACTCGACTCCCAGGATCAGGATCGCCTTGCCCGCAAGCGCCAGCTCGGCGGCCCGCACGGCATCGCCCACCGCGTGGATCGCCTCGTGGGGACACGCCGGGAGACAGGCGCCGCACCGCGTGCACGCCTCGTCGACGATCCACACCTTCTCGTTTTCGACCGCGACCGCGTCCACCGGGCACACGCGCACGCATGCCAGACACGCGACGCAGAGATCTGGGTTGATCCTAAAGTCCACGCACTATCCGCTAGACGCTGGAGGTCCAAGGAAGGGCGTCCAAAAAATGCAGGCGCCAGGTTGAACCGTCAATAGTCGCGCGATTGCAACGCTGTGGCGTCGCGCAAGTTAGGCGATGGCGTATTCCTTCAGCTTGCGGTAGAGGGTACGCTCCCCGATCCCCAGCACTTCGGCCGCCTTGCGACGGTTCCCCTGGGTGTTCCTGAGCGCCGCTTCGATCGCGGCCCGCTCCACCTCCGCCATCGACATCCCCGACCGGTAGACGACGGCGTCCGCAACGGCCGGAATGGTCTCCGCCTCGATGAGGCCTCCGCCCTCCCCCAAAGCCTGGGGGGGCGCGACCTCGATCGCTTCGACGATGCGGGAGGGCCGCTCGTCGAGCCGCCGGCGCAGCTCCTCGACCTGCAGCTTCAGCTCCACCAGGCTCCGCAGGATGAACTCCAGCTCCTGCCCCCCCCCCGTCACGTCGCGCAACGTCGCCCCGCCGGGGATCCGCATCGGCAGCGTACGGCCGCCCACCTGCCAGCCGCGCTCGCGGATGTCGCGTGGGATGTCCGATGCGCGGATCTCGCCCTCGGGAGCGAGCACGACCATCGATTCGATCAGGTTGCGGAGCTGGCGCACGTTGCCGGGCCAGTCCGCATCCACCAGGATCTCCATCGCCTCGGGGGTGATCCCGCGGAACTTGCGGTCGTGCAGCTTGGCGAACTCGGCGATGAAGCGCCGCACCAGGATCGGGATGTCGCCGCGGCGCTCACGCAGCGGCGAGAGGTAGATCGAGAGGACGTTCAGCCGGTAGAACAGGTCGTCGCGGAACAGGCCGGCGGCGACGGCGTCCTTGAGCGACCGGTTGGTCGCGGCGACGACGCGCACATCCACCTTGATGGGAGAGACCCCGCCGACCCGGAAGAACGACCGGTCCTCGAGCACGCGCAGCAATTTCACCTGCGTGGCCGAGGCCATCTCCCCCACTTCGTCGAGAAAGATGGTCCCGCCATCGGCCAGCTCGAAGCGCCCGAGCCGCCGCTCGGCTGCGCCGGTGAACGCCCCCTTCTCATGCCCGAACAGCTCGCTCTCGAGCAGGGTCTCGGGGAGCGCGGCGCAGTTCACCGCGACGAACGCTTTCCCCCGCCGCGGGGAGAGGTCGTGGATCGCGCGCGCCACCAGCTCCTTGCCGGTTCCCGATTCCCCCTCGACCAGCACCGTCGAGGAGACCGGGGCCATCTGCTCGATCTTGACCAGCACTTCCTGAATCGCCGGCGCCTCCCCCACGATCCCGGTGCGCTCCTGCAGACGACGGCGGTCCACCAGGTGCCGCACGGTGAGGACCGCGAGAGCGGGATCGGTGGGCTTCTCGAGAAACGCGGTGAGTCCCAGGCGCAGGGCCAGCGCCCGCGCGTCGGGCTCGGTCGATTCGACGAGCCCCAGGGTCGAGACCGCGCGCTCGCGGGCCAGGGCCAGGAGCCGCGCCGTCGCGGGCTCGTGCAGCGCTCCCGTCACGATCAGGCAGTCCGGCTCGCGGCGCCCTGCTCGCAGAGCCTGCCCCGCGTCGTCGAACGAGGTGACCATCGCCGTCTCGAATCCGGCGCGCTCGAGGGCGGCGTTCAGGGGAACGGCCTGCTCGAGATCGGCGGTGGTGATGAGGACGCGGTCGGCCATCAGATGGGGTCAGGGGTCAGGGGTCAGGGGTCAGGGGTCAGGGACATCAGTGGGAGGTCTGAACCCCGCTGACGAGATCCACCGCATGCTCCAACAGGTCGTCTAATACGGCGAGCCCGTCCTTCACCCCACCGGTGGAGCCCGGGAGGTTGACGATCAAGGTCCGGCCGCGGGTGCCGGCGAGCCCTCGCGACAGCCAGGCGCGGGGGAACTTCGGGCCCGAGCGGGCGCGCAACGCTTCGGCGATCCCCGGGGCCGAGCGCTCGAGCACCACGGCCGTCGCTTCGGGAGTGACGTCGCGCGCGGCGAGACCGGTGCCCCCGGTCGTCAGCACGACGTCCACCTCGCCGGAATCGGCCCAGCGGGCCAGCTTCCCGGCGATCACGCCCGTCTCATCGGGAACGACGCTGCGGACTACGACCTCGTAGCCGTGGCGCGCGGCCCACTCGAGGATCGCGTCACCGGAGGTATCCGCGCGGCGTCCCTCGGCGCCCAGATCCGATACCGTCAGTATTCCGATCCGCATGTCCCTCGCTGATAGCTGCAGCTATTTCTTGGTTCTGTGCGGCACGAACGGCAGTTTCACCACTTCGGCCACCGCCCGCTTACCCCGCACGTCGATGTCGAACTGCGTCCCAGGGTTGGCCCGTTCTTTGGGCAAATAGGTGGTGCCGATCGCAGCTCCGACCGTGGGGGTGACGGTGCCGCTGCGCACGATGTCGGTCTTCTTGCCCTGGAAGTACACGTCCATCCCGTGCCGGCCGACCATCCTCTGTTCCAGGACCTTGAATCCCACGAGGCGCCGGGTGATGCCCTCGAGCTTCTGGCGCTTCAGCGCCGCTTCGCCGGTGAAGGTGGCGCCCTTGTCGAGCTTGACGATGAAGTTGAGACCCGCCTCGTAGGGGGTGACGGTGTCGTCGATGTCGTTGCCGTAGAGCGGCAGCCCCGCTTCGAGGCGCAGCGTGTCGCGCGCGCCCAGGCCGCACGGCTCGGCGCGGCCCGCGCCGGCGAGTGCGTGCCACAGCTTCTCGGTGTCGGCCGCCCGCACGTACAGCTCGAAGCCGTCCTCGCCGGTGTAGCCGGTGCGGGAGATGAAGCACTGCGCCCCCGCCACCTTGCCCGTCGCGAAGTGGTAGTAGGGGATGGCGCCGACCGGGATCGACGCGAGCGGCGCCAGCAGCGCTTCGGCCTTGGGCCCCTGCAGGGCGAGCAACCCGGTTTCATCGGAGATGTCGCGCAGCCGCACGTTCGCCCCGCCCTTCTGGTCCACGATCGCGGCCCAGTCCTTTTCCGCATTCGAGGCGTTGACGACGAGCATGATCTTGTCGTCGAAGCGATACACGAGGCAGTCGTCGACGAAGGTGCCCTGCTCGGTGAGGATGGCGGAGTACTGTGCCTGACCCGTCTTCAGGGCGCCGACGTCGTTGCAGGTGACGCGCTGCACGAAGGCGTTGCGGTCGGGGCCGGTGACCTCGAACTCCCCCATGTGCGAGACGTCGAAGATCCCCACCGCCTCGCGCACCGCCTTGTGCTCGGCGGTGATCCCGGCGGGATAGGTGACCGGCATCTCGAAGCCCGCGTACTCGACGATCTTCGCGCCGAGGGCCTTGTGGACGTCGTAGAGGGGTGTGCGCTTCAGCGGCTGGTCGGCCATGATCAACTCATCAGGGTGGCGAGGAGGGCCTTCTGCACGTGCAGGCGGTTCTCGGCTTCGTCCCACACCCGCGACTGCTTGCCTTCGATGACCTCGTCGGCGACTTCTTCGCCGCGGTGGGCGGGGAGGCAGTGCAGGAAGATCGCGTTCGGCGCGGCGAGCTTCATGAGGTCGGTGTCCACGCAATAGCCCTTGAAGGCGTTGCGGCGCGCTTCCGCTTCGGCTTCCTGTCCCATCGAGGCCCACACGTCGGTGTTCACCACGTGCGCCCCTTCGACCGCTTCCTCGGGCACCTCGGTCACCACGACCTTGGCCCGTTTGGCGGCGCGCTGGAACTTCTCGCGGTTCGGCTCGTAGCCCTCGGGACAGGCGAGCCGCAGCTCGAACCCCAGCACTTCGGCGGCCTCGAGCCAGCTGTTCGCCATGTTGTTGCCGTCGCCGACCCAGGCGATCCGTTTCCCTTCCCAGCCACCCAACGCTTCGCGCACCGTGAAGAGATCGGCGAGCACCTGGCAGGGGTGGCAGAGATCGGTGAGCCCGTTGATCACGGGGATCGTGGCGTAGCGGGCCAGCTCCTCCACCTCACTGTGATCGAAGGTGCGGATCATGATCCCGTCCACGTAGCGCGACAGCACCCGGGCGGTGTCCGGGATCGGCTCCCCGCGCCCGATCTGGATGTCGCGGGAGGAGAGGAACAGCGCCTGGCCGCCGAGCTGGTAGGCGCCGACCTCGAAGGAGACCCGGGTCCGGGTGCTCGACTTGGCGAACACCATCGCCAGGGTCTTCCCGGCGAGGGGGGTCTCGCGGTACTGCCGGCCCTTCATCCTCGCGGCCAAGTCGAAGAGCCGACTGATTTCGTCCTTGGTGAAGTCGTTGACGGCCAGAAAGTCACGTTTCGCCATGGGTTTCCCGTGGTAGGTCAAAATGACAGCCCGTGGCAGGGTACTCTACCTAGGGGGGAAAGGGGGGTCAAGGCGGGATCCAACGGAGCTCTTGGGTCGTTGAGGAATTAAACCATGCCGCGACCTCACACCGCGCTGGCCTTCGCCCTCGTCTTGCCGCTTGCCCGTCTGTGCGCTCAGGGAGCCCCGTCCCTGGCCCCAGGGATTCGGGTGCGTGTTGCGAGGCAGGTCGGTACGCTGACCTCGATCGACAGTCAGACCATCGTATTGCGCGACGAAAAGGGCGCGGTACTGAGTGTCACGCGAAAGCCCGATACACCGCTCGAGGTCAGCGCCGGCCGAGAAGCGTGTGGCGGCCGTTGCATCCTCATCGGAGCCGCCGGCGGGGCCGCCGTGGGAGCCCTGGTCGGCGTCGGCGTGAATCAATCCCTTGGACCAACGGCTTGCGAAGAAGGATGTGGAGGGATCGTCCTTCAGTCGGCGGCCGTCGGTGCGGCAGTCGGCGCCATCATTGGCGCCGTGATGCGTCATGAGCGCTGGACGCCGGTGGATATCCCTCCCCAGGTCGGCGTGTCGCCGGCCGGGCTGAGGCGGATTGGCTTGTCGCTGTCGTTCCAATTCTGACCCGCCCCCCGACGCCCCGTAACTCAGCAGTCGCCCCAAGCTCGCTGCCCGGGCCGCGAGCACGACCTGAGATCTTGACGCATCAAAAGATATTGATATATAATTCGGCCGTGACGACCGCTACCATGCCGCATCATACGACCGCCGCGCGCTGGTTTCACGCGCTGTCGGACGAAACCCGAATCCAGATTGTCGAGCTCCTGTCGCACGGCGAGCGCTGCGTCTGCGAGCTGCAGGACACCCTGGATGCCGCGCAGTCGCGGCTGTCCTTCCACCTGAGGACGCTCAAGGATGCCGGGCTGGTAACGGACCGGCGCGAGGGACGATGGATCTACTACGCGCTGGACCGCGATGCGCTGGACCGGATCGGCGCCTTTGCGCACGCGGTGCAGCCGGGCAAGCACGCCGGGAGCTGCGCCCGTGCCTGCTGTGACTGATTTTCTCGGCTCCCATACATCAACATTCATTGATAGACTGAGGATTGCATGAGCGACGCAACCGTCAAGAAGATCGTGAAGGAGAAGTACGCCGAGGCCGCGCTCCAGGTGCTGGGCGGCGGGCGGGGGAGCTGCGGGCCGACCGGGGCATGCGGCTGCGACCCGGTCACCGAGAACCTCTACGACGCCACGGAGACGGCCGGGCTGCCCGAGGGGGCGGTGCTGGCTTCGCTGGGCTGCGGCAATCCCACCGCGCTGGCGGAGCTCCGGGCAGGAGAAGTCGTCCTGGACCTGGGCTCGGGGGGTGGCATCGACGTCCTTCTCTCGGCGAAACGGGTCGGTCCGACGGGAAAGGCCTATGGCCTCGACATGACCGACGAGATGCTCGCGCTGGCGCACGCCAACCAGGCGAAGGCCGGGGCGACGAACGTCGAGTTCCTGAAGGGCGAAATCGAGCACATCCCGCTGCCGGCCGCGACCGTGGACGTGATCATCTCCAACTGCGTCATCAACCTGTCGGCGGACAAGCCCCGCGTCCTGCGGGAAGCCTTCCGCGTCCTGAAGCCGGGCGGCCGCTTCGCGGTGTCCGACGTAGTGTGTCGCGGCGAGGTCCCCGCGGCCGTGCGGCGCAGCATGGCGCTCTGGGTGGGTTGCATCGCCGGCGCCCTGGAGGAGCAGGTGTACCGCCGCCTCCTGAAGGACGCGGGGTTCGTGGACATCGAGGTCGAGCCGACCCGGATCTACGAATTCGAGGACGCGCGCGAGGTGCTGTCGGGAGCGGGCCTAGACGCCGATGTACTGGCGCGGGAAGTCGGCGGTCGCATCATGGGAGCGTTCATCCGCGCCCGGAAGCCATCGTGAGGCATATGACTACCGCGCCGCAAGCCAAACTCCGCGTGCTGTTCCTGTGCACCGGGAATTCGGCCCGCAGCCAAATGGCGGAAGCCATTCTGAACGCCAAGGGGAAGGGTCGCTTTCATGCGGAGAGCGCCGGGTCCCAGCCCGCCGCGCGGGTCAATCCTCTTACTATCGAGACGATGCAGAGCTTCCGAAGCGGCTGGACCGGGCGCCCGCCGCGCGGCCTCGAGGGTCTCGACCGGCAGCACTGGGATTTCGTGATTACGGTGTGCGACAAGGCAAGGGAGGCTTGCCCCATCTTCCCGGGTCAGCCGGTCATCGCCCACTGGGGGATGGTCGATCCGGCGGCCGCCACCGGGGACGCCGAAGCCCAGCGGGCGGCGTTCCGAGACGCGTTCTATCTGCTCAACCGCCGCATCGAGCTCCTGGTTTCCCTGCCCATCGGGGCGCTGGAGCGCTTGGCACTCGAGGCCCGCGTTCGTGCCATCGGCGCGACCGAGCCCAGTCCCTCCCCCCACAGGATGTAGCGCCGCAAATCCTCGTCGTCGACGATCTTCTCGACTGGTCGTTCAAGAACCCAGCAATAGGCGACGCCGGCCGTCCGCTCCCCTCACGTCTGTCCGTAACCACTACTGACGGAGTGGAATGTCCGCCCTCCGGAAACCGCCAAAGCAGTGGGGCTCGGCGCCGCAGAGGTGTCACCCGTGCCGAGCTGGCCAGGGGAGTTCGATCCCCAGCAATTACGCCTGGCCAGCAGGAGTTAGGCGGCACGAATGGTACAAGCGTACGACGGCTCATGCGATCCTCGGATCAAGGACAAATCGTCCCATGGTCACGACCCACAGCGCGTGTTTGCGACCGCCCTTGTGGTCCCATCCGGACCGACGCTGAAGCCAAATTCGAAGGTCCCGTGCCCTGGCAGGTTCGGCGGCAGGAGGGCGCGCTGCGTCAAGAACGCAGCCGATGCGTCGTCGTTCCGGATCGACCCAGTATGCTCTTCCCTAACGACCGCCTGATACGTTGCCCCGATCGGCTGACCCGTGCTCGGATCGATGGGCGTCACGTTCAGCCGGCCCGCGGCATGGAACCGACTCACGAAGTCCCCGTCCCGGTCGACCACGACGTGCTGGTCGAGGGCGACCGGCCCCACCACGTACAGATAGGCGTGAGGTCCCGTGGAGCAGAACGGCTGCGGAATGACCTGATCGAATTGCTGGACCCAGCTTCGCCGAATGTCCGCCGGCGTCACCGCAACGCTACTGCGAACGTTCATCACGGTCGCTTCACCACTGCTCGGGATCGGGACGGCGCTGGTCACGTCGTTCAAGGGGCCCCCGATCGCCTGGCGCAGCGCCGTCGGAATGCCGTTGTAGATGACGGCCGGAATCGTATCGAACGAAGTCGGATTGAGCGGGCCGGTGGTGAAGAACGGCGCGGCCGGATCGAGCAGTCCACTCCGCAGGAAATCCACGACGACGAACTGCTCAGCGAGCGCCCAGCTGATCGTCTGGTGATCAACGGTTCCGGGGATGAAGACCTCGAATGGCGCGCCGCCCACCGTCACGCCTCCCCCGACGTCGAAGAACCGCAGGTGGAACCGCGCCTGGTCGAACGCCCCACACTCGAGCAGGATGGGGCTGCCCACCCAGCCGCTCGCCGTCGTGTAGGCGACTTCCGGCTGCACCTCAGGTTCGTCGTGCCAGGTACAGTTGAAAGGGAAGACATTCGGGAACCCGAACGCCGTACGGTCGCCGTTGAGCTGCAGCAACGCGGCTCGCAGGCGCCGCGGGTCGGCCCGGCCGGTCCAGATGAGATTCACCGGGTCCGATTGCACGCCGAACCCGAACCCCTGGTACGGCCACAGCTCGAGCGTCTTCCTGGGAAGCGGCACCGTCACGAGGGGGCTGGGGGGCGGCGCGCCGGCCCTCTCCCTGAGTGTCCGGAGCGCGGCCGGCCCAGTGGGCGATTGCGGGGAGTGGTTGCAGTCCACGAAGGCCAACGCAAGGGCGGAGAGAAGGAGTTTGCGGTTCATGTGCAGGCACCTCGAGCAAGAGTACACACCGTTCACCGTCACCCGGAGGCTGCACAGGCCGAGTCAAGAAAGAGTCAAGTGAAACGAAGCGCCGAGACGACGAGCGTAGGGCACCCGCTAAGGCTCGCGACCGGGGACCACGGCGAGTGCGCTGGCCGCCATATCACAAATCCGTTGGCAGGTGTCAGTGCGACACGGGGGAGACGCAGAGGGACCCGTTCTCATTGATCCCTGAAGCGCTTCACGATCAACGTGAACCAAGCCAGGTAGGAGTGCCCTACAGGATGTAGCGCCGCAGGTCCTCGTCGTCGACGATCTTCTCGAGCCGTTTGCGGACCCCGGGCCCGTCGAACACGATCTTCTTGTCGTATTCGGGCAACTCGAACAGCACGTCCTCGAGCAGCGTGGACATCACCGTGTGCAGCCGGCGGGCGCCGATGTTCTCCATCCGCTCGTTCACCTTGGCGGCGATCGCCGCGATCTCACGGATCCCGTCGGGGGTGAATTCCAGGGTCGCCTTCTCCACCTGACACAGCGCGGCATACTGCTTGGTGAGCGCGTTCTCGGGCTCCGTCATGATGCGGACGAAGTCTTCCTGGGTCAGCGGCTCCAGCTCGACCCGCACCGGGAAGCGGCCCTGCAGCTCGGGGATCAGGTCCGAGGGCTTGGAGACGTGGAACGCCCCGGCGGCGATGAACAGCACGTGATCGGTGCGCACGTAGCCGTAGCGGGTCTGGACGGTCGATCCCTCGACGATCGGGAGCAGGTCGCGCTGCACCCCTTCCCGGGAGACGTCGGGCCCGGTGGTGTTGCGCTCCCCCGCGATCTTGTCGATCTCGTCGATGAAGATGATCCCGTGGTTCTCCACGCGGTCCAGCGCCTCGTTCACCACGTCGTCCATGTCCACGAGCTTCTTCAATTCTTCGTCCACCAGAATGCGGCGGGCCTCGTGGAGATGCACGGTGCGGCGCTTCTTCTTCTTGGGGAGCATCTCCTGCAGCATCTCGCTGAAGTTGATGTCCTGCCCCTCCATCCCTTGCGGCGGCTGCATCCACTCGAGCATCGGGTACCCCTGCTGCTGCACCTCGACCTCGACGTCGCGCTCCTCCAGCTCCCCCTTCTTGAGCTGCTGGCGCAGCTTCTCGCGGGAGCGGCGGCGGCGCTCCTGGGCCTCCGCGTCGGCTTCGGCGGCTTTGGGGGTGACGTCGCCTTTGGAGGAGACGACGAAGAGCGGGCGGACGTCTCCCGTCTCCCGACTCCCGTCTCCCGGTCGGGATGCGGGAGACGGGAGAGGGGAGGCGGGTGCGGGGGGGAGCAGGATATCGAGCAGCCGCTCCTCCGCTCTCGCCTCCGCCTGCGGATACATGTCGTCTTCGCGCTCGCTGCGCACCATGTTGATCGCCACGTCCACGAGCTCGCGCACCATCGACTCGACGTCGCGCCCGACGTAGCCGACCTCGGTGAACTTGGAGGCTTCGACCTTCAGGAACGGGGCCCCGGAGAGCCGCGCCAGCCGCCGGGCAATTTCCGTCTTCCCCACCCCGGTGGGGCCGATCATGATGATGTTGTTGGGAAGGATCTCGTCCCGGATCTCCTCGGGTGCCTGGGCGCGGCGCCAGCGGTTGCGCACCGCGATCGCCACGGCCTTCTTGGCCGCGTTCTGCCCCACGATGTAGCGATCCAGCTCCGCCACGATCTTCTTGGGCGCCAGCTCCTCGAGCCAGGGGAGCGGCTCGGCCTCGGGCGCGGCCGGCGCCGGCGCCGCGGGGGGGAGCTCGTCGCTCGGGGGCGTTGGTGGCGGGATCGGAGTGGGATCGGCCATGGGGTTACAGCTCGACGATCGTGATGTTCCGGTTGGTATACACGCAGATGTCGGCCGCGATCTCGAGCGAGCGCTGCACTACGTCGCGCGCCGACAGGTCCGAGCTGGCGAGCAGCGCGCGGGCCGCGGCGAGGGCGTAACTCCCACCCGAGCCGATCGCCAGGATCCCGTCGTCCGGTTCGATCAGCTCTCCCGTGCCGGAGAGCACGTACCCGTGCTCCAGGTCGGCCAGCGCGAGCAGCGCCTCGAGGCGGCGCAGCACCCGGTCGGAGCGCCAGTCCTTGGCCAGCTCCACGGCCGCCCGCGGGAGGTTGCCGGGGTGCCGCTCGAGCTTCTCCTCGAACTTCTCGTACAGGGTAAAGGCGTCGGCCGCGGCTCCGGCAAATCCCGCCAGGATCTTCCCCCCCTTCAAGGTGCGCACCTTGATGGCGTTGGCTTTCATCACCGTGTCGCCAACGGTGACCTGCCCGTCGCCTCCCATCGCCACGCGCCCGTTCTTGCGCAGGCAGAGGATAGTGGTGCTGTGGATGGTGGGGAGCGACACGCCGATTCCTTTCGTCAGGCGCGGGGGTGCGCCTGCTGGTAGACCCGCTTCAGGCGCTCGACCGAGGTATGAGTATACACCTGCGTGGTAGAGAGCGAAGCGTGGCCCAGAAGCTCTTGCACGGCCCGCAGATCGGCCCCGGCGTCGAGCAGGTGCGTCGCGAAGGAGTGGCGCAGTGAGTGCACGTGCAGGTCGCGGCCGCGCGGCAGGGCGTCGAGCGCGCCGCGCACCGCCAGCTGGATGCCGCGCGGGGTGAGCCGCTTGCCGCGCGCGTTCAGGAACACGGCGCGGCGGTCGCCGCCGCCCAGCGTGGCGAGCAGCGCCTCTTTCTGCCGCGTATAGCGGCGCAGGGCCAGGGTGGCGTGCCGGCCGATCGGCACGAGCCGCTCCTTCTTGCCTTTTCCCCGCACTTTCGCCTGGTCGGAGACGAGATCGAGATCGCCGTCGGAGAGCCCGGCCAGCTCGGAGAGGCGCATCCCGGTCGAATAGAACAGCTCCAGGATGGCGAGGTCGCGCGCCTCCCGGAACCCGCCCGCCTCCGCCCGCTGCTCCGCCTCGACGAAGAGCAGCTCGGTCTCGGCGCGATCCAAATGGGTGGGAAGCGTGCGCTCGAGCTTGGGAGTGCGGGCGGCGCGCGCCGGATTGACCTCGATCCCCTTGGTCAGATTGAGAAACCGGTAAAAGGTCCGGACGGCCGATAGCGCCCGCGCGATGGAGCGCCGGGCGAGCCGACGCTGATCCATCGCGCCGAGCCACCCGCGGATCGCGAGCCGGTCCACCCCACCCCAGCTCCAGGGGCCGCCGTAAAACGCGGTGCAGAAGGCGGCGAAGTCGGCGACGTCCCGGGCGTAGGCTTTGACCGTATGGGGCGAATCGTTGCGCTCCTTGGCGAGGAAGGCGACGAAGTCGGCGATCTCCGGAATGGAAGCGGTCGTCATGCGATCGATTGCGGATTGCGGATTGCGGATTGCGGATTGGTCATGCCGAGCGCCTGCGCGAATGACTCGATATCCCGCAAGGCCCGATCAGCCAGGAGTTGCTTCTTCTGGTCCTTGTCGCGCACGGACCGTCCCAGCGGCTCCAGCAGGCCGAAGTTGGCGTTCATCGGCTGGAAGTGCCCGGGGTCGGCGTCGCGCAGGTAGCGGTACAGCGCGCCCAGCATGGTGGTGGGCGGCGGCAGGACCGGCTCCGCGCCGTGCAGCAGCCGCGCCAGGTTGATCCCCGCGAGGAGTCCGCTGGCCGCCGACTCGGTGTACCCCTCGACGCCCGTGAGCTGACCCGCGAAAAGGAGGCGCGCGTCGTCCCGGGCCGCGAGGTGCGGGGAGAGCGCGGCGGGGGCGTTGATGTAAGCGTTGCGGTGAATGCTGCCGAAGCGCAAGAACTCCGCGGCGGCGAGGCCGGGGATCAAGCGGAAGACGCGGCGCTGCTCCGCCGTGCGCAGCCGGGTCTGGAAACCGACGAGGTTCCACATCTGGCCGGCCTTGTCCTCCTGGCGCAGCTGCACCACCGCGAACGGCTCACGGCCGGTGCGGGGGTCCGGCAACCCGACGGGCTTCATCGGTCCGAAGCGGAGCGTGTCGCGGCCGCGTTGCGCCATCTCCTCCACCGGGAGGCAGCCTTCGAAGTACGGGGTCTTGTCGAACTCGTGACTCGGCTGGTAGGTGTCGGCGGCCCGAAGTGCCGCGAGGAACGCCTCGTACTCTTCCTCGGTGAGGCCGGCGTTCCAGTAATCCGCTCCCCCGCCCTTGCCGTAGCGGGAGGCACGGTAGAGCCGTTCCAAGTCCAGCGACTCGGCCGAGACGATGGGGGCGATGGCGTCGTAGAAGGCGAGCGCCGTGACGCCCAGGCGTGCCGCGATCGCGTCGGAGAGCGCGGCCGAGGTGAGGGGACCCGTGGCGACGACCGCGGGCGAGGGTAGCTTGGTGACCTCGCGGCGCGCGAGGGTGATGCGCGGATCCGCGGCCACACGGTCGTGCAGCCCTGCCGAGAACGCCGTGCGATCGACCGCCAGGGCCGCGCCCCCCGGGACGCGGGCCGCGTCGGCCGCGTCGAGCACGATGCTGCCGAGCCGCCGCATCTCGGCCTTGAGCAGGCCGTGGGCGTTGGTGACTTCGAGCGACTTGAAGGAGTTGCTGCAGACCAGCTCCGCCAACCGGTCGGTCTGGTGGGCCGGGGTCATCCGCGCCGGCCGCATCTCGCAGAGGGTCACGGCGACGCCGCGCTCGGCCAGCGCCCAGGCGGCTTCGCACCCGGCGAGACCGCCGCCGACGACCGTCGCCGTCAGGCCGCGCCCGTCTCCGCCGGCTCTGCCGCTGCCTCCACCGTGACTTCGTGTCCGCACTTCAGGCACTTGCGCGACGCTCCCATCGTCTTGGATTGCTTCTCTTCCATCCCGACGAAGCCGCAGCTCGGGCACGGCACCGGCACCGGCCGGTTCCACACCGAGAAGTCGCAGTCGGGATAGCGGGTGCAGCCGAAGAAGTTGCGCCCTTTGCGGGTGCGCCGCTCGGCGATGTCGCCCGTGCCGCACTTGGGGCACTGGATCCCGAGGGGGACCGGCCGGGTGTGGGTGCACTTGGGGTAGCGGGTGCAGGCGAGGAACTCGCCGAACCGCCCGGTCTTGATCACCATCGGCGCGCCGCACTCCTTGCAGATCTCGTCGGACGGTTTGTCCGGAATCTTGTCGCGACCGATCGGCTTCGAGAACTTGCACTCGGGATACTTGGCGCAGGCGATGAAGGGGCCGAACCGGCCGCTGCGCACCTCGAGCGGGCCGCCGCAGTTGGGGCAGCGCTCCTCGGGGAGCTTGGAGAGGTCGTGCACCTCGTGCAGGATGGCGGGGATGTCCACCGCGTCGAGCGCGGTCGCGAACGGTCCCCAGAAGTCGCCCAGCACCCTCTGCCACGCCAGGTCGCCTTCCTCGACCTTGTCGAGCTCGGTCTCCATCTGCGCCGTGAACCCGACTTCGAACACCTCGGGGAAGCAGCGCCGCATCACCTTCCACACTTTTTCGCCGAGCGTGGTGGGGGAGAAGCGGCGCTCCTTGGTAGTGGCGTACCAGCGTGACTGCAGCGTGGAGATGATCGCCGCGTAGGTCGAGGGCCGGCCGATCCCCTCTTCCTCGAGCTTCTTCACGAGGCTCGCCTGACTGTAGCGAGGCGGCGGCTCGGTGAAGTGCTGGGTCGGGACGATCTGCTTCAGCACCGGGGCGTCGCCCACCGCGAGCTGCGGGATCGGCGCGAGATCTTCGGGGTCCTGCCGCTCCTCTTTCTCGTGGCCCTCGTGGTAGAGCACGCGGAAGCCGTCGAACAGCACGCGCGACCCCGTGGCCCGGAACAGGAAGCGGCCGAGGTCGAAGTCGATGGTGGTGGTCTCGTACTGGGAGGCGGCCATCTGCGAGGCCACGAAGCGGCGCCAGATCAGCTGGTAGAGCTTGAAGAGATCCGACTCGAGCTGCTTCTTGAGCGACTCCGGCTCCCGTCCGACCTCGGTGGGGCGGATCGCCTCGTGGGCATCCTGGACCCGGCCGCTCCCCTTGCGGCCCTTGGGCTCGTTCGGGGTCGCGGGGAGGTAGCGGGGGTCGAAATGACCCTTGATGTAATCGCGGACCTGAGCGACGGCGCTGTCGGCGACGCGCACCGAGTCGGTGCGCATGTAGGTGATGAGCCCCACCGGACCTTCGGTCCCGATTTCGACGCCCTCGTACAGCTGCTGCGCGGCGCGCATCGTCCGCTTGGCGGAGAACCCGAGCTGTTTGGCCGCCTCCTGCTGCAGCGTGCTGGTAATGAAGGGATCGGGGGCCCGCTTGCTCCGCGGGTTGACCCGCACATCGGTGACGACGAAGGGCAGCTGCGCCGCTTCGGCGGCGATGGCGCGGGCCGTGTCCCCGTCCTTCACCTCGGGTTTGTGCCCATCGAGCTTGTGGAGCCGCGCCTGGAACGCCTGGCCGTCCTTCTCGAGATCGGCCGCAATGGTCCAGTACTCCTGCGGGACGAACTTGCGGATCTCCTCTTCCCGCTCGCAGATCAGGCGCAGGGCCACCGTCTGCACCCGCCCGGCTGAGAGCCCCGACTTGATGCTCTTCCACAGCAAGGGGGAGGCCTTGTAGCCCACCAGACGATCGAGGATGCGGCGGGCCTGCTGCGCGTCGACCTTCTTCTGATCGATGTCCAGCGGGTTGGCGATGGCGTGGGCGACGGCATCCTTGGTGATTTCGTGGAACAGGACCCGGCGCACCTTGTGCCCGTTGCCGAGCTGCGAGGCGACGTGCCAGGCGATCGCCTCACCCTCGCGGTCGGGATCGGTCGCGATCAGCACGCGGGACGCCTGCTTCGCGGCCTGCTTGATTTCGGTGAGGGTCTTGGCCTTTTCCTTGATGGTGACGTACTCGGGGGTGAAACCGTGCTCCACGTCCACGCCGAGCTTGCGCGGGGGGAGGTCGCGGATGTGGCCGACCGTCGCCTTGACGGTGTAGCCGCGCCCCAGGTACTTGCCGATCGTCTTCGCCTTGGTGGGCGACTCGACGATCACGAGTGCCGCTCCCGCACCGTTTCCGCCCTTGCGGGGCTCGGCCGGGACCGCCGTCCCTGCCGGGACGGCTGCGCGTGCCGCCGGCCTGGCCGCGCGCTTCACCGGTGCCTTGGCTTTGGCGATGGTCTTTGGCCGCGCGGTCTTTGCGACTTTGGCGCGCCTCACGCTCTTCGCTTTCTTCACTACCCTCTTCTTACCGGCCACTCGTCAACCTCGTGTCAATTTTCCAGCGGGACGCATCTTTACCATCCTGCCATGCTCCGCGCAAGCTTGAGCACTTCCACCACGACCTGTGCCGCGGTCTTGCGATCGGTCTCAACCTGCGCGTCCGCCTTGAGATAGAACGGTTCGCGCTCTTTCAGCAGCTCGCGCATCCGGGTCGCGGGATCGTCGCCTATCCCAATCAACGTCGCGCGGTTCCCCGGCCCCCGATCCTGGGCCGCCCGGTCCACCGCTTTGTCGGGTTTCGTCTTCAGATACAGGATGATCGCGCGGCCGGCCACCGATTCGAGCGCGCCCGGCTGCGCCGCCCAGCCGCCGCCGGGAGCGATGATCGCGGGCGGCGCCTCCAGCGCCGCTTCGACCTCATGCTTCTCCAGGGCCCGGAACGCGGCCTCTCCCTTCTCGGCGATGAGGATCGAGATCGGCCGGCCCTCTTTGCGCGAGATCACCGCGTCGATGTCCAGAAACGTCGCCTGGAGCTGATCCGCCGCTTCCTTCCCGACCGTGGATTTCCCGGAGCCGGGCAGTCCGACCAGGATGATGTGCCGCTTCACGATGCCGCCTCCCCTTCGGGGCGCCGGGATGCGACCTGCGCCTGATACCCCGCGACGTTGCGCCGTAGTTCCGCGAGCGAATCGCCGCCGAACTTCTCGAGCCATGCCTCCGTGAGCACCAGCGCCACCATCGCCTCCGCAATCACGCCCAGCGCCGGCACCGCGGTCACATCGGACCGCTCGGACTGAGCCTGCGCCGGCGCGCCGGTTCGCAGATCCACCGTCTGCAACGGCGTCATCAGCGTGGAAATCGGCTTCATCGCCACATGGCAGACGAGCGCCTCTCCCGTGGTCATCCCCCCCTCGGTTCCCCCAGCGCGATTCGAGCCGCGCGTGAATCCGGGGAGGATTTCGTCGTGCACCTCGGAGCCCTTGCGGCGCGCCGCCGCGAACCCCAAACCCAGCTCCACCCCCTTCACCGCGGGGATGGACATCAACGCCTGCGCCAGGCGGCCGTCGAGCTTGCGGTCCCACGAAGCGTGGGAACCGAGCCCCACGGGAAGCCCCCGCGCCACGACCTCCACGACTCCGCCCAGGGTGTCCCCCGCCGCCTTGGCGGCGTCGATGCGGGCGATCATCTCGCGCTCGGCCTCGGCGTCGAGGCAACGGACGGGGCTCGCGTCGGCGGCCGGGTTCAGGGGCGCGGGAAGCGGGGTGCGGTGCTTGGCGCTGACCCCTCCGAGCTCCACGACGTGCGATCCGATTTCGACGCCGAACTCTCCCAGCAGCAGCTTGCCCAGCGCGCCGCAGGCCGTTCGCGCGGCCGTTTCCCGCGCGCTGGCCCGCTCCAGGATGTCGCGGGCGTCCGCGCGATCGTATTTCAGGGCGCCGGCCAGGTCGGCGTGCCCCGGTCGGGGACGCGTCACCTGGCGCCGGCGCTCGGTTCCCGGTTCCCCTTCCGGGGCCATCACGTCCTGCCAGTGCTCCCAATCGCGGTTCCAGATCAGCATCGCCACCGGCGCGCCGATCGTCTCGCCCGCGCGCACCCCTGCCAGCCACTCGATCTGATCGCTCTCGATCTTCATCCGGGCGCCGCGCCCGTACCCCCCCATGCGACGCTTCAACTCGGCGTTGACCCGCTCCGCCGACACCCGGAGTCCCGCCGGCAGCCCTTCGACCAGGGCCACGAGCCCACGGCCATGAGATTCGCCCGCGGTTGTGAAGCGAAACACGTTTGCTGGTTTCCCCTCTCAATGGGCGTGCGAGGGCGGGCGAGGACGGGCCAGGACGGGCAAGGTCAACTCCGACCAGCCTTGGCCCACCTCGCCCGCCCTGGCCCGTCCTGGCCCGTCCTGGCCCGTCATTGGCCGCCCTCCCAATAACGCGAAAGCCCGACCGGTGGTCGGGCTCGCGCCGGTGACGCGGCCGCGCGAGGCGGTCAACCTCAACTACTGCCCTCCCGCCTGCCGGACCGGGAAGGGGTTCACGACCGTGGGCAATCTCACCATCGTGAGGCCGCGAGCGGTGATGCCGAACAGCAGCTGGTTGCCGAGCGCGTCTTTGGCCACGCGCAGCGGTCCGATGATCGGGTCACGCACCGGGATCGACCCCACCTTGCCGTAGAAGAAGGTATCGAAGATGTCGATGTTGCCGTCCGGCCTGGCGGAGAACAGCAGCCGGTCGTTCGGGTTGCCGCTGCCGCCGAAGGTCGGCGTGCCGCCTTGTCCCGCAGCGAAGGCATGGTTGTAGTTCATGTCCATCCCGGGGGCACCGGTGGGCGCGACGGAGGCGCCCTTCAGCCGCAGGCCCTCGTCCAGGAAGTAGACGGAGTCGGCGCGTACCACGTTGGTCAGGCCATTGAAGTTCGTCGCGATGGACGAAATCTTGACGCCGGTGTTGCTGATGAAATCGCTGACGTCCACTCCGGGCGACATGCCGAAATCGGTGTCGTTGTCCCCCTGGTCGCGCGGGCCCAGGCCCGTCGTATCGGGAGAGGTGCGGCAGCTCAAGAACGTGGGCGCCCCGTGGCGCAGCACGCTGCGGGTGGTGTAGCCCATGACCCGGGCGAACGACGCCGAGACGTTGCCCCCTTCACCGAAGAAGGCGTAGGTGAAGTTGCCGGAGTTGCGGGCGTAGGTCGAATCGCCGAGCCCGAAGGTGGCGATATCGACGTTCACACCGGCGCACGCCGACAGGACGACCCGCGTCTGATTGTAGGGCTGGCCCCGGCGCATCACGATCCGCAGCGTATCCGACGTCGAGCCAGCCGACGTCGCCCCGATCTCCCAGAAGAAGTGCGCGAACAGCTGGGTCGTGTCGGTGGAGTTGATCAGCTTCTCCATGCGGAGCGTGGCCCGCCCGGCGAACGGCGACGTGCTGGAAGGCGTGGGCGTCGTCGAGTAGAGCGCGAATACCGAGTCGGCGGCGCACGCCGTGCCGCCCGCGGGGCGGCAGACCGTGGCCAGGTACTGGGGCCGGTCGGAGAGGTCGTACTCCGTGATTTCGGCGGTGTATCCGCCCGCGACGCCGATGACCTTGTAGGTCTGGATCAGGAAGTTGGGCAGGTCCTGGCGCCAGGCGAGGCGGCGCACCCCCGCGCGGACGTCGAGCACGGACAGCTCGGTGCCGCCGGAGTTCGCCACGACCACGGTGTCGCCGTAGTTGCCCAGGGTGTCGCGCGGCCACAGGGCAATGCCCCAGGGCTGCGGCCCGGCCGTGGGGATGCCGCCGGCGACGAACGAGCTGTTCGCCACCTGGAAGATCTCGACGCGCGACAGCGCCGGGTTGGTCAGGTACAACTCGTTCAGGTTGGCGTTGAAGATGGCGTCGGCGATCTGCCCGCCCGCCGGCAGCGCCCGCGTGACCCCCGCGACCACCGAGACGGTGTCGGCCTGCGGCGTGCCGAGGACGACCCCGCTGATCGTGGAAAAGGCGCAATTGCGGGCCGCGGCGCCGTCGCACGCGTAGCCATAGACCACCACGTCCGTCGGGAACGAGGCGATGATCCCCGCGAGATTGAGCGGGAAGGTGTGCGTCTCCGCCGTCAGGTTCCCGCTGACCGCGATGGAGTCGAAGCGCAGCGGGGCCCCTGCCGTAGTCGTGATCTTCATGCCGATCCAGGAAATTCCCGAGGGGTCGGTCGCCAGCACCTGGACGCTGTCGGATACCTCGACCCGCTGATTGACGACCTCGGTTACCGACGGCGGCGTGACGTCGTTGGCAGCCGATTGGATGGTCACCTGGACCGTCCCTGAGGTCCCACGCCGACCGCCCGAATCCTCGGCAAAGCCGACCAGCACGATCACCCCGGTGGTCGCGACGACGTTGAGGGTATCGGTATAGACCACCGAGTCGGCGTAGGGCGTGCTGAAGGTGATCGAATCCGACGGCGGCGTGGTCGGGTTGGTGACCGCGCCCGCCGGCGAAGACTGGAAGCCGATTTTACGGATGCCGGAGGCCTGCACCGCCACCACCTGCACCGGAATGCCCTTGCCCGTCGAGGCGACGAAGTTGGGGAGCGGCGAGGTGAGGAACACCTTCAGCGCCTGCACGTTGGACAGGAAGATGAAGAGCGTGTCTTCGGCGAAGTTCCCCGCCCCGTCGATCGCGCGCCCCACGATCCGGATCTGGCCGCCCGCCCCGGAATTCCGGGGGAACACGATCTTTTCCTGGATATCGATCGTCGTGATGGCACTGGTGAAGGTGGTGTCGATCGGACCGGCGATGTAGCCGCCCGAGTACGTCAGCCGGATGGTCTTGAGCCCCAGGTTGTCCGTGGCGTGGATGTCGAACGCGAGCCCGGCGGCGATGTCCTGGCTGTCCGCGGCCGTCGTGAGAAAAATGTTCGGGGGAATGACGTCCTTCTGCACGCCGCCCGGGTTGCGGGCGGTTTCGCAGGCGCCCACGACTCCTGCGGCCGCGAACAGCATGATTCCCCAACGGGCCTTCAATCCGGCTGACCGCATGGTTGGCTCTCCCCCCCGCCTCAGTTCGCGCCGCTCGCCGCGGGCGAGGTGACGTCGTCCACGATGTGCGGCGTGATCAAGATCAGGAGATCCTGCCGCTCTTCTTGATTCGACCGGAAGCCGAACAGGCCGCCGATCAGGGGCAGATCCACGAGGAACGGAATGCCCGACTTGGTCACGTTCACGGTGGTGACCGTGAGGCCGCCGATGACCGCGGTTTCGCCGTCGTCCAGCAGAATCTGATTGTCGGCCTGCTGCGTCTGAATCGTGAAGCCGATGTCCGGCGTGGACGGCTTCACCGCCGAGCGCTCCGCGTGGACCTCCATCAGGATCTGCCGGTTGGCGGTGACGTGCGGCGTCACCTGCAGCTTGATCCCGGTGTCCTCGAAGCGCACCGTGGACCGGGGCGGCTGCGCGCCACCGCCGGCGACGGAGGTTCCCTGATCGATCACGCGCAGCGGCACGCGGTCACCGACCAGGATCTGCGCCGGCCGGTTGTCGATCGTCGTGATCGAAGGCTCGGCCTGCACGTCGGCCAGCTCCACGCGCTGCAGCGCCTGCACGAAGCTCGTGAGATTGAAGTTGCCGAGCGCCGTGGAGAAGATCAGGTCGAGCGCCGGGTTGATCACCACGGCGTCGGCGTTCCCAAGCGCCGACAGCTGGTTGCCGCCCAGGTCGACGATCGTCTGGTCGGCGCTGAACGTCCCGGTCGGGACGAGCGCGTCCGGAATGCCGTCGAGGTTCGTGTCCACGGGCTTGGCCGTTGACGGATCGGGCCGCTGCACCAGCTTGTTGAAGAACTGGGTCTGGGTGCCGAGATCGTAGCGCAAGCCGAGCTCTTCGACGTCCGTGCGGTCCACGAAGATGATCTTCGCCTGGATCGACACCTGCGGCGTACGAATGTCGAGGCCGCGCACGAAGCTCACGACGTCGTCGATGCGATTCGACACCTCGGTGATGACGAGGGCGTTGTTCGTCGTGTCCGCCACGACCTGGCCGCGGTTCTTGGTGAGCAGCGACAGCACCGCCGGCACCAGGCTCGAGGCCTTGGCGTAGTTCACGCGCACCAGGCGTGTCTCCACCGGCGTCGTCGAATCGGCGCGCGCCAGATCGGTCTTTTTCACGACGATGATGATGCCCCCGGCCTTGGTCTGGTAGGCCAGGCCCTGCGCGTCCAGGACCGCGGCGAATGCCAGGTCCCACGGCTGGTTCTTGATCTCCGCGGTCACCTTGCCGGAAATGCCGGTGCCGATCACGATGGTACGGCCGCTGAAGGCGGCGAACCCGGACACCACATCGGCGATCTCCGCGTCGTCCCACTGCACGTTGATGCGCGGCGCCTGCGACTGGGCGGCCTCGTCCCGATGCATCGCCAGGTAGGCGTCCACCGCGGTGGGCGTGGCGGCGGCCGGCGTGGACACCCGGGCCGCGTCGTCCGGCGAAGGCGCCGGCGTGACCGGGGGGGCGGGCGCGGCGGCTGCGGCGGCCACGGGCGTCGTCGCCCCGGCCGTTTCGCTCGACCAGGCCCCGAAGCTCGACGCGTCGGTCCCGATCTGCACGCGGACCTGGCCCTCGCTGCGCTGGATCTGGTAATCCCGCACCGCGTCGAGGTCGACCACCACGCGCACCACGTCGGGCCGGAACTGCGCGTACCGGACGTTCTTCACCCCGCCGCGGTTCTGCCCGTCGTACAGCGCGGTGGGCGCGGTGAGACGCGCGCCGACCAGGTCGAGCACGAGGCGGGCCGGGTTGGCGAGGGTGAAGTCGTGCACTTCCACGGCCCCCTGGAGGGCGACAACGACCTCCACCTTCCCGGACGCCGGTTGCACGGTGACGGCGCGAACCTCTCCGTCGCGTCCCCCGTCCAACGCCCGGAGGGCGGTGGGGAGGACCGCGAGGGCGAGCCCCGAGGCCAGAACTGCGATGCGCTTCATGGGGTAACCTCCTGCTTGGCGAGCGACAGCGTTTCCTGACGCTCGTAACCGAACTCTTGTACGGTGAACACGACGTCGCGGGGACGGATCTGGGCCACCTTGAGGCGTCCCAGCACATCCGAGATGCGCACGCGGTAGCGCTTGGCAGTGGTGATGTCGCGCAGCACCGCGACGCTGCGGGCCGTGTAGCGCTCATCGTAGTAGATCCCGACGAGTTTCAAATCCGAGATCAGCGGGCGGACGTCGCCCGATTTGAGGAGCGAAACGAACGGATCGCGGCTCCCCCCTTCGTAGGAGAACTGCTCACGCACGAGGGAGAGCGGGCCGGTATCGGGCACCTGGGCCGCGGTGGTGTCGCGCCGCGCCGTGGTGTCCTGCTTGGCCGTCGTGTCGCGCTTGGCGACCTGGGCGGCGAGCGGCATCGCCACAAGCAGCGTCAGGGCGGCGAGGCTAATGGGTCGCATTGGTCCCTCCGGCCGCCGGCGTGGACGGCTTCCGCTTCACGTAGGTCCGGAGCGTCAGATTGGCCTCGAGCAGGGCCCCGAGGGTGTCCGACAGCAGCTTCTGAGTGCCCTGCGCGGCGGGCTTCAAGACGACGTCCTGCGGCACCATGATGCGCCCGAGACTCGCCACGTCGGTGATGAACTCACCCAGCTGATCGTAGTGCCCGTATACCTCGAGCCGGTACCGGTAGATGTCGAACGCCGGCTCGGGGGGCTTCTTCTTGCCGGTGCTGGTCGTTTCTGCCTGGAATTTCAGCGCCAAGCCCGGCCCCGGCTCGACCGACAGCGGCGCGAACCGGCCGACCGTGATCCCCCGCAGCTTGGCCTTGGTGGAGATGTCGTCGATCAGGGTCGGCACCTCGTTCTGCTCGGGGACGAGCTGACGCATCCGGCCCAGGGCGGCGCGGTACTGCTCCACCGCGGCCCGCATGCTCTCGACCGAGCCGCTCGCCAGGTCGGCCTTGGCCTTCTTGACGATCGCGTTGAGACTGTCGACGTCCCGCTGCGTCTCCGCGACCTGGTCGCCGATCTTGGACACCTTCAAATCCCAGAGGAAATAGCCGCCGGCGAGACAGGCCACGATGATGAGAAAGAGGATCTGGCCGCGCGTGTCCTTGGGAATCCCGAAGGCCATGGGTTACCTCACCGACTGGACGAGCGGGACGGTGTGGATGTAAACCAAATCCGCCACCCGATAGCGCGCCGTCACGTTGAACGCCGTCACCGGCCGGTCTGACTCGATCACCGTCGAGGCGTTGGTCGGATAGACGTCGGTGAACCAGGGCGAGGCCGAGAGCTGTCGCAGGAACGTGGTGTATGCCTGGATGTCCACGGTGCGCCCGTCGATCGACACCGAGACGGTCTTCGGGCCGCTGGTCGTGTCGGCCGGCTGCGGGGTCCCCGAAGGCGCCGGTTGCCCCGCCGCGGGCCCGGCACCGACGAACTGCACGGTGGTGAGCCAAGTGTAGGGCGGCAGCGCCTTGGTGATCTGGTCCAGCATGTGCGGCCAGACGTAGCGGTCCGCGTCGATGCTGCGGATGATCGCCATCTCCGCGGCGAGGGAGTCCCGGCTGCGCTCCTGCTTCCGCTTCTCATCCACGACCTTGTCGTAGCGCCGCTTCTCGATCGTGACGGCATCGTACTGCTTCTTGACCCGGGCGAGCCGCGCGCCGTTGATCCCGAACAGGAGGAGGTTGCCCCCGATCGCGACCACGGCGACCGCCACGGCGCCGATCAGCCACGGGTCCTTGATCTGCGTGACGATGGTCCGGAGGTCGGGAATCTTGAACCGCCGCTCCGCGCCGCCCGCCTTGCGCTTCTGGCCCGGCAACAGGTTGATCTGGATCATGGGGTGCGCCTCAGCGCCAGACCCACCGACAGCATCAACAGGGGCGCCACTTCATCGACCGCCACGGTGTCGAACACCGAGTCCTTGACCCGCAGCCGCTGCAGGGGATTGGCCAGCTCTACCGGGACGTGCAACCGCGCCGCCAGCGCATCGTTGAGCCCGGGGATGCGCGCGCCGCCGCCGCTCGTGTAGACCCTGGTCAAACCACCCGCGGAGCGCGAGGCCGTCGCCAGGAACGCCGCGGCACGCTCGACCCCGACCGAGATCTCCTCGCCCCGTTGCTCCAGGTACGAGGCGAGATCCTCGCTCGGCATCGCTCCGGTGATCACCTTCTGGGAGTCCTCGGCCGACATGCCCTTCTCGCGTTGCAAGTCCTCACGGAAGCGCAGCGTCCCCACCGACAGATCGCGGGTCAGCACCGGCACCCCGTCCTCGAGGATGTTGACGTTCGTGACTTCGTGCCCGACGTTCACGATGCCGACCACCCCCTGCATCGCTTCGGGGTAGTTCAGCTCGAACGCGTTGTGGATCGCAAAGGCGTCGACGTCGATGATGGCGGGCTCGAGGCCGGCCTCGCGCAGCAGGCCCACCCGGCCTTCGACCAGCTCCCGCTTGGCCGCTACGAGCAGCACGGTCATCCGCAGCCCTTCGCCCTCAGGGTCCAGGATCTGGAAGTCCAGCTCCACGTTGGCCATGTCGAACGGCACGTGCTGCTCGGCCTCCCAGCGGATCACATCCCGGGCGTCCCCCTCCTTCATGCGATCCATCTCGATCTTCTTGACGATGACGTCCCGGCCACCGACCGCCGTGACCACCGACTTCTGGCGCACGCCGGCAGCGGCGAACAAACCCCGCAAGGCCTCCGCCACGATCCCGGGGTCCATGATTTCGCCCTCGACGATGGCGTCGGTGGCTACCTCCGTGGTGGCAACCTTGACCAGCTCAGGCTCGGCCCCATGGTGGTCGACGACCACCACTTTGACCATGCCGGAGCCGATATCCAGCCCAACCGTCGTCTTTTTGCCGCCCAGCAGACCAAAGAGAGCCATAGGTGCCCTGGCGTATAGGACAAGATCGAGGCGAACTACAGTAAGACCCGACCGTTATCCTGTCAAGCCTCGAACCTACTTGAGCCTAATCAAACAACTATCTGTTAGAAATGGACTTAGGCTGCTCAGAACAGCCGTTTCCAGCTGCGGGACGGGAGGGGTGAGAGTGTGCCAGAAGTGCGTAATGCTTTCTGAATGAAGCACTTAGAGTATATGACAGTGAGGCCGGTCACGCTCCCGCCAATGGGGCCGACGCCCCCTGCAACAAGACCACCGGTCACCTGTAACTGCCCTCCGGCGGGATGAGGGAGAAGCTTGCCACGCACCAAGACGAGGCCACCGAAGTGGAACGACCCCGAAACGTCTAAGTCACCGTCCACCAGTAAGATACCTTGTCCGTCCCCTCCCAGCAATAGCGCATCCCCCGTTATGTGGATAATGGGCACGTAGGCGCTGCAGGCGCCGGTCTCGGTCAGCGGATCCCCCCAGTTGGTGGATGGTGCCGAGTCGCAGCGACCCCCTGTCAGTGCGGGAGCGGGGGCCCAGCTCCCTCCGCCGACCGACACCGTAGCCTGGCGGGCCAGCTCCTCGAATACCAGGCCGTCGGTCATCGCGGCGACGGAATCCTGCGCGGCCGATCGCGTGACGATCGGCGTCGCACCCGCCACGCGAGCATCGTCAGTGAGCGTGACCGGGCCGCCGCTCGCCACCCCGGCGACACCAGAGTCGCCCACCGAGCAGCTGTCTCCCAGCGAAGCCCCACCGCCGAACCCGATCACGACGGAGCCGGCACCGAGCGACACGGGACCGCGAGTGGCCAGGGCCGCGGCGGGGCTGACACGCAGTGGGTGGGACCGCACCAGGCGTCCGAGCCGGGCCTGGGCCAGTGAGTCGGTCCCGGAGACATCGAGCAGGAACAACCCTTCGTTGAGCCGATGGATCCGACCGAGCCATCCAATGCCCGGCGGCAGCACGAGCGAGTCGAAGGGCGACGGGAGCTGGCGACTGAGCTTTGCGGGAGTCCACGCCGTGAGGATCGCCGCGATGCCCGCCTCGGCGCGGCTCTGGGCTCGTTCCCCGCTACGCTCGCGGCGCACCGCGCGGCCCTCCTGGATCGCGAGCTGCGCTCCCATCGCGAGCAGGACGGCGATGATCACCAGTGTCCACAACACGAACGCGAGCGCCATGCCATGGCGCGACGCAACGTGGGACCGGGAGCGGGGCGGAGTGGGGCTCACAACTCAGCGGGGGTTATTGCGCAGGAAGATCCGGACCAGGAGGCTGTCGGCAGCCGGGCGACCCCCGCCGCCGAGGGTCCGCGGCGCCTGGACCGCCATCCGCATTTCGATCGTGGCTACGCGGTCCGTCACCGCGGTCGCCAAACCGGTCGAGTCGAAATAGGTGAACCGGAGGCCGTCACCCGGCATGGGGCCCACCACCGGTTGCACGCCGCCGGCATCGCGCAGACCCGCATACCACGCCCCATCGGACGCACGGTAGAGCAAGTAGCTCAGGGTCTCGAACCCTAGTACCGGTGTGCCGACGGGAAGCGCGACGCGACGCCCGCCACTCAGGCGCGGGGTGAGCGTGAGGCGTTGCCCGGAGGATCCGTCGGGGCAACGCTCGGGGTCCACCCCCCGCAAACCCGCTCCCACCCACAGGGCGGAATCCGGGACGGCCGCACCGCCATCCAGCATCAGGACGGAATCGGTGGCCGGGTTGAGACCACGAATGGAGAACGCCCCCGAGTCGCGGATCGTGACCACCGCCGACCCACCGGTGTCGCTCCATTGGGTGGAACGGCACGCGAAGGCGAGCGAGCGCGACGCCCGGATCGTGATCGCCGAGGGGCCGATCGTGACCAGGTCGCCTTCGGTCGCGTCGAGATCCCGCAGGTCCGCCCGCAGGATGGCCGTCCCCGCACGCAACGACTGCTCGACCTCGATCCCCTGAGCCGCGCCGAGCGCCGCCGCGTGGGCGTCATGGAGCACTCGCGCCGCCGCGGTCGTGACCAGGCCAGCCAGCACCAGGGCGACCAGGAGCTCCGGCAGCGTGTACCCGCGCATCACCGGCCGCAGGACGCAGTGGCGGTCAGGGTGTCGGGGCGCCTGGGAGCCACGGTCGGTGCGAGCACGACCCGAGCCTGGATGATGGAGTCCGCGGGACCGGTCCAGTCCCACCGCAGCTCCGCCAGCGTCGCGCTGCCGCGGCTCACCCGCTCGGCTCCGTTCGTTGGGGAGCGACACGCCGTGGCGCGCAGCGCCTCGAGTCGCGCCGCGACACTCGACGTCGCGTAGCTGAAGCGGCGCGTGGCGCCAAGCTGGCGCGTCAACAGCCCGGCCTCTGCCGCGAGGCCCAGCAGCCCCACGGCGAACACGAAGAGCGCGACCATCACCTCCACCAGGGTGCATCCGCTGGCGTCGCCAAACCGCATCTCCGCCTCCTTGTGATGGCGCCGAGGATAGGCGGCTCGGCCCGCGGGGGCATAGCGCAAATCGTCGCGGCGGGAGGCGGAATTACGCCGCCTATTGCATCGAGCCCCGCGCCACTGGAGAGTGGCGCGGGGCTCGGGGAGCGGGGCCTATCGCCCGCTCAATGATTCGGAATCAGGAGCTGCCAGTAGGCGTTGATGTCGAACCCGGTCGGCTCGACCTCGTAGTAATGGCCCCGCGCAAAGTGCCCGGTGGTCGGGAAGTAGGGCGGCGGAGCATTGGCGCCGCACTGGTCGTAGGAGTAGCGCTTGATGTATCCCTCGCCGCTCGTCAGGCCCACGGCGCCGCGCTGCTTCTGGATGATGCCGCCGGTGAGATAGAGGCACCCGCGCCCGGCGTTCTTGCCACCGCACGGCTCCGCATTGTTGGATCCGGTGCTGTAGCTCTCGACGGTGAAGATGTCGAGCGCCAGGACGAAGCCGTTGATGAACTCGTCGTTCGTCTCATCCCAGTGAACGGGCGTGGCGCTGCTCGAGATGTAGGGGATCGGGTCGTTGATCAGGTTATCGGCGATCACGACGTCGTTGCCGCTGAAGATCCCGAGGATGTCCTTGCAGTTCCCGGTGCCCGGATTGTTCACGTAGGTGACGTCGTCGGCAATGATGATGTTGTCGCTCGCGGCGAGCGTGACGCGGCCGCGCAGCTTGCCCGAAACCGCCACCTTGCCGCTGACGTAGATCACGCCCTTGAAGTTCGGGTTCAGGACGCGCGACACCGGCCAGAGGTAGGGAGCCTCCGCGCCCTTCAGCGCCGTGACCCTCGAGTCCACCGCGCCCGGCCAGGGCAGCCAATGGCCACGCGAGTCGGTGGGGGTGAACACCTTGGGGGTATTGAGGCTGTCCGCGCCACCCAGGTAACAGCGCACGGTCCCGACCGACGGAGCGGTATTCTTGGCATCGCTCCCCGTGGTCCACGTGGTCAGGTGGTTGGCGAAGGTGACGAAACCGCCCGCCGGATGGTTCGTCCCCGCGCCGGTGTAGACGTGCCCGCAGTTCGGCGAATTGCGCACGCCGGCGACGTTGCTGCTCCCGGCGTAGGCGTTCGTGTCCGCGACGACCCACCAGGCATTGGCGGCGTTGGTCACCTGGTAGACCTTCATGAACCCTTCGTCGTCGTCGGTGGAGTCGCCGTCAGCGTCCAAGTCCAGGGCGACGAACTCGATCCGCGTCGTGGCCTGGCCGGAGGCGCCGGAGCTGGTGCTCGTGATGGAGGTGTTGCCGATCGCCGCCTGCGCCTGGAGCTTGGACAGATCGGCCGTCTGGGGCAGCGGGATCACCGCCGCGTTCTGGCGGTACCCCGACTTGAACGTACCGTAGGAAACTCCCGAAATCGTCTTGGCAGTGGTCACGGGACCGAAGAACGTGGCGCCCGACGACGCGATGTTGATCACGTCGTTGGAGTGCACGGGCCCGAAGATCTGGTCGCCGTTGGCGAACTGAATCGCCCCTTCGGTATTGGTGAAGTAGGCGTATTTGGAAAAGCTCTCCTGGAATACCTCGCCGCGACGCACCACGGTGTTCCCCTGGGCGTCCTTGGCCACCACGACCACGCTGCCGAACACGCCGTACTCTCCGGTGGACACGCCGCTCGGCCCTTCGTAGATCCAGCGCTTCACGTTGGGAATGACGGAGCCGTCCGCCGCGTACACCACCGCCCCGGCCTCGAGGGTCTTGTAACTGGTATCGGGATACAACGTCCGAGTGCCGTTGATGGCGGATCGCGTCTCCTCGATCCCGGCGTCGGCCACCGACTCGAGAACGGTCAGCCGGTCCTGGTTCTTGTTGATCAGGGTCGTGTTGGAGCCCAGCAGGGCCGCGCCGGCGATGATCGCCGCGACGCCCAGGACCACCAGCAGGACCACGATCAGCGCGATGCCGCGCTCGTTGTTCGCCATCCGGTGCGTGCTCATATGATGCTCCTCGCCTCGCTTCATGGAATGGTGACCAGGGCGCTCGCCGCCTGGCTCGACAGCGTCGGCGTGCAGTCTTCGGCCGCCACCGCGTACTGGTACTTGGACCCCGACACCACGTCGCGGTCGGTATAGGTGTAGCTCGCCGTCCCCGCAGACGGGAGCGCCAGGTAGGCGTCCCCCATGTCGGGGTCGGTATCCAGCTTGCGCCAGATCACGTAGCGCTCGATGTCCTTCTCGCCCCCCAGCTCGTCGGTGGACGCGTTCCACTTGACATCCACCCCGCCGAGCCCGGCGTTCCAGGTGGCGGTCACGGCGCTGGTGAAGATGGGCGCGTCACCGCACGTCTTCTTGTTGGCCAGCCCCACGTTGGGGAGCCGGATGTAGCGCGTGAAAGTGCGCTTCCGCTCCGCGCTCCCGGTGAGCCCGTTGGTGACCGTGAAATTCACGCGGACCGCCCGCACGCTGTCGATCTTGGCAAACGAGCCGGTGTCGGCAAGCGACAGGTGGATGGCCTTAGTGTGCTTGAGTGGCAGGCTGGCGGGCGGGACGGGCGTGACCGTGCTGTTGCCGCTGAACGGATCGGTGGCCTGCCAGAAGTACTGGAAGAACGGCAGGCCGGTGGTCTGCAGGATGTTCCGCGACACGAGCTCGGGCGCCAGGTTGTTCACCTGGCGATACAACACGTAGTCGTCGGTTCGTGAGGTCGTGGAATCCGCGACGAAATAGAAGACGATCATCTCCGCCGAGCTGTTGACGCCCGTGACGTTGTAGGTCGTATCGGGGTAGGCGAACGAGGTCGTAGGGAGCGTGAGCCGCTGCGCCTTGGTCAACGCGTCGATGCTGTTGTTGGGCGCATCGGGGTTGTAGTACACGGCGAACGGGTCCCCGGGGGTGTTCGTCAGGTAGTTGGCGTTGAACGCCACGATCGAGGCGTCGAGATAGATCAACTGCGGCTGGATGTCGGGCGCGCCGGCCCCGGCCGTCCGGAGATCCTTCTCCAGCTCGTTCAAACCGAACCGGGCGTTCTGGATCATCAGCACCCGCTGGCTGCCGAGGCTGAAGCTGCGGCCCTGCGCCCGCAGGAACGCCAACGCCCCCGCGAGCACGGCCCCGAACACAATCATCGCGATCATCATCTCGATGAGCGTCAAACCGCGCTCGTTCCCGAACCGTCGCATGGAGTACCTCATGGAGCCGCCACCGTTGCCGTGCGGATGACGTTGGGAGCGATCCCTCGACCACTCACCGTCACCTCGATCCTCTTATAGTCGTTGGCCAAACCGGGCCCGCCGGTACGGTTGATCACCGTCACCCGGGTGACCCCGGGAAGCGTGGGGAACACCGTCTCGGTCGCCACGTACCGCGTCTCGAGACTGTCGTAGACGGGGTCGGTGCGGACCTGCTCCACGCGATCCATCGCCAGCTCGATCGCCGCTTCCTGGCGATCAGTGGTGGTGGCCACGTGGACGGTGTTGCCCGTCGTCTTCGCCAGCAGCATCATGACGACCAGCAAGATCGTCATCGCCATGATCACTTCGATCAGGGTAAACCCGCCCCGGTTGTTCATGGTCAGAACGCCCTCCGCCAAGCCGGTGCCCCGTACTTGTACCACATCGCCCGCCCGGTCGCCCGCTCGATTTCGATGGACCGGCTATCCTCGGTGTGTTGCCCCGAGGTCGCCGCCCGGATCGAAGTGAGATAGAACCCGCCAGCCTCGCTGGCGCTGCCGTCGCGATGGAACACGAGCGCCGGGAACCCGTTGATGATCTTGGTGAACACCACGGGACCAGGCCCCATGGGCCGGGCCGGCGCCGCGCCACGACCGAACACGATCCCTTCTCCCAACGACACGCCGTGCACCCGCTCACCCGGATCGACGACGGCGTTGTTGTTCTTGTCCTCGTGTATGTGAATCACGTTGTTCGCCTGGTCGAAGGTGAGGATGATGTCGTGCTGCTGCGTGATCGCCTGCCGCTCGGCCGAGAGCAGGACCATGCCTACGCCCTGCATCGATGACTCCACGCGGTAATGCGTCACGTCGATCTTGGGAAGCGCGATGCCCAGCACCAGGCCGATCAGCGCCAGCACGATGAGCATCTCGATCAACGTGAACCCTGCCGATGCAGTACGAGTCCTGCCGCTGTAGCCCAGCCCGGTCATAGGTCGCTCCTCGGGTCGCCGAATCCCATTACAGATCGCATGCCATTGTGCAAGATCAATGTTTGCAAGAGCTTAAGAAATCCAGCTGAACTGCAAATAGTGCAAATCTCTGCACAAGTGCAGCATCTTGCACTACTCAAGACCGTACTGCTGCAGCTTGTAGAACAGCGTCCGCAAGCTCACGCCCAGGCGTTGGGCTGCGGCTCGACGATTTCCCCCGACGGCTGCGATCGCCGCGACGATGACACGGCGCTCGGCTTCTTCCGTGGCGTGTTTGAGGGTCACTGTCACCGGAGCGGTGGCCGCAGGGGGACGATCGCCCGCAGCGGTGTGGAAGTCCTCGGCCCGGAGGACATCGTGTCCGGAGAGCACCGCCGCGCGTTCGATCGCGTGCTCCAACTCGCGGACGTTGCCGGGCCACGCCTGCTGGGCGAGCCAGGCCTCGGCTTCCGCCGAGCAACGCAACTCACGCCCCATGCGCCGGGCCAAGCGAGCGGTGAAGTGCCGCGCCAGCGGCACGATGTCGGCGGGTCGTTCGGACAGGCGTGGCAAGTGCACCGTCACGACATTGAGACGATAGTACAGGTCTTCTCTAAACTTGCCGGCCTGGACCTCGGCGCCGAGGTCCTTGGCCGTCGCCGCGAGGATACGGACGTCGACACGGCGCGTCTTGGTGTCCCCGACCCGGCGGATCTCCCCCTCCTGGAGAACTCGCAGAAGCTTGGCCTGAAGTCCCAGGGGCAGCTCGCCGATCTCATCGAGCAGTAGCGTGCCTCCGGCGGCCTGCTCGAACAGCCCGCCCTTATCGGCCGTGGCTCCGGTGAAAGCTCCCCGCACATGGCCGAACAGCTCGGACTCGAGCAGGTTGTCCGGGATCGCCGCGCAATTCACCGCGATGAACGCGGCCTCCGACCGGGGACTGGCCCGATGGATGGCGTTCGCGATGACCTCCTTCCCCGTCCCACTTTCCCCGGTGATCAGCACGGTCGTCTTGTGCTCGGCGACGCGCGCCACCAGGTCGAGCGCGGTCCGCATCGCCGGGCTCTCCGCCACCAGGGCACGGGCTTCGGGTCCGCGATCGAGCTGCGCCCGCAACCCGGCGACGTCGCGGCGCAGACGCTCCCGCTCTTCGGCCTTGCGGAGCGTCAAGACCACCTCGTCGGGGCGGAATGGCTTGGGGATGTAGTCGTAGGCCCCGGCTTTCATCGCGGCGAGCGCCGCGTCTTCACCGCCGTAGGCGCTCATCATGATGACCAGCGCGCTGCCCCCGCGGTCGCGATAGGCCCGGAGGAACTCGATGCCGCTCAAGCGCGGCATCCGCACGTCGCACAGCACCAGATCGAACGGCTCGGCCAGGGCCCGGGTCAGGCCTGCCTGCCCGTCTCCTTCGGCCACGATTTCGTAGCCGGCGTCCCCGAGAAGCAAGCCGAGCGACTGGCGCAGCCCCGGTTCGTCGTCGATGACGAGGACTCGGCTCATCGGGAGGCGGAGAGCGAGGGCGGCTCGGGAAAGAACATCTTGAAGGCCGCGCCGCCCTCACGCGCCTGTTCCAGCCAGATCACACCCCCCATGTCGTAGACGGCGCGGGCCACGATGGCGAGACCGAGCCCCGTTCCCCGCCCTGGCTCCTTGGTCGTATAGAACGGCTCGAACACCTTGTCCCGGTCCTCGGGCGGCACGCCCGGTCCCGAATCGGCGACGAAGACGAGCACCCCCGGGAGTCCCGCCGGGAATTCCACGCGTGAGGCAGAGGACCGGCGTTCGCTGGCGCGAGGGAAGACCGTATTGAGCGGATCGGTGGCTCGGCGCGGTCGCACGCGACCGGGGTCATAGGACCAGGAACGCGCACCGATGACGAGCACCCCTTCCGGAGCCGCGTCCACCGCATTCAATACCAGGTTGACGACGGCCTGCTCCAGCGGGTGCGCGCGCCCCAAGATCGGCGGGAGGCCCGGCGTCACGTCCACCCTCGCCCGCATCGCCTTGAGCACACCCTGGGCCTGCAGCAGCTCGTGAGCGGTCCGCAACACCAGCTCCACCGCCACCGGCTGCAGGGCCTCCTCCTGTGGCCGGGCGTAGTCGAGCAGACTGCGCACGATGCGGTCGATCCGGTCGAGCTCGCGGCTCAAGCCAGCCGTCACCTCGGGTTCCATCCCGCGCCGGCGCAGCACCTCGACATAGGTCGTCGCTCCACCCAGGGGGTTGCCGATCTCATGCGCGATCCCGGCGGCCAGCCGTCCCACACTGGCCAGTTTCTCCGCCCGGACTAGCTGGCTCTGCGCGTCGAGCAGGTAATCGGTCATCCGATTGAAGCGCATGCCGAGGGTCGTGAAATCCACCGTCTCGGCCTCCGGAGCACGTGAGGCCAGATCGCCCTCCGCCAGCGCGTCGGCGGCATCGGTCAGGCGGCGCAACGGCCGCAGCACCAGGCGCCGCACGAGGTATTGGCCGAAGGCAATGAAGATGGCGACGTCCGCAGCAATGATCGTGACGACGAGCGGGAAAGCCCGCTCCGGCGCGATGACGCTGACCAGGAGGCTGGTGGCGACCCCGAGTACCAGGGCCGTCGCCGCCAGGAACGCGAGCTGCACCAGCAGAACGCTCGACAGCGAGGGCTTGACCGCCACGGGCACGACGCCGGTTGGGGGAGTTGAGCGCCACCAAGATAAGAAAAAGGAGCGGCGGGGAACACCCGCCGCTCCAAGCGCACCACCCGAAACCGGATTCAGCAGCTGCTGACTGGCACCGCGGCTCGCCTTCTTTGTTGGAGTCTGACGCGACGGGAGTCGGTCTCGGCGCTCCGCACGCGACCGCTCAACTCGGCCGCGAGGCAAGAAATCAGGCACGAAACAGAGCGGGCGGCGAAGATCGATCCGCCGCCCGCTCCCTCAACCTGTCAGGCAAGTCTTGTTACTGGCACTTCGGCTCGCCTTCTTTGTTGGCCGGCGCAGTCGACGTGGACCCGATGAAGATCGCGCAGGTCTTGGTCGTGTTCAGATTGGTGATCGTCGCCGTCCAGCCGTCGGCGGTGATCGCAATCGTCGGCGTGCCGTTCCCGCTGGTCACGTTGAACGTGAGCCCACCGGCGCCGATCGTGGTGGTGTACTTCACGGAATCCGCGAAGAACGCCTCCTCGGCCGTCACCAGGTTCCGCAGGTCCGACTTCATCGCGGTGAGGTACGCCTTCTCCTTCGTGTTGGCGAACTTCGGAATCGCGATCGCGGCCAAGATGCCGATGATCACGACCACGATCAACAGCTCGATCAGGGTAAAGCCCTTGCGGTTCATCTCTTCCTCCGGTTGTTCGTTTGGTGGGCGCTTTGTTCCCAAAGGCAGGCAGGGGCAAGGGGTGTGCCACTTGTGGATACTCTTGCTAAGTTATTATATAACAACAACTTAAGCAAAACAACATCAAGGGTGATAGCGACCTCCCGCGCGTTTCGCAATGGGATTCTGCAAGGCCCCTCGGTCTTTGCCTACGGCGCTTGCACTTGGTACCACCCCGCCTCCGCCGGATGCCATCGGACCGCCGAGTCCGCCAGGGCCCGGGCCAACTCGGGTTGACCCCGGCGGCGCGCCAGGGTGAACGCTACGCGGAGCGCGATTGGCTCACTCGGCCAGAGCTGTCGCGCCGAACGTGCCAGGACCGCCGCCCGCGCGGTGTCCCCCAGCCCGAGCAGGTAGAAGGCGTGATTCGCCTGCAAGTGTGGATCGCCGCCGAACAACGACTCGGCCCGGGCGTAAAACCGGAGCGCCGCCGCCGTGTCCCCCATGCCCGCGAATACCGCCGCTGCGGACTCGTTGCCCCGATAGGACTCGGGATGATCAGAAAGCAGCGTGAGCAGGAAGACGCGGTTATCCTGCCACGAAGGGAGACGCAGCAGCGAGCGCCCAGCGAGCACGACTAGAAGCAGGCCGGCCAGCACCACCGCTCGAGAGCGCGACCAGCGCCGCTCGAGCCAGACCAGACCCATCCCCGCGAGCACTGCCGGGAGTATCACGGCGAGGTACAGGTCCCGTTCGGCCAGCACGATCCCTGACGCGAACAGCAGGTTCGACGTCGGAAGACGGGAGACCGCGGCGAGGAGTGCCGCGAAGGACAGCGCGGGGGCCCTCCGCCGGCACCACACACCGAGAGCCACGACCCCGGCAACGACCAGTGCCCCCGCCACTGCGGCCAGGGAAACGGTGTGGCGCACCGGGATCACCTGCGGGCTGTAATCGGCGGAGAGATCCTGAGGCCAGAACAGGAGCCCAGCCGACCGGAGATTCGCCGGGAGGGCGATCCAAAGCCGGGCCAGCCCATCAGCTCCGAGAAAGGGTCCCGCCACGTCGGCGGCTCCCGCTCTCCCGACCATGGACCAGATCACCAGGTACGCGATCGTCAGCGCCCCAAGCCCCAGGTACACCGATTTCGGAACGCGCTGGACCGATTCTGAGTTGAGCCAGTCATCGAGCAGTATCACGACACCAACGACGACACCGTGCTCCTTGCTGAGCATCGCAAGTGCTGACAGGGCAATAACTAACGCCCAGCTACGGCGGCGGGCGGCGAGCACGGCGCCGAGTATACCGACCGCACAAAGCAGCTCGGCACGCGACACCAGACCGGCCACCGCTTCGACGTGCACGGGATGCACCGCGAACACCAGTCCGGCGAGCAGCGCCCCCGATTGGGGGAGCCAGCGCGCCACGACCAGCACGACAAACACCGCCACGAGGCCGTGCAGCAGCGCATTCGACGCGTGGAACAACCCCGCGGCCCCTCCCGAGAGCTGCCAATCGACCGCGAAGTCCAGGACCGTCATCGGGCGGTACAGCCCGCCCGCCGAGGGGGCCGGCCAGTATGGCCGGTCGAAGGCGCGGAGCGCGGCGCCAACGGAATGCGCCGCCGCATTGGCGACGATGATGGCCCGATCGTCCTGGACATACCCGTACCGGACCGTCGGGAGGTACAGCGCCACTGCGATGAGGAAGACCGCGAACAGGGACCGCCTCATCGCACCCGAGCCGCGTGGGCGAGCAGGGAGTCGGCGGAGGCGGAATCGCCGCGCAGCCGGGCGGCCATGGCCTGGTTGTGGTAGCTCACGAGACAACGCGCGCAAACCCGTTCCGCCGTGGCCAGCAACGAATCGGCGAGCGCCGGGTGCCCGAGAGTGAAAGCGGCATCCGCCGCTGCGAGATAGACCCGCGTGTCCTTGGGGAACAACGCCGCGCTCTGCTGGAACGACGTCAAGGCCAGGTCTGGCCGTCGGGCCCACAGGAATTGCCACCCGATGAAGTCGTGGGTCCAGTACGACTGGGGGGCGTCGCGAAGCAACGCCTGCGCCGCGGCCACGTTGTCCCGGAAGGCCGGCACCCGCACCGCCGACCGCACACCGCCTGCCAGCACCAGGACGCCGACGGCTAGCGCCAACGCCCGGCCGCGCAGGTTTCGGAGGGCTGCCCCGACGGCGATGGCCAGCCCGGCGGAAGGGAGGTAGAGCAGCCGTTCGGCGACGAAGACACCGATCGGGAACACCAGGTTGGCTACGGGCGAGTAAGCCACGCCAACCCAGGCGAGGCCGAACGCCTCTACCTTCCGGCGCTGGGCCCGCCAAGCCAGCACTATCGTCGCCCCCCACGCCCCCAAAGCGGCCGCGCCGGCGATGAAGCGGACATCGAGCGCGCTCGTGACCGCCGTCCGCTCCAGCGGTGAGTAATCGGTCGAGAGATGCACCGGGAGGAGCAGGAGCCGCGCGGCGTCGGCCAGGCCCGCCACTGCCGTGATCCGGACCTGAACTGGACTCAAGTCCATGAAGATCGGCGCGATGGCAGTGAGGCCCTCCCCGTACTGGCGGAACACGACGAGCCGCAACGCCGTGTACCCGACCCCGATCAGTACGGCGGCCACCGCAAACCCCGTGACACGACGCCAGGCGGGAAGGGGTCGGATTCCCGCGATCCACACCCCCGCCACCAGGGCGGGAGCCACGACCGCGCTCTCCTTGCTGAGCATGCCCAGGGCGAAGGCCACGGCGCTCCACCACACGCTCCCCACCTCGACCGCCGCGTAGACCGCGAGCAGGGTGAAACAGGTGGCCATCAAGTCGCTGCGCCCCACGACGTAAGCGACGGCCTCGACATGGACCGGATGGACGGCAAACACCAGTCCTGCGACGAGCCCCGCCGTGTCCCCCGCCCAGCGCCTGGCAAGCACCGCCACCAGGACGGTGGCGGCCACGTGCCAGAGGATGTTCACGGCGTGGAACCAGACCGTGCTGCCGACCTGCCAGTCGAGGGCGAAACTCGCGATGGCGAGGGGACGATAGACGGTGGTGCTGAGGTTGCCGCCCCAGTATGACAACGTGAAAGCGGTCCACAATCCCTGCAGACTGTGGACCGTCGGGTTCACCGTGATGATGGTGACGTCGTCCAGAGCGAAATGATTCCACAAGGCGCCGAGGTGGACCACCGCCGCCGCGAGGGCTACCGCACCGTACAGGCGCCTACGACCCACGATTCACCCGGAACAGGGCTCGTCCCCCGGACCACACACGGATCACAGTGAGCCAGCCGGGATAGGCGCCGAGCAGGTCGTTCAGCTCGACATCGGAGCCCGATCCATAACCTGAAAACAGAATGTGGGTGACCCCCTGGCGCTCGAGGTAGGCTCTTTGAACCGCCGGGGTGGGGTGAACCTCGACGCCGTGCTCGTATCCGTAGACGAAAAATGGGACCGAGATCTGCCCGGTGTAGAGCCAGACCAATGCCTCATCGCTCGTGGCCAGGACCGATCCCGCCGGCAAATCCCGGATCCCCGGCAGCAGCTCCTCGAAGTTCGCGGACACGCCACGCTGCTCGCTTCCCCACCAGCGTCCCGCGGCCCCGCGCACCTCCAGCAACAGGTATCCCAGCCCCATCACCAGAGCGACGATCAGGACCGGCACCTTGAGGCGCGGCTGCGCCCGGCTCAACCCGAGCGCTCCGGCCGCCCAGGCGAGACCGAGCCAAGGCAGGACTGCCCAGAGAAACCGGTCCACCAGGAACGGCCACAGCGCCAGGATCGCGAAATAGCCGGCGAGCGTGAATCCGATCGAAGAGCGTCGCGCCAGGAGCCAGAACCCGTACACCCCGATCCCGAGCGCCGGGATGCCGAACAGGTAGTACAACCAGCGAGCCGGCAGCCAACCCAGCGTGATCGCGCCGAGCGGGCGGACGAGATCCGGGGCGCTCCGCCCAAAGGCGCCGAGCCCGCTCTGCCGGACCACCTCCCCGTAACTGCCGTAATTGATGGCGAGGGCCGGATCGATCCCTGCGCGGTGCGCGATGGTCCAGGAGGCCCAGGCGACCGCGGCGAGGCCGACCGGAAGCGCCGCCGCCACCGCCTCGCGCAGGGGCCGGCGTCGCAGCAACAGCAGGTACAGCGGCAACCCCGCGCCTGCCGCCACGGCGATGGTACGGGTCAACAGCGCGAGCGCGGCCCAGATCCCCGCCAGAGCGGCCGCCCGAAGCGGGTGCGCCGGCGCCTCGACTTTTCCATCGGCGACGATCACGGCGGCCGTGAGCAGGACGCCGAACAGCGGTTCGGCAAAGAGGACCGACTGCACAGCCAGCACCGGGATTGCGAGCGCCGCGAGCGCAACGATGGCGGGTGCGACCCACACGGGGACCCCCTCGCCGAGCAGGCGTGCGCGCACCGCGTGTCGGGCGATCAGGGCCGCCGCGAGCGCCGAGAGCGCCAGATTGAGGAGCTTGGCCAGGAACCCCGCCGTCGCGACGGGGAATGCGGCAAACAGGGGAGCCAGGACGAGGGGGTAGAGCGGCGGATAGTGAATCGCCGCCGGCGTGCCGGGGAGGTGCGGGTGCACATACCCCATCCCCCGCCCGAGGGCGGCGGCGATCCCCGCATACAGGCCGTCGTCGTAGAAGACGCCGATGAGCGAACGATTCAACGCCGCCGCCCCGCCCAGCAGCGCCACGGCGCCGGTGGCGAGCGCCGCGCGGTTCTCCGTGCGGGCGGGTATCAGCGCCCGCGCCAATCCCCGCCGGGCGGGAGCAGATTGTAGCGGATGATGTGGAACAGCGCGGCGACCCCGTCGCGCCAGGTGATCTTCTTCCCCTCGGCGTAGGTGCGCCCGCTGTAGGAGATCGGGAGCTCCCAGATGCGCGCGCGCGCCTGCGCCAACCGGGCGGTGATCTCTACCTCGAACCCGAAGCGGTCGGAGGTCAGGGGAAGCCGGCGCAACAAGTCGGTCCGGATCAGCTTGTAGCAGGTTTCGAGGTCGGAGAGGTTCAGATTGGTGA
>Ga0335083_10000901_pt1 | contig 42498 bp, 28 predicted proteins | sample Lox_Sample_42_FD_206716 | JGI IMG/M metagenome (GOLD analysis project Ga0335083, IMG submission 206716) | Soil microbial communities from Loxahatchee National Wildlife Refuge, Florida, United States - Lox_Sample_4.2 | ecosystem: Environmental > Terrestrial > Soil > Wetlands | place: USA...
ACCCGGCTCACGTTCCCATGACCGAAGAGTTCGATCGCGCCAAGTGGACCTTGCCTCCTATCGGAATCGTTCTGATCGGCATCGGGATCGTCGCGGTCATCGGTGCGCTGCTGGTCTTCACCAATCGCGCCAAGCCCGTCGCCGCCGGCGGAATCAACAACATCGCCTCGGTGCAGCTCCCCGACAACACTGTGCTGGTGGCCGTACAGTTAAACATCAGCAACGCCACCGAAAAGCAGTGGTTCGTTCACGACATCAAGGCCACCGTCAAAACCGATCAGGGCGAATGGAGCGACGAAGCCGCCACCGCCACCGACTCGCAGCGCTACTTCCAGGCCTTCCCTGCTCTCGGCGACGCAGGAACACAAGTGTTGAAGTTCGACCAGAAATTGGCTTCCGGCCAGCAGGAAACGGGAACCGTCGTCTTCGGCTTCCCTATCACCAAAGACCAATTCGATCAGCGAAAATCGCTGACCGTTACCGTGCAGCCGTTCGACAATCTGCCCGTCACCTTCACGAAGTGATGTCAGGGCATAAGTCAGCTGATCAGGCTCCGCTACCAGATCAGTTGATGGGGGTCTTCAGATTAGTTCATTCTGAAGTATTTGCTACTAGGGCACTCCCTCTTACTTCGACGCGCTGCTTTTCAACTATCCCCTGCCGCGTGCTTCCACCGATCAACGCATCCCCGGTACCCGTGATCTCGAAATACGGCGGGGGTCTTCGAAGGGAACCATCCGCGGGTTGTGAAGAATACGAGGTTCCAAGTATTAGCGTTAAATGCTGGCCATCTAGTAACTGCGGAACAATAACCCTTATCGAAGGCGGCGGTAGAACGGACCATCCCTTTCCAAACCGCATAGTGATTGGTAAGGCGTCCTTTCCCAAATGAACGGTGACCTCGTCTGACTGGGGAGGGATAAACTCGACGCCGGGAAGTTGAGTGGTTTGGCCGATCGCAGGGAGCACGTAAAATGGCTTTTGGTAGTTCTGATCACCTGCTAACTTTATGTTTAAGTCCAGGTTTTCAAGCTTATCGCCTACGTTATCGATCCTGAGCCGGACGTCTGCGTAGTTAGTTTCGCTCCATCCTTCTCCGTTCCAAGTTGTAACTAAAGCGCGATCTGGAAGATTGCCGACTGCGGTAGTAAAGGACTCAAATTTCAAATTTAGCAGAACCGGTGATCGGGAACGCGCAAACGACACACTATAAAACCAGAGCGCTACTGATACTAAGCAGACAAATCCAATAAAGGCACCCCTTTCAACCCTTGTATTGGCACATTCGAATGCTGCCCACCAACTAATCCGGAGAAAAAGAATAAGGTAACCAAAACTGAAACAGACATATGCTAGCTTGACGGCTGGAGGACTCATGCTAAGGAGCCCATAACCGCTTGTGACGACCGCAGCGCCAATTGTTGTCACAACGGTGATACTTAGGACACTAGGCCAAATCCGTTTATGGGATTCAGCTGGTATAGCCCGCACGACGACAGACCCTCCTGTACTAACTACTGCAATGGAAGCATCATTATTCGCACGGCCAACTGCTCGTTGGTGCGCATTTCCTCCATGGTTGTGTCCTTTGTTCGACATATTCTCCGTACCTTAGCACGCGTCGTCGATTGAATCGCTCTCTTTTTGGCAAGTCTCTGCAATCACAAGGGCCTGCTCGCAGCCAAAAAGCCCCAGGCTGTGCATTTTCTATCTTCTCCCTCCGTGAACTCCGTCCTCCGTGTTTTCCTTTGACTTCCCAATACGGGAAAAACTTGTCAAGCACCCCAAACCCCAATTTTCCCCCTAACTCACTCGTTACAAACGAAATATAAATTTCCCGGATTTGGCACTTCACCTCCCTCCAATTCAGTACCATTAAAAATAGAGAGGGAATTAGGAAGATTTCCACGCGGATCTCTTCCGGTTTTTCGAAACTGGAAACTGAGGTTCTACTGACAACCGATAACCGAAAACCAATTTACTGACGGACTGATTTACTGATGAACTGGATCTCTGATGAGACTGATTTTTACTAACTCCTTTGTTCTCGGGGGGAGGGGGTACTCGGCAAGAGGCGAATCCCGCAAACCGCATTTCTCACTTCAAATGGAACGTCCGTAACATCTGCTGGAAGGTCGGCCGCAGGTTTATGAAGTCCTGGTCGGGAGCGATAAAGATCACGTACATCACCGATCCATCCTTGGACGGCAAGGCCACCAGCCAATCGCGCTCGCGTTCCTGCTGACCATTCTGGTCGGCCAGCGGTGACAGGCCATTGAAGTCCTGCGACAGCCCGTGAACGTTGTTCACCGTGATCTGCTGCGGGCTGCCGATGGCCTTCAGCGCCGGATTCGATTGCTGCAGAGTTTCGACAAGCTGTTGCGTGCTCTGGTCAATACTGTTGGCGTTCTGCGGGCGGAACTTGTTGATGATCGCGCCATAAGCGACGGCGTCGTGCGCGATTCCATTGTCCGGCGCAATCGTCACCGCCGACTGCGGATCGCCGTGCAACTGCCAGTTGTCGGGATAGCGAATCGTGTAGTCGGTGTGCGCGAAGTTCTGGAAGTTGCCGCTCGGTGCCGAAGCACTTCCGCCGCGCGCCGGTCCGCCATGATCGGAAGTATCACGATCGGGTCCGCGGCGATCGCTTCCTTCATCCTGATCCTGGTCTTCGTCCGGATCCTGATCGCGGCCGCCGCGACGACCTCCGCCGCCGCTGGTTTCGTCTCCGCCACGGCCGCCGCCACCGCTGCCGGAGTGGCCGCTTTTGACCTCCTGCGCGGAGTAGGTGCGCTCGCTCATCGCCAGCTGGTGAATGCGGGCAAAGTCGGCGGAGCTATCGGTGAATTGCTTGGGTGGAAATTGCGCAATCTCCGTGCGAATCGCCTGTGAGCGGTTCCCCGGATTCGGGTGATCGCTGAAGAACTGCGAGCCGCGCGATCCACCTTCTTCGTCGAGCTTGGCGAAGAAGAGCGCGAGCTGATAGGGATCGTAGCCGGCGTCGTACATGATTTGCGCGCCAACGTGGTCGGCCTGCGATTCCGCATTTCGCGAGTACTTCAGGAACGCGGAGCCGATGACGAACTGGCCGCCGAGCTGCGCCAGTTGTCCGCCAACGCTGCCGCCGAACAGGACGCCCGCCGCGCCGAGGCCGAGTTCGGGCACAAGCTTTTTAGTCGCCTCGTTGGTCGAGTGACGCATGTAAACGTGCGAGATTTCGTGTGCCATCACCCCGGCAAGCTGGGCTTCGTTCGAGCACGCCTGAATGGTGCCGAGGTTTACGTAGACGGGTCCGCCGGGCAGCGCGAACGCGTTGACTTCTTTTTGCGCGATCACGTGGAACTGGAATGGATAAGTCGGTTGCGGTAACTGTTGCGTTAGCTGGCGGCCCAAGTGCTGCACGTATTGAACGATGGGACTCGAATCGGGAAGCAACGGATACTGGCGCGCGACCTGGGCGGCGTTCTGGCGGCCGACTTCAATCTCCTGATCGACGGAGAAAACGTTGAAGCCGCTCGGCTTGGGCAGCGGAACAGTCGCCTTTTGCGCCCAAGCAGGCGCGAGAAGCAGGAAAGTCGCGAAGAAGAGACTCGAGATCTGACGCATAAGAGCAAGTGCAGCGATCCGCCGCGCGGACCCACAGAATTGTAAACACGGTTCTCGTGCTTTAGATGCGAGGGTAAGCAGATTGCTCGGGCCAAAAAGAAAAGGCCAGTCCGCATGGAACTGGCCTAATTGATTGCTTTCGCAGCTACTTATGGTCGCCGCTGGCGTTGAATTCGCGACGTCCGCTGCCGGCACGAGTGGCCTTGGCGGCAGCTGGAACCGCGAACTCCGGGCCGTATTTCTCGAGCAGTACCGGAACCAACGCGCCTTCAGCTTCTTTGACGAATTTCATGCGACCGTCGGCTTCGATGTCAATGCGCACGAAGTCGCCGAGCTTGATCTGAGCGGTAGCGACCAAATTCGCCAGCGGGAAGACCACATGACGTTCGATGGCCCGCTTCAGGTGACGAGCACCGTACTTCGGATCGGTTCCTTCCTTGAGCAGGAACTGTTTTACGCCCGGAGTGCAACTGAAGACGAACTGGTTGTTGCCGGTCGCCTGGAGAATGCGCTGTTGCACCATTCCCAGTTCAATTTCGAGGATCTGTTCGAGGTGCTCAGGCCGCAGCGTCTTGAAGACGACGATCTTGTCGATGCGGTTCATGAACTCGGGCGAGAACTTGCGCCGCGCCGCTTCCTGCGCGGTGCGGGTCATCTTGTCGTCGAGTCTGTCATCGACGAAGGGTTGTTTTGGCCCGAAGCCGAGTCCGCCGCCGACCAGGTCGCTCATCTCTGCCGCGCCGAGGTTCGAGGTCATAACGATCAGGCATTGCGAGAGATCGACACGGCGATTGTCGCCGAGCGTGAGCGTCGCTTTATCGAGAATGCCGAGCAGAAGCTGCCAGAGCGCATCGGAGGCTTTCTCGATTTCGTCGAAGAGCAGGATCGAGAGCTTCAGCTTATCGGTATGCCACTGATTCAGTGCCTCTTGCGTCAGGAGCGGATGGGTTTCGCGGTGGCCGAGATATCCGGGCGGCGAACCGATGAGCTTGGCGATCTCGTGGGAATGTTGGAATTCAGCGCAGTCGATCTTGATGCAGGCGTGGGAATCGCCAAAGAGCGATTCGGCCAGCGCCTCGACGACGCGGGTTTTGCCGGAGCCAGTCGGTCCAAGAAAGAGGAGATTGCCGACGGGGCGTCCGGGAGCGTTCAGACCGGCCAGGAACATCTGGTAGATTTCCACTACCTTTTCGACGGCGAGTTCCTGTCCGACAATTTTGCGCCGCAATGCCGCTTCAAATTCGGTGGCATCGCCACTGCGCCGGCTGGGGTCAAGCACCGCATTAATACCGGTTCTCATAACACCTTACCTTCGGTTGAAAGGTCACCGAAGCTGAAAGATGACAGATGGAAGGAACGGCGCTGGAAGTTGCTGATTCCGGTGCCTGGGGCCCCACTTACCCGCTCACTCCATCCGGCTAACCACTTAGATGCGAAATCTGGCAAACAAGAGAGTCCTGTGCGCCGACCGGCTCCGACGGCAACTTCAGCATAGTGAGAGGCTCTGAATGGCAAGAGTGTTGCTCACGCAGGTGCAATGAACTGTTGATTACTTTTGAGAAGGTAAGTTCATGGTAGGATTTGCTGAATCTCCGCGGTGGATCCCAACACTATGTCTCGCTCTTCCCGGCTCACTCTCTACATCGGTTTGCCATGCGCAGCTTTGCTTGGCGCGGGCTTGCTACTGATTCCCAACCGTCACGCGGCATTGAACGCTTCGACCGTGTCAGCCGCCAAAGCTCAACCTGCAACAAAACCGGCGACACCCGATGCGAATGCTCCGGCAGCGGTCGCGCCTCCGGGAACGATCCTCTACGCGGCGAAGAAGGGCGACACAGTCCCCGGACTGCTCCACAAATATTTGTGGCAGAGCACGTACATGACGGCGCCGGAATTTGAAGCGGCGATCCGCGAGCGGAACGACAACTTCAAGGGCGTCTTCCTGAAGGCGGGACAGAATTACATCATCCCCGGCATGGAAGGTCTGCCGACGACGGAGAAAGCGGTTTCGGTTCCGCGCGACTACGAAGTGCGCGCGATTTACCTGACAGGATTGATGGCGGCGAGCACCAAAGGCGTTGAGATCGTGAAGCAGTGGCGCAAGGTTGGCGGGAACGCCGTCGTGTTCGATATTAAGGATAGCGATGGCTGGGTGAACATTCCGTGGGATAACGCGCTCCAGCCGCCAATGAATCACCAGCCATACATCAAGAACCTGGTGAAGTACACGCACTTCCTGCACTCGATGGGCATGCACGCGATTGCTCGTGAAGCGATATTCCGCGACGAGGCACTGGTGGTGAAGCATCCGGAGCTGGCGGTGCACTCGCGCAAGACGGGCGAACCGTGGCGTGAAAACGGCAAGCTGGTGTGGACCGACACCTCGAACCCGAAAGTCCAGGAATACGACATTGCGCTGGCGAAACACGCGACGGAATCGGGCGTGGATGAGATCCAGTTCGACTACGTGCGCTTCCCCGCCGAGGGCGATCAGAAAGATGCCAAGTTCTACTTCGAGACGGAGCATCCGAAGTGGCAGCGCACGGACGTGATCACCGACTTTCTCTCGAAGGCATACGCTGAGTTGCATCCGACGGGAGTTCTGCTGTCGATCGACGTGTTCGGCGTGATGGCGTGGCAGCGGAATGTTGACCTGGCGCACACGGGGCAGGACATTCCGAACATGGCGAAGAATTGCGACGTGATGTCGCCGATGATTTATCCCTCGCACTTCTTCGGCATGGATGGAATCGCCAGCCCGGGCGATGCGCCGGAACATTTCATTGGCGAATCGATGGCGCGCTTCCAGAAGATCACCGCCGACACGCATGTGGTTTTGCGGCCATGGCTGCAGGCTTTCGCGTGGCGGACGAAGACGTATTCTCCGGAATACATAAGAGTGCAGGTGGCGACGGCGAAGTCGAAGAGCGGAATCGGATTCCTGTTCTGGAATGCGAGGAACGATTATTCGAAGCCGTACGCGGCGATGCCGGACATGGCAAAAGATCCGGCGAAATTCTTCCGTGGCGACGAGTTCGACAAGATGCCGAAGCCGGTGGTGGCGGCGTCGAGCGCGGCTCCTGCGCAAGGCAAATAGGCTTAGCGGTTGTGAGAAGCCCCACGGTTCGCCGAGGGGCTTTTTGATTTCAGATCAGAATCAAAGCGTGGTATAACTGTTATACTCGATGCGGTTTGATTACGATCTGCGCAAAAGCAAGCGTTTGCGTAAAAACCCGAAGCGGGGCATTGGGTTCGAAGAGGCGGAGGAAATCTTCTCGCATCCGTTCTATCTGGACCAGCGATCGGACGTTCCGGAGCAATGGCGTGCGATCGGCTGGGTAGACGACCGCTTGTACTCACTGGTTTTTGAGGTACGGGAAGACGAGGACGGCGAGTACTACCACTTCGTTACGTTGTGGAGATCGACGACGGAAGAACAGGACCTTTATGAGGAATACTCGTAAGCGCAAGAGTGCGATATCGGCGGAAGACATTGCACGCCTGGCCGATTCAGGAAAGAGCGTCTCCCAGTTTTTTACCAATACTGGACGAATGATGGGTCCCGTCCGCCGGGTGAACGTTGATTTCACTGGCCCGATGCTCGAGGAACTCGACAGTGCTGCCCAAGAACTCAATATCAGCCGGCAAGCTGTGATCAAAACTCTGATCAGAGAAGGCCTCGACCGCAGATATGTTGCTCGTACTGCTCGCAAACGAGTTCGGGGAGCGTGAATCGGCGAGTAGTGCTGTGAGATGAAAATCGTCTCGATCCTGCTGTCGCACATATCGAAAAGCAAACCCGTATAATGGAGTTCCACAAAAAAGTTGGCGGGCCGCGATGGTCGCGCCCAACTTGCGTTCTCGACGAGCGGGTGTTTTAAACGAGCGGGAAAGGGAGAGTTTTCGATGGCGATTCAGAAGACCGACAAGGTTTGGCATAACGGGCGGTTTATCAACTGGGACGACGCAACGCTGCACGTGATGTCGCACGTGGTGAACTACGGTTCGTCACTGTTCGAAGGCATCCGCTGCTACTCGCTGCCCACCGGTCCGGCGATCTTTCGCGCGCACGAGCACATGCAGCGACTGATCGATTCGTCGAAGATTTACCGCATTGAAGTGCCCTTCTCGCGCGAAGAACTGGTGAACGGGATGGCCGAACTGATTGCCCACAACGGCGCGTGGCCGTGCTACATCCGCCCGATCGTGCTGCGCGGATATGGCGAGGCGGGGGTGAATCCGTTTGCCGCGCCGGTTGAGGTGTACATCGCGAACTTCCCGTGGGGAAAGTATCTGAGCGGCGCGGAAGAAGGCGTGGACGTTTGCGTGGCATCGTGGGCCCGTTTCGCGCCCAATACGCTGCCGGCGATGGCGAAAGCGGGCGCGAATTACATGAACTCGCAGCTGATCAAAATGGAAGCCATCGTGAACGGCTACGTGGAAGGCATTGCGCTCGACGTTAACGGATACGTTAGCGAGGGCTCGGGCGAGAACCTGTTCGTGGTGAAGAACGGCAAACTGCTGACCGCTCCGCTGGGGAACTCGGTGCTGCCGGGAATCACGCGCGACTCGGTGCTGCAGATCGCGCAGGACCTGGGGATTCCGGTGGTGGAGCAGGTGATTCCGCGCGAGTTGCTCTACATCGCAGAAGAGGTGTTCTTCTCGGGCACGGCGGCGGAAGTGACGCCGATCCGGTCGGTGGACAAGATTAAGGTTGGCGCCGGGACGGCGGGCGAGATCACGAAGTCGATTCGCAACGAGTTCTACGCGATTGTGGAAGGCAAGAAAGCCGATCGCCACAACTGGTTCACTCCGGTTCCGGTGCGGGCCAAGCAAACGGTCAGCGTTTAGATCAGGCAGTTCGAACCAGCCCGGCCGCGCGCCGGGCTTTTCTGTTTTCAGTGGCTCAGGAAATGGGACGAGTGACGCGAAATTTACATCTTGGTCCTGTGGGTTCCGGTAGACTTATCGTCCGAAACCCAGCCGGAGGAGAGCCTATGTCCGCAACCGCAACCCTTCCCCAAGTGAGTGAAGATTTTGGCAGCACAACCCGCGACTTCGCCATGTCGATCTGCGAACGCGAAGCCCAGACCACGCGCCGCGTTATTACGGCAATTCCGGAAGACAAGAAAAGTTGGAAGCCCGATCCGAAAGCGAAATCGGCCGACGATCTGGCCTGGCATATCGCATTCAACGACGTGAACATGCTGGAGAGCATCGCCCGGCTGAGCTTCATGCCGCTGGCGGAAGAAACCGACACCGAACAGACACTGCATCCGAAGTCGATCGCTGAGATCGTGAAGTGGCACGAAGAGAATTTGCCGAAGGCAATGGCAAAGGTTCTTGCGATGACAGCTAAGCAACTACAGACCCCGGTCGATTTCTTTGGCGCATTCAACCTTCCTGCCTATATGTACCTGGAGTTCTGGAAGGTGCACATGATCCATCATCGCGGCTGGCTGGCGAGTTATCTGCGGCCGATGGGATCGAAGTGCCCGAGCATCTACGGAGGAAGCGCGGACGAGCCGTGGCAGGGGTGAGACCAGTCGTTGGCCGTTAGTCGTTGGTTGTTGGCAAGCGAGGGATGCGCCTTAAACCAGCGCGGACGAGGGCGTCCGCGCTACATCTTTTTTCGAGTTTTCGTAACCCCGGCTTTAGTAACTTCTCGGTACCCCTACCGATTGCGTATCCTGCTGTGTCCATGATACTTTCAGCCCACTTTCAAGGCTAACGCGGAAGACCTATGTCCATGCAAATCGATGATCTGCTCCGAACAGCCATGGAGCGGAAGGCATCCGATCTTCACCTCAAGGTCGGCAATTTTCCTCATATCCGCATCGACGGCGAACTGAACCCGCTAAGCGACCAGACGCGCGTAACGGCGGAAGACATGCTGAACATGGCGTTCAGCATGATGTCGAACCGGCAGAAACAGAAGTTCAAAGAGAACGCCGAACTCGACATGGCGTATGGCGTCGCCGGACTGGGACGCTTCCGCGTGAACGTCTTCCAGCAGCGCGGCAACGTCGGACTTGTGCTCCGCGTAATTCCGACAAAGATCAAGCCGATCGACGAACTGTACCTGCCGAAGATCGTGGATCGAATCTGCGAAGAAGCTCGCGGACTGGTGCTGGTGACGGGCGTGACCGGATCTGGTAAATCGACGACTCTAGCCGCAATGATCGATCGCATCAATTCGAGCCGGTCGGAACACATCATCACCATCGAAGACCCGATCGAATTCCTGCACCGCGACAAGAAGGGGTTCGTCAACCAGCGCGAAGTGGAAGTGGACACGCCGTCGTTCGCGTCGGCGCTGCGCGCGAGTTTGCGCCAGGACCCGGACGTGATTCTGGTCGGCGAAATGCGCGACCTGGAGACGATTTCGACGGCATTGCACGCGGCGGAGACCGGCCACATGGTGTTCTCGACGTTGCACACGCTGGACGCAGTGGAAACGATCAACCGTATTATTTCGGTCTTCCCTCCACCGGAGCAGAAGCAGGTGCGTATGCAGCTGGCGGCGACGTTGCGGGCGGTCATCAGCCAGCGACTGGTGAAGCGCGCCGACGGAGCGGGCCGAGTTCCCGCCGTGGAAGTGCTGGTATCGACGGCCTATGTGCGCGAGTGCATCATCACGCCAGAGAAGACGCGATCGATTCGCGAGGCTTTGGCGGCAGGCACTTCGCAGTACGGCATGCAGACGTTCGATCAGTCGCTGTACGACCTTTATGCGCAGGGACTGATCTCGTATGAAACGGCGATGGAGAATGCAACCAATCCTGATGACTTCAAGCTGCGCGTGCAGGGTATTTCGAGCACCGCGGATGCGGCTCGCGAAGAAATGCAAGGCAGCATGGGAGCCAGCTTCGGGCGGTAACAACTCGGACGGTGAGATTGAGGGAAGCCTGCGGGCTTCCCTTTGGTTTTGGAATGGCCGATTTGCAGTTGGCGAAGACCAAAAAAACGGGGAACCCGAAGGCTCCCCACAAGAGAAGCAACAATAGCAACTAGAAGGTGAATTTCGCGTAGAGCTGCATATTGCGCGGATTGCTCGAGAACACGGCCCGCGCGTTGTTGAATTTGCTGTTGCTTGGGATCAGGTAGTTACGATCCGTTCCATTGATGGTGGCAGGATTGACCGACGAATTTTGCGCACTGGCGCTGTCAACAAATCCGGCGATGAATTGCGGATGGTTGAAAGCGTTGATCAATTGTGCGCCGAATTCGAACTTGAAGCGCTCGGTCAAGTCGAGATGCTTCTTGACTCCGAGGTCCCAGTTGTTGATCGGAGGCATCTGCAGGGTGTTGCGGCCGGCGGTGGACAGAGCGCCGGGACCGGCAACGATGTACTGAGCGTTTCCGTTCTTTGCCAGATAGCCCACCTGATAGCCGCTGGTGCTCCATGACTTTCCGGCCAATGGAGTACCCGCAGCCCACGTGCCAGATGCGCCACAGGTAGCAGTTGCGGGCACGGTTCCGGCGGTGATCGCAGCAGCAAGACCGGAATTACACAAATTGGTAATCCCACTTCCTGTGCCCGGAACGCCGGAGGCATTGTAGATCGCGCGATCTCCGGCCGAGTCGCCGTTCAGGTTCGCGTCGGCTCCGCTCTGCACGTCCGCCCATTCGCCCGTCTCATAGATGTAGGTCGGCGTGAACTGCCAGTTGCCGACAATATTCTTGAGCAGGTAGGAGTTCGCGCCCTTGAAGAAAGGCACTTCGTAAACCGCGGATACAGAGAGGCGGTGAGCATGATCGAGCGCCGAGTTGGCGCGATCCTGATCGAGGTTGAGGCCGTCTTGCGCGCGGCGCGGAGTGAGGTCCGTGCTGTGGAAGTCGGCGGTGCTGTTGTCGATGGCGTGGCTCCAGGTCCAGGCCGCCTGGAACTCAAGACCGTTCGAGATGCGGCGGTTCAATTGGGTTTGCAGGCCGTGATAGGTGGAGGCGCCCCAAGGCTCGTACCCGGTGATGGTGGAAGTAAATCCGGCACCGGAGAAAGCTGGGACCAAGGAACCAGGAGCTTTCAGTTGCGCCAGGGTTGCCGGCAGGGCATCGAGTTGTGCTTGCGTGGGAGCTTGAAGGAACGTCGGTAAGTAATTTGATGAGCTCACCAATGCACGGCGGTCAATCTGATCCTGCACGTTGAGATGAACGCCGCGGGTTCCGACGTAGCGAACTTCCAGCGTGTAGTCCTTGCCGAAGGTGTGTTGAACCCCGAGATTCCAGCTTTCGGAATAGGGATATTTCACATTGATCGGCAGATAGCTGGAGGTCAATGAGCGGGCCGTCGCAGCGTCATAGGTGGTGATGCCGCTGCTGGCTTGCGGCGGAATTCCACCGTTGGCCATGAAGGCTCCCGTCGGACTCGCGCAATCGGCAGTCGTGGTCGCGTTGCAGTCGATGGTGAAACCGATCTGCGGCGGACGTGAGAGCGTGCCGATATTGTCATAAAGAACGTCGTAGGCCATACCGAAGCCGCCACGAACGGACCAGGTGTCTTTGCCCTTCGGCGACCACGCAAAGCCGAGGCGAGGCATGAAGTCATGCTTCGGTGCTTCGGGCGAACCGATGGTCAGAACTCCCGGGACACTGGCAAGACTGTTGAGGCTCATCTGCGTCCAACCATATGGAACGCCGGTGTACTCGTAACGCAGGCCGAGATTCAGCGACAGGTTGGGCTTCACCTTCCAGGTATCGTTGACATACCAGTAGATGGCCTTCTCGTCGCCAGAGTAGCCGACTGCGCCAAAGCTCCGCTCGCCGAAGACGGGCAGAGTGTCGTTGAGGAAGTCGCTCATGGTGTTCCACTCGTAGTCACCGCGCGAGCGCTGAACGAAGAGCTGAGGATCGATGTATTTGCGGGCTTCGGCGCCGAACTTCAGGCTGTGATTGCCCTTGATCCAGCTGATGTTGTCGACGATGGAGTAGGTGTTCTCGACCGCGTACTGCGGAGCATTGGGATCGGGACCGACATTGAGTCCGAGATCGTCGAGGGTGACGTTGGGAAATGCGTCCTGACCGGGGAATTTCGCGCTCGGCACGGTGTAGTTGTTGGCCGTGCGGTTGTAGCCAACGCGGAATTCATTGGTGACGGACGAAGAGAATTGGTGGTACTCAGCCAAGGTCACCAGGTGATAAGGAACAATCAGGCTGGTGAAGAACGTCGGCAGGGCCGCGCCGGCGTCGATGGTAGTGAACTTGTTGTAGATGTAGCGTCCACGGATCTGGTCCTTCTCGCTTAGGTTGTAATCCATGGAGGTGGTGAGGAATTCGCCGTTCTGATAATTGGGGGCGACGATGGGAATCACACCGATCTCGACCGGCACATTGGCCTTTGTGGTCGGGTTCATCACGTTGACGGTCGTTCCCGGGCAAACTCCGCTGGCAACCTGGTCGGCGGTGCAAACTGCAGGAGCAATCGCGTATTGCTTCAAGCCGCTGAGGTTGTTCTGGTTGAGTCCGGTAATGCCGGCAAGAGTGGTGTATCCGGTCGCAGTCGGGGCGAGCAGCGGGCTCGACGTCGCGGACTGACCGATCGGGTTGTATTCGAAGTTGGCAAAAAAGAACAACTTGTTCTTGATAACGGGGCCGCCGACCTGTCCGCCAAAACGGTTGTTGTCGTAGCGGGGATTCGAGGTAATGCCCTGGTTGACCAGGATTTGATCAACCGCGTTCAGGTTGCGGTTCTGCATGTACTCGTAAGCGCGGCCATGGAAATCGTTAGAACCGCCACGGACGACAGTGTTGAACTGGCCGCCCGAGGAGTGTCCGAACTCGGGGCTGAACTGATTTTCGAGCACCGAGAATTCGGCCACGGCATCGTTCGGAACATAGACGAGGGGTCCGGTGACACCCTTGTCGTTGTTGTCGACGCCTTCAATCGTAAAGTTGTTGTTACGCGGACGCTGACCGCCGACGGAAGGTCCGGTGCCTGCGCCCATGCTACCCGCGCTGGCCACACCGGCCTGCAACATCGAAAGGTTGAGCACGCCGAGACCTACGCTGGCGGCCGGAAGATCCTGTAATTGAGCCGAGTCGTAAGTGGACTGGATCTGCGCGGTGGTGGTATCGATCAGGGGAGCCGCGGATCCGTTGACTTCGACGGTGGTGGAAACGCCGCCGACCTGCATGTTGAAGTTGGCCGAAACGGTCTTGTTGAGTGCCACGGTAACGCCCGTCAGGGTTGTGTTGGAAAATCCCTTGGCAGAAGCGGTAATGTCATAAGTACCGATTAAAAGATTGGTAAAGCGGTATTCGCCAGTTGCATTGGTAGTGGTGGTGCTTTTGACGTTGGTTGCGGTATTGACGGCCACAACGGTTGCCCCTGTCACCGCTGCACCGGAATTATCGGTAACCGTCCCCACCAGGTCGCCGCTGATCGCCTGGCCCATCATGAGAACCGGCATCAGCAACGCCATGGTTAGACATAGAAATCTCAAGAGATTTCTCATCGGTAATCGCCTCCTCTGAATTGTTCGACTTAGCTTGCGATAGTCGAAACGGTATGAGCTTGAACCTGAAGTCCCCGGGCACAATGCGAGACATGCCTCTGGGTACATTTACAAATGCAGTTGCCCATCCAAGAGGGTGTGATCTATGAACATTGCAGACAGAGTCGATTGAAGCATTTGCCATTTTGGGAATGAGCAAGTATGTGAGTTTTTGGATAGTGCCAAAACGGGATATGAACTTTGGAAAACGAGCAGTTCCGTTATGGGAAAGGGCGCTTCCGAAAAACTGAGTTTGCGAGTGATTCTGTCCGAAATGCTGTGGGCGACTTTTTCTTTGCGCGGCAGTGCGTTAACGTAGCGGGATGCCATTCGCGCGCAGCAAACGAATTCTTTCCGACGAAGCTTCGCTTTATGAGTACGCAGTGGGCGCACTGGGGCGGCGGATGCGAACAGTTGCAGAGCTGAAAAGATTATTGCGCGATAAGGTTGAGGATTCGGAGCATGGGCGATTGCTGATCGAGGTGGTGATCGCCAAGCTGAAGGATCAGAAATATCTCAACGACACGCAGTATGCGTCGTCGTACTCGACGTTGCGCAAAGAGAACAATCGTTTTGGGCGGCGGAGGGTGGTCCAGGAATTGAAGCAGCGCGGCGTGCATGAGGAGATCATCGAGAAGACCGTCGCCGCGACCTATTCGGATACAAACGAAGAGATGCTGGCGCGAGATTATCTGCGGCGCAAACGCTTGAAAGAGCCGACAAACGAAAAAGAAACGGCACGAATTTTTCGCGCGCTGATACGCGCAGGATTCGGTACGAAGACGATATTCACCATCTTGAAGAAGTGGAATGTCGAGGATGAAGTGCTGTCGGCGCTGGAGGGAGAAGCGCAGTCGTAGGGCTCTGCCAGCGGAGGTCACCGGCAGAGCTTGATTGATCGTGTCTGGCCGCCGAGCTTAGCGGCAGGAATCGCTGATCATCTTCACGCTGGAGACGCGGAAGTCGGCGTAGTTGTTTCCGCCGGCCTCGGCCTTTTCCGTGCTGGCCCGCTTGGCTTCTTCCGAAGCGTTCTCGTGAACAGATGTACCGGTGAGCGCGACTTTGTGTCCGACATGATCGGCGACCTTGTCGGCCGAATCGGTCAACTCCCAGGTTTTGCCGTTCTCGTCTTCAAGGTAGTAACCGCCGGCTTCATTTCCCTTGTGCACGCATCCGGTGATGGTCTTGGATTCACTGCCCACGGGCATCTTCGGCTCGTTCTGCGCCGATAGCAGAACCGTCGTCGAAACGAGAAGCGCGAGCAAACAACCGAAGCGAGCGATCTGGCGAACTGACATGGAAGCCTCCTTGCGGCGGACGGCGAGCGGAACGTCCTTGGTACATGGATGGTGGTGACGGCGGTTGAGGGTGTCTGGGATGCGGGACAATTGTGCAGCCTTCGCAACGGGCAGCGGAGCGAAGGGCGGGCGCGTTATCTCCCCTGATAAAATCTAGGATTACTCTTGTTTCCCGGACACATTATGCTCACCGGTTCACAGATTCGCCGCAAGTTTCTCGACTATTTCATCCAGAACGGACATAAAGAGGTCCATTCGTCGTCGCTGGTACCGGCGAACGATCCGACGCTGCTCTTCACCAACGCCGGCATGAACCAGTTCAAAGACGTGTTTCTTGGGCTGGAGAAGCGCGACTACAACCGCGCGACGACGTCGCAGAAGTGCGTGCGCGCGGGCGGCAAGCATAACGACCTGGAGAATGTCGGGTTCACCAATCGCCACCACACGTTTTTCGAGATGCTGGGGAATTTCTCGTTCGGCGATTACTTTAAGAATGATGCGGTCCGGTTCGCATGGGAGCTGATCACCTCGCCCGCGTGGTATGGCATTCCGGCAGACAAGCTATACGTCACGATTTTCAAGGGCGAAAACGGAGTCGCGAGGGACGAAGAAGCGTATCGGTACTGGCACGAGGATCAGGGCGTGCCCAAAGAACGTATCTACGAGTTCGGAACAAAAGACAATTTCTGGCAGATGGGGGACACGGGGCCGTGCGGTCCGTGCTCGGAGATTCATTACGACATGGGACCGGCGGCGAGCGACCAGGGCCACACGAATTGCGAGTTTGGCTGCGAATGCGGGCGCTACGTGGAGATCTGGAACCTGGTGTTCATGCAGTTCGACCGCGATGCGTCGGGAACTTTGACGCCGCTGCCCAAGCCGTCGATCGACACGGGCATGGGACTCGAGCGCATAACGGCGGTGTTACAGGGAAAGCTGTCGAACTACGATACGGACCTGTTTGTCCCGCTGATGAAGCGCGCGGCGGAGTTGTGCGGGGTTCAGTTTGAGAAGGAAGTAAAGACCGAATCGGGACGCAGCGGCGCGGCTTCGCTGCGTGTGATCGCCGATCACGCGAGGGCGGCGACATTCCTTATTTCCGACGGAGTGATTCCCGCGAACGAAGGACGCGGCTATGTGCTGCGCAAGATCATTCGCCGGGCGATTCGTCATGGGCGATTGCTGGGGCAGAACAAGCCTTTTCTCTACCAGATGGTGTTTGCGGTTGGGGAGCTGATGCGGGATGCGTATCCGGAACTGGTGGAGTCGCAAGAGCGGGTGGCGAAGACGGTGGAGGCGGAAGAGACGCGGTTTTCGAGGACGCTGGATGTTGCCCTTGCGAAGCTTGACGAGTTGATTGACAAGGCAGCGCGGGGTTTCGACAAGACTTCGGATGCCACGCTGGATGCTACTGTCGGCGGATCCACAAGAGACGAGTTGGCCTACATCCGCACTCGCGCGAAAATGCTAGACGGGGCGGACGCATTTAAGCTCTATGACACATTCGGATTGCCGCTCGACTTCATTCAGGATGCCGCTCGTGATGCGGGCGTGGAGTTCGATCAGGCTGGTTTCGATCATGCGATGGCCGAGCAGCGCACCCGCGCTCAAGCTTCATGGAAAGGCGCGGCGAAGCAGACGGCCAATCCCGCCTATCAGCAACTAGAGAAGACAGTTTTCGAGGGCTACCGGCAGACCGAATCTTCAGGGTGCGAAGTTGTCGCGCTGATGCGCAATAACGCTGGGGTTCAGGAGCTGAAGGCGGGACAGCAGGGAGAGGTCATCCTCGATCACACGCCGTTTTACGCTGAAGCCGGAGGGCAGGTCGGCGATCGCGGCGCGTTGTACTCGCCGGGAAAAGCGTCGGTCGTCGCCGAGGTTGAAGGATGCTATTACCCGGTGCAGGGCGTGCGCGCGCACAAGGTGGTCGCAAGGGAAGATATTCGTATCGGCGATCGAGTGGACGCGGTGGTGGACTTGAACATTCGACAGGCCACGATGCGCCATCACACGGCGACGCACCTTCTTCATGCCGGATTGCGCGAGGTGCTGGGCAAGCACGTCAAGCAGGCGGGATCGCTGGTTTCACCCGGACGACTGCGCTTCGACTTCTCGCACTTCACCGGCGTCGAAGACGAAGAGCTGCAGGACATCGAAGACATCGTTAACAAGGAAGTGCTGAAAAACCAGAAGGTCGACATCATCGAAGACGTGCCGATTGACGTCGCCGTGAACGAGTATCACGCGATGGCGCTGTTCGGCGAGAAGTACGGGGACAAGGTGCGCGTGATCAAGATTGGCGACTTCTCGACCGAGCTATGCGGCGGCACGCACACGATGGCCACCGGCGAAATTGGACTCATCAAAGTTCTCGATGAAGGCAGCGTTTCGTCGGGCGTGCGGCGCGTGGAGGCGGTGGCGGGAGAGAGCTCGCTGCGGCATTTCCGCGCCGACCATCAGCTGGAACACGTCGCGCGAAAGGTGATCCGCTTCGGCGAGGAGTCGGAAGGCTCGCTGGCAACGGCACTGCAGAAAGAGCTGATGATCCGCGATGACGAGATCAAGCGGCTGAAGAAAGAACTGGAGCAGGCGCGGATGAAGTCGGCTTCGGCAGCGGCGTCGTCGGTGGAAGACAAGATTCGCGAGGTCAACGGGGTGAAGGTACTGGCGCACCGGGCTGACAATCTCGAGCGCTCGCAATTGCGGACGCTGGTCGATAACCTGCGGCAGAAGGTGGGATCGGGCGTGGTGGCGGTCGGATCGGCGACAGATGGCCAGGTGGCGCTGATCGTCGGCGTGACCAAAGACCTGACGAGCCGCGTGCAGGCTGGCAAGATCATCTCGCAGATCGCACCGAAGGTCGGCGGCAAAGGCGGCGGACGACCGGACCTGGCCGAGGGCGGGGGCACGAATCCCGCGGCGCTGGATGAAGCACTGAACGCGACGTATGAGGTGGTGGGGGCGATGCTGAAGTGAACTGTTGTAGCGCGGACGCCCTCGTCCGCGCCAACGTTAATTGCACCACCAAGGCTCTCCTCCTAGTTACACGCTCCCGCACATCACAATAGATGGTGAGCAACTGCCACGCGAACGGGGGCGTCCGCGCTACATACTCGCAGGATGGCGGAAGGGCTATTCCACCGGCGCAGGCTTCCGCACTATCAACCTGACGACAAGGCAATCTTCGTCAGCTTTCGTTCGTATTTCACACTGACGCCTGCCGCCAGGTCACTCGTGCTCAAATCCTGTCTCTACGAGCACAAACGACGGATTCAACTCTATGCCGGGGTGGTCATGCCCGATCACGTCCATCTTTGTTTCTCATTGCTGAGACACCCGGAGACTACCGCAAGCTATAGGCTTGAAGCCGTGATGAAGGACTTCAAAAGCGTATCCGCGCACCGCATCGTGAGATTGATGGATCTTCCGTTTGTCTGGCAGGAAGAATATTTCGATCACGTGTTGCGAAGCTACGAACGATTGGAAGGTGCGATGGAGTACATTCGGCAGAATCCGGTGAAAGCAAGGCTTGCCTCTACTCCCGAGCAATATCAATGGCTGTGGGAGACTGACGACTACATCGATTGACGATCTACAATGTAGCGCGGACGCCATCGTCCGCGCCGGACATCAACACAGCCATAGATTACTATCGCAAACGTTAAGGCAATGCTGCCATGATGTTTGATGGCGGCGACGTCGTTGGCGCGGACGAGGGCGTCCGCGCTACATATTCCTCTATCCCTTCACCCAACTCTCCCCATTTAACGGATTCTGTTTCGGCGGCTTAAACACAGCGAACTTTTCGCTCCACTTGATCTTCGCGGTCATTTGCATCACTACGAACAGCGTCACGATGGCGCCGATGGTGATGGACAGGCCGGTGAATCCTTTGAAGAAGAACGCGTACGAGAAGAGCACCAGGTAGATGAACTGGGCCAACCCGGCTTCGACGAAGGCGAACTTCGGTCCGACCACGAGGCGCAAGTAGCTCACCACGAGAAATATCGAGACAACAGAACAGATCGCGAAAGCCAGGTGGATCGAGATGTGATCGACCAGGTAAGCCAAGAGCAGGTGGAAGGCGAAGAACGAAGTTGCCAGGAAGAAGTAGTTCATGGGGTGCAGGTCGATGCCGCGCATGGTCGAGATGATGAACATCAGAAAAAAGAAGAACAGCAGCGAGACGGGCGCGAAGTAGCTGATCTGACCGGCGAGTGGACCGGGCTGAAGCTTTTCCGGCATGGTCATGCCGATCTGGAAGCCGGAGATCAGGTTCGAGTACTTCCATGTCAGGTCCCAGCCGTTGGAAGTCACGCGCTTTTCGGTTGGTGAGAGCGTGTTCTCAGCGAAATCGATGTCGCGGAAGTTCGTATGCATGTTGAGGGTGAAATTGCGCGCCTGCGCGACGTCGGAGCCGAGTTTGTACTGCCAGGAGTCCATGCCTTGCGAGCGGTACCCGACCTCCATAGTGACCGTCTTGTGAGCTGGAACGTTGGCTTGGGCAAGGATGGAACCACTGTCGTTGGTGGTGGCGACCGGCTGGCCGTCGATGCGAACGACCATGTCGTCGTAGATGGCCTTGTCGGCGGGAAACTTCAGGCGAAAGTTGGTGAGGTGGTCATCGCCGGTGGGATTGGTGAAGGTGTACTGACCGAAGAATTTCACTGCGTACGTTGAATACCAGAGCAAACCCTTCTGGCGGTGGGCGAGGTCCAGGGCGACGTCTACACTGCTGCTCTCTGGCGCGAGCGTGTGGTCGGTTTTGTCCTCGTAGGTTTTTGTGACCATTCTTCCGTGCTCCTCCTTCTCGTAGGTCTTGACTTCGGTGGTGGTATAGACGGCGGTGGGGGGATTTTGCTCCTGCGGCGAACCCCAAGTTGAGCCGACTTTGGAACGCGAGCCTTGATCGGACGAGTAGGTCCGGGAAAAAATGGTTGAGCCCAGGATGATCCAGGCAAACGAGGTACAGGTGAAGATGAACATCAGCGCAACGAGTCGTTTGGTCACATGCTCTCCCTGACTGTGAGGCTCCGCGCCGCCACGGAACCGGCCAGTCCGAAAGAAACTTTACAGCAGAGAACTTTATATTGTAAAGTAAGATTCACGGTGCATCCGGGTTCCCGTTCCGGGTTGACATTTTTGGTACAGGTGTACGAATTCGTGCAACTCGGCTGCATCTAAGCTGGGGTATAAGTGGGGTCAGGATGTTGAAGTGTCCGCGCTGTAAAGACATCGATGTTCACGACTCGCTGTGGAACGACCACGTTGAGCGGCTGTTGCTGACGCTCACGCTTCGCAAGCCGGCGCGCTGTTATTCGTGCATGCACCGTTTTCACTCCTCGATTTTTTCGCAATTAAAGCCGCGCGGTAACCGGTACGCTCGCAGACGTAAAAGCGCGGCAGCCTAAACGACGCAGCTCGATCTCAATTACCTCTCAGCCCATTTCAACCCATGCGACAATTCGGCCCAGTAAGTTTTCACCTTGCAACTCAGGCCGGAACGGCTGCTGGATTTCAAAAGCTGAACGACAACAAAGGCGCAGACGACTCCATCTCAATTAGCAGCAAAAACAGAAAATCTGTTGCTTGAGAGCTGCCATGCGGATCGCTTTGCGCTGGTTGTTGCCGTCACTTTTCCTGGGGGTGTTGCTGTTCCTGTTGGCGGGATGCCGCGGAATCACGGGGGTGGCAATCGACGCCTCTAATGATGCCGGCCTGCGGGCGGATGTGAACCACATCATCTTCATGGTGCAGGAGAACCGGAGCTTCGATCACTATTTCGGGAAGCTGGGCGCGTACCGCGCGGCTAATGGTTATGGCGCCGCGACCGATATCGATGGTCTGCCAGAGAACGCCACGAATCCGGATGTCGCGGGCACGGCCTTGTATTCCGCCTATCACCTCGAGACGACGTGCGTGGAAGAGCTGAGCCCGGGATGGGTGGAGAGTCACGTGGATGTTAACCGCGACAATCCGGGATCGAACACGGCGTTGATGAACGGCTATGTTTTGAACGCGGGGCAGTACGCGCAGGCCAACGGCGAGTCGGACGTGAACGGCATACGCGCCATGGGCTACTACGACGGCAGCGATCTTCCGTTTTATTACTTCATGGCATCAAACTTCGCCACCTCGGACCGCTGGTTCTCGCCGGTGATGACGGAGAGCATTCCGAATCGGATCTTTCTGCAGGCGGCGACTTCGGGCGGACATGTAAATAACCCGGATACGACGAATGGAGCCTGCTGCGATAATCTGCCGACCATCTTCCACCGCCTGGAAGGTGCGGGAATTTCGTGGAAAATCTATTACAGCGACACACAAGCAAATGGCGTGCCGCTCACAGACATCAACAACTATTGGCCGAATTTTGCGGCCGCGCACGCAAGCCACATCGTTCCGATCTCTCAGTTTTATGTCGATCTAACCAATCACACGTTGCCATCAGTGGCATTTGTTCAGGCGGGGCTGGGTTCGGGACGCGATGAACATCCGGGCGGACAACAGCAACCGAATGAAGGCGGAAACGATATTCAGCTCGGCGCCGCTTACGTGGAGCAGATCATCACGCAATTCATGCAGAGTTCCTCATGGAACGATTCCATCTTCATTCTCGGCTTCGACGAAGGCGGGAGCTTCTATGATCATGTACCGCCGGCGTCAGCGAAAAAGCCCGACAAGTTCAATCCGATCGATCTGACGCCTGAAGACATGGTGATCAAACCGCAAGCGACATTCGATCACACCGGCTTTCGCATTCCCGTGATCGTTATCTCTCCGTTCACGAAGAAGAGCTACGTGTCGCACACGCCGGTGGACAGCACCGCGATTCTGAAACTGATTGAAACTCGTTTCGGTCTCGACTCGCTGACGAAACGCGATGCGGCGCAAGCGGACATCACGGAGTTCTTCGACTTCGATAATCCGCCGTGGATGACTCCACCGAAGCCGCCCGATCAACCGATCGAGGGAAAGTGTAACCCGACGAACCTGCCGTCGCCCGCGTCGATCACGCAATGAAATGTTTTGTGCGTTGAAACGAGAAAGCCGCCCGGCAACTCAGGCGGCCTTCTCTTAAGGGAGAATAGTTCCAAGCGGAGGCATTTACGACCAGCCGTCAGAACTTGTTGCGAAGATAGTATTGACCTAGGAAGAGGGGTGTCAAGGAAATTTTCCGAGACAAATGCCTTTGTTTTCAGTTGTTTACACTAGATGAGCCGGAAAATTTACGGTGACAATTTTTGTCACAATTAATAGTTCGCCTAACAGTAACCTATCCTTTTTCAGAGGCTTAGGGTTAAAAAACGGCTTGTCTCTCAGTTTGAGAGGAGTGGAAAAGGAACAAAGTGGGTCGCCTTAGGTGCGGTCTTTAGGTCTGAGTGCGGAGCTGTCAATTGCGAGCGGATAGATTTGAAAAGTAAATTTGAAATTGAAAAAGACAGGCTCAGATTCAGGAACAGGGAAAAATACAGCGTGTTTTCCAAGGAACGAAAAACAACTAATGCAGATTTCTTATCTAGTGGTATAAATCGGACGTTCAATCGTCGATTCGAACGGCAGATCAGGGAAATAACCGGGAATTTGAGTTGAACTTGCAAACTTTTACCTGAAGCGCCAAAGTGTCTGCTCGGTTAGCTTCAGAATGTCGTATCGATTCTGAAAACGGGGTCTTGCAATTTGATTCTTGACCGCTTCCTGCTTCCAATACGCAACCAATCCGAAGTATGGAAGGCGTCTTGTCACTGGATCCGCAATTCCGGCACACTCCGGCATCCGGTTTCCACAGAATCCGTGCACTAGTTGTGCGTACGTGGGTCTGTGCCTTGATAACGAGGAGTTAGTCAATCGTGGTCAGCGGGAGGACAAGACCTTGCCTGGCTTGATGAGTTGGCAGCCTAGGAACTGGCCGATGCCCTCAAAGTCCGATCACGAGCGTGCCGAATTTGTGCTGAACAAGGTCGACCAGATTTTAGAGTGGGAGAATCAGGTCGAACACGAACGCGACACCCGCTTCGTCGAACTCGGACGATATCTGTGTGAGGTACGCGCCGGGCAGTACTGGCGGTATCAGAACCTCAACTCCTTCGACGAGTATCTAAGCAAGAAATTTCCCGAGTCGCGGCGGAAAGCTTACTACTTGATGAGTATCCACGAGCAGTTGCCGAAGCAAGCAAGAAAGCAACTGAAAGAAATGGGATGGTCGAAGGCGGCGGAATTAGCCAAGATTGCGCGACGTGACGGGGAGCACTTCGATTGTGCAAACTGGTTGCACAGAGCCGAGCACTTGCCCATTCAGCAATTCAAGGATGAAGTGGAGAAGTATCTAACGGGAAAAGGGGAGCCTTCGGAGCTGATGTACTTCAAAGTGTACAAGAGTCAGCTGCCAGTGATTGAACAGGCCCTGGAGGTCGCAGGCAGGATGCTGGGAACGGACAAGTCTCGCGGTTATTGTCTGGAGATGATCTGTGCGGATTTCCTGGCAGGTGTCAATATCGACGCGAACCTGGGAAAGGACTGATAGCCAACGCCGTAGATCGGCTGTATCGGAAAGGCACGGGAGCAAACAGTTTGCCAAAACGAGATCAAGAGGAATTTGGGAGAATCCGCAAGGCTGTTTTGGAGAGAGACAAATGGCATTGCCAATTTTGCGGATCGATGCAGAACCTTGAAGTTCATCACCAGATGTTTAGATCAAGCGGTGGGAGCGATTCGCCAGACAACCTAATCACGTTATGTTGTGCTTGTCATCATTCGCTACACTTCAACGAGAACTCGTGAGGCGGAGACTTGCAATCATTGCTCATGTCACTCTATGGTCGGTTTTCAGCGATTGCGGAGCGAGCGTGACGCCGAACTATAGCGTCTTCCGTACACTGGAAGTGTTCGCACCCAAAAGGCCTTCGGTCACTAACCGAGTCGACGAGACAGTTACCCATCGTAACTGGGTGGGCCTTAAGACGCAACAGAGTGAACAAGGCACAACGTCTTTCTTCGCAGGAGATGGTTCCGAATTTGTGTGGACCAGAGGCCAGAATGACGCAGCCACTGCGCGCGATTTCGCTTCGCGAAAGCTGCAGATTCACTAGATAGGCAACAAGTTTCTCGGAAATAGCGTGGTCAGGGTATGGACTGTTCCGGCTCCGCCCGCGAGAACGATTCCCTTCCTATCGGTTCATCCTCGCGCCGCGTAGTTCACTGCAACCCACTTCCGGTAGCGCTGCTGGTCACATTCAAAACCCTTTCCATGTTGTCGAGGTACCACAGAACGGTCTTCCGAATTCCCGTTTCAAAGCTCTCACGCGGGTGCCACTTCAATGTGGCAATTTTCTCGCAATTCATGGAGTAGCGCCGATCGTGTCCCGCGCGATCTTTCACATGAGTAATTAGGGATTGGTAGTCGAATCCCGGCCGCAATTCTCCCATTACTGAACATATTGTATTCACCACGTCGAGGTTGGTCTTCTCATTCTTACCCCCGACGTTATAGGTTTCTCCTGGGCCGCCGCAATGCAAGACCGTGCGAATCGCCACGCAATGGTCTTCCACATAAATCCAGTCTCTCACGTTCAGTCCGTCCCCATAAATCGGCAGAGGCTTGTGGGCGAGTGCGTTCATGATCATCAGTGGAATGAGCTTCTCGGGAAACTGTCGGGGGCCGTAGTTGTTCGAGCAGTTCGTGATCAGCGTCGGCAGCCCGTAGGTGTGGTAATAGACACGAACGAGATGGTCGGAGCCGGCTTTCGAAGCCGAATATGGGCTGTTCGGCGCGTAAGGAGTTATCTCGCAGAATGCCGGATCGGACGCGCCTAGCGAGCCGTAAACTTCGTCCGTGGAAACATGAAGAAAGCGGAACCGCTCGCGATCGGCGGACACAAGTGATTGCCAGTACTCGCGTGCAGCGTGAAGCAATTGAAAGGTTCCGAGGACGTTGGTTCGGATGAAAGCCTCCGGCGCATGGATCGAACGATCAACGTGAGACTCGGCGGCAAGGTGTACGACCGCGGATGGTTGGTGCTTCCGCAGCAAGCGAGCGATAAGATCGGCGTCAGCGATATCGCCTTGTACAAATTCGTGGCGCGACTGTGCGGGCAAACCTTCGAGATTTTGCAAATTGCCAGCGTAGGTGAGCAGATCGAGATTGAGGACACGAGAGGTTTCGTGAGCAAGCCAGTGATGAACGAAATTTGAGCCGATAAAGCCAGCGCCACCGGTGATGAGTATTTTGTTTTGCATGCTTGGAAAAAGCTAGCCCAACAGAGTGTATACGCGCATGGATGTGATGCCCTGAGGAGAATCGGCAACTATGCAGCTACGAGACAAAGAAAGCCTCCCGCCGCGACTTTCAGCACATCGGTTCAACAACCTCCCGCGAGTTCAGTTCCCCATTTGCATGTGAGCCAACTGGGATTCCATTCGCGCCAGCCGTTTTTGCAGGTCCTGAATCTGTTGCTCCTGCGCTTGTGCGCGCTCTTCCTGGGCTTGGATCACCGCCTGTTGTTTCCCGATCACCGCGTGTTGCTTTTGCACTTCGTTCAACAGCATGGGCGTGAGGTACTGGTATTTGATCGCGTTCGGCCTTCCTTGTTCGTCGTAGGTAACCAGTTCGGGATAAACCTGCGCTAACTCTTCCGCGATCAGCCCGTACTGCAGCGTTCGCGTCGGGCTCGAATCGAACTCGCGCCGGTAGTAGTAGCTCACCGGACGCAGTTTGAACAGCCCGTCAGTCGCGTCACCCATGTCGCGAATATTTTCCTTGAAGCGCTGGGACGACGGCGCGGAAGCTCCCAATCTGCCGTTCGCATCGACGACGACAGAAATGCCGTCCGAGACGACCACGTTATACACACCGGCGAGGTAAGTGCTGGTGATATGGCTGCCGCCGATACGGATGGTGTCGCTCTCACCGGTTGGCGGGATTCCCGGGGGACCTACCGACTGCCCGAGATAAATGTTGTTGTCGCCGATGTTGTTGGCGCCCGTGTTTGACCCGATGTAAGTGTTGTTGCTCCCGCCTTCGTTGTAATAACCAGCGCCTTCGCCGACAAAAGTGTCGCCGCTGCCAGTGGTGGTCTCGGAGCCAGCCTCGGCACCGATGAGCGTATTGCTCGCTCCGCTGGTATTACCGTAACCGCTTTGAGCTCCAAGGAAGGTGTTGAAGGCACTGCCCTGGCCGGCATTCTGAATCCCGGCCTGATATCCGTAGAAGGAATTGTAGCTGGCCATGTCGTTCACCTGGCCTGCTTCATATCCGGTGAAAGTATTATTCGTTCCGCTGGAGTTTGCCGCACCTGCGAAACCGCCGACAAAAAGGCTTCCGTTGGCACTGCTGAGTACGGTGCTCCCAGCCAACTGGTATCCAGTCGTGCTGTTTACCAAATTCGCCTGCAGAAATCCGCCCAGGCTAAGGTTGCCGGTAATGTTTTGATCCGCGGTGAAGGTGTTGCTCGATGCCAGAAGCGGAACTTTCGTAGGATCCACGCCAATCGTTCCCGTGCCGGTGATAGTGCCTCCGGTCAGTCCCGTACCGGCGACGATGCTCGCGACTGTTCCGCCGGTCTGGCAAGTCCATGCCGTGCCACTCCACTGAGGAACTTGGCTCGTCGTACAACCAGCGGGTAGTGCAGTGGTTTGCACGGTTGCGTCGGGGAACACGATGCCGCTGCCCTTGCCTGTCACTTGAACGTTGCCCGCCACAGTCAACTTATTCGTCGGCGTGCTGGTTCCAATTCCGACATTTCCACCCTTCTTAAAATATAGCGAATTCGCTCCTGCCCCTTGTTCAATGGTGAAAGGTGAGACTTGATTTGCATTGTCATAAATGAAAAATGCGGTGGCGTTCAAGTAGCCTGGGACACCAAAACCCCAGCTGGCGGCCGTAGGTTTGGAGGCATTTGTGAACGTAAAAACGGGTCCATTAGTTGCAGTGGTAATAAAGAGGGTAGAGTACGATCTGAAGATACTTTCTCCATGTACGTCTAATGTTGCCTTCGGCATGGTCGTGCCTATGCCGACGTTGGTTCCGTTATCGAAAATGATTGAGTTTCCGAGGGTCGTCGAGTTTGTCCATTTCGCAATCTGATTTGTCGTTCCCGTGCTAGAGCTGATGTCCATTGCGGTCTGCGTAGTTGGGTGTATCGGTATCACCCCCTGCGAGGGCGCCGTCGTTGCTGTCACGGATTCGTTGAGTACAAACGACGATAGTGGTCTTCCTCCCAACGTTTCCGCGTCACCGGCCTTAAGCGCGTACGGCACACTCACCAGTTGCACGCGGGACTGCTCTTCGCCGCCATCAACGGTTACCCCCAGCCAGCGAGCCCGGTTTCCGTCGAACGCATCCGTTGGCAGACCATCCGGCAATGTGCTTCCCAACAGTACTGAGTAGTGCCCTGTGGCATCGGGATGAACGTTCTGCACCTCCAGCCATATCGGCGACCCGCCGGTCTGATCTTGATAGAGAGCAAAAGTCGCCCCCACGGTTTCGGGGGAGCCCGCTGGCACAGTTCCGCGGAAGCGAATAAACCGCGGAAAACTAACTGCCGTCGAAGGTGTCGTGGCCGTGCGATCGGACGAACTCGGATTGCTCGCCGAGATCGAAAGAGTCAAAAACAGAGAGAGGCCCAGCAAGAAAGTTGCCTTCGATGGCATGAAGTGCTCCTGGAATGTGGTGAGGCCGCAGAACCGGTTGCTAACAAACCTCAATAGACTCGCGAAACAGGTTAGTCTTTTGTAGAGGTTGGGGTGCAAACATTGTCTCCATTTCGCGTTGCTGTCAAGAAAATTCCCGAATCGCAAGGCTTAGCCAAGCTGCGGCGTAGGCTTTCTACCTCACCAATATCGTTTTCCCAAAAAACCGACTCATTACCGACCTATTTTCGACACTAATACGCGCGAGCGCGAGGGAAACCCTTTTCAAAATTTTTCCCGATACCGTTCAGTATTCCTAGAACTTGAGAATTCTCGCCGCGTCAGATTGAGATAGGTGGTGTGAGAGCAGGATCTCCGCTAGGCTGCGCGTCGGTGAAGCCATTCGTAAAGTCCAACTAGAACGATCTTGTCGATGCCGAAGCGATTGCCGAAGCCGTGACCCGCCACGACATGCGCTTTGTACCCATTAAGACCAACGGCCAGCTTGATCTGCAGGCTGCACTGCGTGCGCGAGCGTCCGGGGCGGCGACGGACGGCGCTGATCAACCAGATCCGCGGATTCCTGCTGGACGAGGGATCGCGTTTCGGAAATGGCCAGCGAACCTGCGGCGACAGATGCCGCTGAACTTGGACTTAATGGAGGAATATCTGCCAGGTTGTGACGCACTTCGGAAGTGTAGTAGCCACGACAAAAACGACGACGAAGAGCGCAACGATTCAACAGCAGCGCAAGGATTATCTAACTCCTTAACAATACGTCTGCAATCCGATCCGCTGCGTGACCATCCCAAAGAGGCGGAATTACTCCCGTCTTTCCATGACCCTCCAGAACGAGTTGTACCTCGGTCATGAGACGCTCGATGCTACGCCCCACGAGGACATTTGATCCGCTCTCAATCGTGACAGGTCGCTCAGTGTTTTCTCGTACGGTAAGGCAGGGTACGCGAAGGAAGGTGGTTTCTTCCTGAATGCCTCCTGAATCCGTGACCACCACGGCTGCCCGTTTCTGTAAGGCAAGAAATGATAAATACGATTGAGGAGATAACAAGTGCAAGCCGTCAGTACCGGCGTTATCAAGACCAAGATCGCGGATTTTCTCCCTTGTGCGCGGATGCAGCGGGAACAGGATCTGGATCTCTCGGCTTAAGGTTTGAAGACTTTTGAGCATGTGTCGCAGCCACTCGAGATCGTCAACATTCGACGGACGATGCAAAGTCACTAAAACGAACCTCGACGGGATCCCGGACGGAAGATGAGCGGGCGACACAGGTAACATGCGAACGAGTGTGTCGATCATGACATTCCCCACCAGGAAGACCTTTTTGGGATCGATTCCCTCTTTTGTCAGGTTGTGATTGCCATCTTCAGAAGGCGTAAACAAAAAGTCTGAAACCTGGTCTGTCATCAGCCGATTGATCTCTTCCGGCATGGTTCGGTCGTAAGATCGCAACCCGGCTTCGACGTGTGCGATTTTAATGCCTAGCTTGGAAGAAACCAGCGCAGCCGCAACAGTCGAGTTAACGTCGCCGTACACGATAACGACATCAGGCTTATACTCAAGAATTACCGGCTCCAACCGAATCATGATCTCGCCCGTCTGCCGCGCGTGACTACCGGAACCCACTTGAAGGTTTGCGTCCGGTGGAGGCATGCGGAGTTGCTGAAAAAACACATCGGACATGTCGAAATCATAGTGTTGGCCGGTGTGGACCACTTGCTGGTCAACGCCACGATTCTGCAGCACCTGGTGCACAGGCGCCATTTTCATGAAGTTCGGACGAGCACCAATTACGTGGAGAAATTTCATTTGAAAGGATGACTTGCATTTTACCGCAGGAACGACAGATAGCCGTCAGAGGCTTTTGACCTACGATCAGACGAATGATTGTTGAGCCATCCTGGCCCCGTAGTGAGGAACATCGCACTGGAATCGACGTATCAGTATTCGTTTGTCCTTATGTCCGGACCCAAACCCGAATATATTGGTGCTTCGTACCCTCGCCGGACGAGTGTCGCACCTGTTTCTTACAGAATGTTGACTGCTGTATTGCTGATTGAGCCGTTTGTGCTGACCTTGGTTTTTGTCCTTACAGCCGAGTCTCTTTGAATCGAAGCCCCAGAGTGCCGGCCGGCTTGAACTCACAAGGTGCGCCACATAGGCGATTAGTTAGTAGGCTCAATTCTGCACGGGGGCGGATTCAAAACAACTTCCCATTTGCAATATGTAACCTATTTCCTCACCAATCAACAGAATCACGCTTCCTTGTGTCATGTTCGGCCATAACAGCGGGAACCAACAACCCTAGTTGCTGGCCAACATCTCTGTCGATGTATGGGCCCCCGTCCGAGTTTTGGTTGCGTATTCGCAGTATTTCTTGTGCTGACTGGTTGTCGTGGCGTCGCGAATTTCTCGGAGCCATCTCAGCCAATCTTGACGACAGAACAATCGCCGCAGCCATCGCCTCCAGTGGTATCGACAGAACAACCACCTCAGCCATCACCACCTGTGATTGCGACAGGACAATCGCCTTCATCATCGCCATCGCCTCGACTTGTGACTGTGTATGGACAAGACACAAATGGCTGGAATCAGAAATTAGGTGTGACCAGAAGTCGCTCAACATGCGCCGGAACTCCAGATGCCTGCGCCAAAGCGGCACGAAAGTTGATGAAAGCGCAAAGCACGACGGCTATCACCCTGAACATGATTCCGGATCCGTGGACGGTAGCGTCTTACGCACTACAGTACAGTGGTCTGAGCCTGACAGCGTCATGGTTAGAGGAAATAAGCCTGGATGACTTTCTAGGCAATTTCGCAAACTGGTGCGACTCTCCGAAACTGTCCTGCAATGTTATCTTGCAGCAGGTGATTGCCAACACGAAACTTGAGAACCCTAGCCTGAAGTTTGGAATCACACTTTACGTAGACGAGCTGGCAAGTTTGGCGCAGAACCAAAATCTCACGGCATCCTTGAGAGATCAAATCGACACGATTCACTTTTACGTGCAATACCGTGAACAAGGTCCCCAGTTTGAAACGTACGTGCAACAGGTACAGAACATGTTTCCAAAGGCGACTGTGATCGCAGGTGCCTACCCTTACGATCGAATCAGTTACGCAACCTGCTCGATTTCAAAGAATGCACCCTGCACAGTTGATGAGGAACTGAGTCTTTATGAACAGACCTTGAGGGTTCAGGTTAGATTGTTGCGGCAAGGAAAAGTGAGCGGGATTGAATTCTATCCCGGCTACTTTGGAATGGAAGGTAAGTGGGCTGGATGGAACAACGCGAAGATTTGCCCGCCGGAACGGAAGGAAGAGTGCATAGCGAATACTAAGGCGATGCACTCAGCTACGTTGCAGATCCTCGATGGAAACTAGATGGCCGCAGCCTAGACGTACTCAGTCGGCTTCGATTCGCTAATCTGGTCGCCCAAAAGCGCCGAGTCAAAAACTTCCGTTACGTTTGCCGGGGCCGAATGAGACCACACATGCTCATAATCGTACTGAGGGATGATCTCATTGATCTTGGAGCGCAGTTTTTCGTCTGTGACGTCGAACATTGTACGGCGGATGTCATCGAGCTTGGACTTGAGTTCTGCCCAGCTCATGTGGAGACTGCGTGTCTGCTTGATCTTCGTGCAGGAAGTGTCAAGAACAATTTCGTCCTCGTAAAAGAGCTCCTCGTACAATTTTTCTCCAGGTCGCAAGCCGGTGAATTCTATCCTGATATCCTTCTCTGCCTTACCGGACAAGCGGACAAGGGTGTGGGCCAAGTCCAGAATTCGAACCGGCTGCCCCATATCCAGAACCAGAATGTCGCGATTATTACCGATGGCTGAGGCCTGCAACACCAAAGAGACCGCCTCGCGAATGGTCATGAAGAAGCGAGTGATGTCCGGATGAGTAAGCGTGATCGGCTTGTTTTCCGCCAATTGCTTTTGGAATACCGGAACAACGCTGCCTTGCGAACCGAGAACGTTGCCGAAGCGAACGGAGACGCAACGCATGCGAGAGGTGGGCCGCGAAGAGAGCATTAGCTCGCCAATTCGCTTGGTGCACCCCATTACACTGCTCGGGTTCACGGCTTTGTCGCTAGAAATCAAGATGAACGCTTCGCATTTGGCGGCTTCGGCGATATCAAGGAAGCGATTCAAGCCGAATACGTTGTTCGTGAGGGCCTCGCGCGGGTTTGCTTCCATCAGGGGAACGTGCTTGTAGGCGGCGGCATGGAAGATGATCTGCACGCGATGGGTTGCGAAAACTCGACGCATACGATCTGCGTCGGTGTAGTCGCCTACGCAGAACATGGTGCGGTTAACGCCGAGTTCCATTTGCAGATAGAACAAGCCGGTTTCGCTTTGATCGAGACAGACCAGCTTGGCGGGGCGATATTGAAGGATTTGTCGGCAGAGTTCGGAGCCGATCGAGCCGGCCGCGCCCGTCACCATAACGACCTTACCTGCCAGTTCGTTGGAGACGGAGGCAAGATCGATTTCGATCGGATCCCGGCCAAGTAGATCATTCAGATCGACCTCGCGAAGATGGTGGATCTTCGCCTTACCTGAGATCAGATCATGCAAAGCCGGAACGGTCGAGAACTTCAGTCCCGCCACTTCACAGCGGTCGACAAATCTGCGCATCTGAGCGCCGGTCGCCGATGGGACAGCAATCAGAACTTCATCGATCACATGTTCGTCAGCGACCGTTTGCAAATCGTCAACAGTGCCCAGGACGGGCTTACCAAGCACCTTGAGGCACCGCTTTGTCAGATCATCGTCGAGACAGCCAACGACCCAGTAGTCGGGAGAAGCCGTGCGCAGTTCACGGATGATCATCTGCGCCGCGAAACCTCCACCGATAATCAACACCTGCTTCTTAGAGTTCGGTCGTGTCACGCGGAACGAGGCCTCCGCGAGCACGCGGAAGCTTATTCGGACGCCCGCTTGCAGGCAGCCGGTAAGGAGCGCCTCAATAACGTAAACGGAGAGAGGAAAGGCCGTAGTCTTTAGAACGAAGCGAAGAACAATGAAGAATGCGAGGCTCCCAAGCAGGGTTGCTTTCGCCAATTCTGCTGCATCGTCGATGTCGGTGTAGCGCCAATGTCCATGCAGTTGGTTGTACCGTGACATGGAAGCAAGACGCAGCAGAAGAAGGATTGGAGCTGCCGCGATGACGACATGAGGGTTCTTGAAGGCAAAGTCAAATCGCACCAGCCAGGCAAAGAGCAACGACCAAATGACAAGAGCGCTATGAAGAAGAAGGACGACGGCTCCGTGTTGCCGAAGCAAAACCTGAGTCAACTTGGTAAAGCGTCTGCTCATTTCTCCCCGCGACCTGCTGGTTATAAATCGAGTTGCAAAAGAGTTTGAACTCAGTACCAATCCAACCATCTTTCGATAGCCCTGAGCTTAACGCAAAAACGAGAGGAATGGGGTGGGATTTACAATTTGTTACGAAATTCGAACGCACTTTTTCCACGAAGGGGGTGGATCAAGCAACCGCAGAGGACATGACCCTTCGTACCGACTCGATGGTTGCCAGGATGTGCTCTTCAGTGAGTGTAGGGTGTACCAGAAACATCAGGCTGGTTTCGCCTAGTTCTTTGGCAACGGCTAAGCGCTCTGTAGGCCTGAGTTCCGGACCGAAAGCTTTTTCCAGATAAATTTCGCTACAGCTTCCGCTGAAGCATGGAACTCCGCTGTCGGCGATCGTTTGAAGGATGCGATCGCGCTTCCACCCAGGGCGCAGAGCGTGCGGCTCGATGAACGTGTAAAACTTGTAATAGGCATGCCCGATCTCAGGTGGCGGCACCGTAACTCGTAATCCCGGTATGTTAGTAAACTCGCGGATCAGCAAGCCCGCGTAACGGCGGCGGCCGGCGACCCAGGCCGGAACTTTTGTTAATGCGACACGACCGATGGCTGATTGCATTTCCGTCATTCGCCAGTTGGTGCCGAATGATTCGTGGAGCCACCGGAAACCCGAGTTACGCACTCGGTTATAAACCGCGTCGAAGCTCTTGCCATGATCCTTGAAAGACCAAGCGCGTTCCCAAATTTCCTGGGAATTTGTGGTGAGCATCCCGCCTTCGCCGCCGGTAGTCATGATCTTGTCCTGGCAAAACGAAAATGCCGCGGCGTCGGAGAACGAACCGACAGTACAGCCCTTGTAAGTCGAACCTGTGGCTTGAGCGCAGTCCTCAATGACCTTGAGCCCATGGGTTTGGGCCAGTTGATTGATGGCGTCCATGTCGCACGGCCAACCAGCGAGGTGAACCGCGATGATCGCTTTCGTGCGCGGAGTGAGGGCAGCCTCGATGGTTTCGGCGGTGATGTTCTGACTGTCACGATCGACATCGGCGAAAATCGGGCGGCCACCGCGCATGACAGCGGAACTGGCGGAAGCGATGAACGACCGGCTTGTGGTGATGACGTCGTCGCCAGGGCCGATGCCGAGAGCGTAGAGGGCAAGTTCGAGTGCTACGCTTCCATTCGCTAGAGCGATGGCGTGGCGGCAGCCTGCGAATTCAGCGAATTCACGTTCGAATTGGCGGCCTTCGTCACCAGTCCAGTAATTAACCTTCCCAGATTTTAGGACCTTCGTGGCGGCTTCGATTTCTTCGGACTCGAAATGCGGCCAAACAGGAAAATATCGCGGCTCGGAGGATGGCAATTTATCCATCGTGTTAACAGCTGTCGTCATATGCGTCTGAATTATTAATTTCTTTGCAGCGGTTTGGCGGGAATGCCTACCACGGTCACCCCGGCTTCTACATTCTTATTGACCACACCACCGGCGCCCACGGTACAGCCGTCGCCGAGGCTCACATATTGCAGGATTTGCGCGCCGGTACCGATTAGCACACCAATGCCAACCTTCACGCCTCCTGAGATATTCACTGTGGGGTTCAGAACCGAGCCACTCCCGATGACGGCCTCGTGGCCGATTGTGCAGGAAAGGTTGCACATGCAGAAATCCTCGAAAGATAAATTCACCGTTCCAATCACGCCCGCACAGAGAATCACGCCTCGACCTAACCGGGTTGACGCGCGATCGAACTGGGCAGTTGGATGAATTAATGCCGGCCATTCGAGGGGGCCAGCGGAATTCTGTATCTCGGCAGCAACTTTCAAGCGAACTGCGGGGGTTCCAATTCCGATCGCCGCAGCGTCAACCTCCCGATTGCAATTTGCAGCAAGCCAGCGCAAATCGCCGACCACTTCCGAACAGCTATCGTGCTCCCCCAGGTTTCCTGTATCGCTTACAACGTAACCGACAAAACGATACGTCTCGGAAACGCGGTTAACCTCGTCGATAAGCCATTTCACCTCGCGGGCAAAACCGCCCGCGCCAATAATGACAATCCGCTTAAGACTCATGCAAAGACCTCCCCTGAGCGCCAACAAATTCCTCAGCGGTCGCGCAGCCCGGCTGGGAAATACCATCACGGCGAAAAAGATGCACTACCGTCAGGAAAAGGATTCTCAAATCCAGCCCAATGGACCAATTGTCAACGTACCAGGTATCGAGGGCAAATTTCTCTTCCCAGGTAATTGCGTTGCGCCCATTGATCTGCGCCCACCCGGTGATACCTGGCATTACCTGGTGGCGGCGCGCCTGTTCAGGGGTGTAACGATCCAAGTACTGGATGAGCAGCGGGCGAGGGCCGACAAGGCTTAGATCGCCGCGCACTACATTCAACAGCTGCGGCAATTCGTCGAGACTGGTCTTGCGTAGAAAGCTACCGAACCTGGTCAAGCGCTTTTCGTCCGCGAGCATGTTCCCATGCTTGTCTCGATCGAGAGACATACTGCGGAATTTCAGGAGAGTAAACAGCGCGCCGTTTTTGCCGGGCCTTCGCTGACGGAAGAATATCGGCTCTCCCATTGTGAATCGGACACCGAGCGCCGATACCAGCATGAAGGGGGACAATAATACCAGAGCCGGAATCGCCACGATCAGATCGATTAAACGTTTGAGTCTCTGCTGCATTCGTCGTTTGCCGCAAGTCTCGTTGTCTTAACGCAATCCTGCAGCTGCCTTGTTTGGGCGCTCAGCGATTTTTATCACCAATTCCAGGAACGCAGTAGCATGCTTGTCGCGGTGAAAGTTTTCGGCAACAAAAGCTCGAGCGTCGGCTCCCATCCGACAGCACAATTCTTGGTTTCGATAGAGAGAGCGGGCGGCTTCGGAGAGAGCCAAGGCATCGCCAGGAGGAACGAAAATTCCACCATTGCCTTTTTCGACGACATCGCGAATCACTCCGTCGATCGCTAATATGGTCGGTCTTCCAGCGGCCATGTAATCGAAGACCTTGTTCGGATAAGTCGTTCGAAACATCGGTATGTCCTGAAGAATGGCAACAAATGCGTCTGACGCGGCGAGAAACTCAACCATCTGGTTCTTAGGCTGAGGGCCAGCGAACGTCACATTATCAAGAGCCATCAATTGAGCTTTTTGCTCCAGCCGAGATCGCTCCTTGCCATCGCCGACTAGAAGAAAATGAATATCGGGCTCGTACTGCATCAAGAGCTTCGCCGCTTGCAAGACGGTATCGATATCGTTTGCGATTCCAAGCGCGCCGGCGTAAGTAACAACAAACTTCCCGTTCAAACCAAACTGCCGTCGGAGGTGCTCTCCTCGCTCATCAGGGTCGAACATCTCCGGGTCCACTCCGTTCGGAATCAAACTGATTCTGTCCGATCCGATACCTTTGCCGATGAGGTGGTCGCGATAGGCAGGTGAATTAACCAACAAATGACTGGCTCGGCGATAAAGTACCCGCTCCAACCATTGGGCCATACGAATGGCAAACGGATTTTTGAGAATCCCCATGTCGATAGCAAAATCGGGCCATAGATCGCGTACTTCCAGAAGCAGTGGCTTGCGGCGCAGAGCTGATACAACGCAGGCTGAAACTGCCTGAAAAATCGGGGGCGTAGTCCCAACAACCACATCTGGGGATTCGGCTCGCAATGCGGTGATCACCGATGTGAACGCAAAGCTCACCATCGCTACAATACGCCTGAGAAAACTCGGTGATTGGGCTTTATAGGTATAGGCGCGAAAAACCCGGATTCCGTCGAGTGACTCGAATCGGCGAGGCTGATTTTGATTGACCTCTTGCCCAGTCAGGTAACTCAGGTTACTGGTTACCACCGAGAACCGATGGTTCTTCGCCACCATACGACGCGCGAATTCATAATGCCGAGTGCCACCTGGATCGTTTGGACCGCAAAAAGCCTGGTGTATTAGAAGGACACGAATAGGGTGCGCCGATGCATGTTTTTCTCGTGGAACTTCGGCGTGAAATCGGGGCACGTCTCGAACTTCAAAAGATTCCTCTGGCTTTACCATCACTAAAATAATCCCCCAGCGGACTTGCTCGTCATGGACAACAAAGGGGCGTTGGAGAATGAACCGAGCGAACGCTTATCGAACCGTCGATAAGGCTAAATTCCGCCCAAGAACTTTCGGCAGAGATGTGCCACTCTGATCCTTCCACCTTCACCTCGGGCTTGCCTGCACCAAGAATCGAGATCAACGTAATCGGCATTTCTGTCATCTGCTCGACAACAAAGGAAGGCACGGCCACCTTGTGCCCATAGTGACGAGACAGCCATCCGCGTGGTTTCTCAGTGCGGCCGCAAGCGACGTTTGACGCGAGCGGAAGACCATCCGCACCGCGGGTAGAGACGGAAAACAAGCCATCCGGGGTCGTTAGTTCGAGTGATCCAGAATCCTTGTCGAAGTGGTACGGGAACTCTCCCGCCAACCATTGCAGCCGTACTTTATGAGTGCCGGAGCCAGTCACCCTATCGACGACGATCCACATATCATCTTTCACGAACAGCACGGATCGGCGATGGACGCAATTTTGCGGTTTTCGCAGGAATCCATAATGCTCTCCTTCGCAAAAGCTCCACTCGTCGGTGTCCTCAAATTTGAGAAGCCTGGCCTCGATGCGATAAACGTTCTTGAATCGTCGTAGTTGAACCATTTGATCTCGATCATCGACCTGTACGGTATTGTGACTTCCGGTGCGGCAAAAGTGTTCGTGCCACTGTTGGGGACCGTTGTACAGATAACTTCCGCCATCCACGAGTACGTTGTGACCCCTCCAGAAAACATCGAGATGGAGCATATCTATCTGGGAAAATCGATCCAGGAGACTGCCGCATCGAAAAGAGGCGAAAGTTCCTTCACTGCTTCCGCGAAGTACCTGATATCCGCCGTGGCTAAAAGAAACCGATTTGCGTTCCACAGTACGTTTCGGGGAGTTCAGGGAGTCGGCGCCGAATAACCACGCAGCCATCTCATCCCAAGGGCCTGGTTCATAAATTCTCTCTTGCCGTGTTGCAATACTCGCGGCCTGCAGAGTGGGACGGAAATCGGCAAACTCGCAGATCGACAGAGGAAGAGGTATCGAACCGTCGTTGGCGCCAAAATTTGGCAGAGTGCCGTCCGATGGATTCTGATGGGCAATAAGAAAATCCAACGAGCGTTCCAAAGCCTTGTACCAACTGGCTGGACTCTCCAAAGAGCGCGAGCGATTGCTTGCGATGGCCCAAAGGTACAACTGCATCACTGCTCGATGATAGTTGTGCGAGTGCATGATGTAGGAGCCGTCGGGATAGAACTGAAGGTTCGCCTGACCATCGAGCAGACGCAAACCTTGCTGTTGCAGATGAACTGCCCTTTCGCGACTGGGATGCGCATCACCGAAGAAATAGAGGCCCAGGGCTTCGGAGATCAAGTGGTTGTTATAGACGGAGTCTCGAGCGTACTCAATGTGATTGCCGAGATGAATTGCGCAATTCTGCAGATACTGCTCGATTTTTCTAGTTAATCGAGTATCTGGAACGATATTGTGCCGTTCGAACGTTGCCAGCGCAAACGACCAGGCAATTAACCTGAGAACAATTTCCTGGCTTGAGTTCCAATGTACTCCGTGGCCAGGAACTGAAGATTCCAGAAAACCGTCGATTTGCGAGAAAAGTGAGCGCGACAGATCGACTGCTGTATCCGGATTGAATGCGGCGGCCCTGGCAAAGTGAAATGCCTGCGGGAACCTGGCGGCTTCCCATGTGAGCTTGACGTCCCCGACCCGAGATTCGTCCCGAAGAACCTCGGTCCAGTGGAGGTCGAAACGCCAGTGCCGTCCGTTGTGTGGATTCAAATGCCAATCAATGGGCTCTCCGAAACTCGCAGCCTGACGAGAAAAAGAGAGGATGCGACCACGCGTGGCTTCGGACGCCTGGAATAGCAAACGCACCAGATCTTGTTTCGGAATTCGATTCCGCATGGCTGCCGAGACGGATAAAGGATCGACCTGCGGAGCTGGAAGGCGGACCAGAGACTCATCATCGGAGCCACGCTGGCCCTTAAGATAATTGTCTTTTCGCTTCAGCAATCCGCTTCTGGTTTTTACTTCCCAGACGGTCCGGGCGATCGTTCGACGTGTTCCCAATTCCCGGATTTCCTGGATGCCGTCGCGTAACTCAATTTTTGTGGTGACCGTCTCAGAGCTGGTAGATGCTACTGGATCGTCTAATCTTCGGATCGAATAAGATTCTTCACGCTCCGTTGAATGACGAGGTTGGCGATCAAGAAAGAGTGTCGCCCACGCCTCGATCGACATAACCTTCCACAGAACGTCGAACCAATCCTCCGTATCTTTCTGGGAGATTCGCGCCTCGAGAGCCTTGATGTTCCATAAACCTCGTTCACGGGCCTGCTTCGATAACAACAAGTCACGAACAAATTCGAAGTGGGGGCCTTTCATCCAGGCCTGCGCTGGGGTATCAAAACCGACCTTACGTCGGGTGATTACGCTTTGTGGAAGCACATCGGCCACAGCCTGCCGCAAGATCCATTTGCTGGCGCCCCCCCGGAACTTAGCATCGAACTTTATACGGAACGCAAACTTCACGAGTCGAGGATCAGCGATCGGCACTCTGGATTCGAGGCTTGCCGCCATGCTCATGCGGTCGTCTTGATGGAACAAGCCTGTAAGATACGTCCGCATGTCCCAGTGCATGATCTTGTCGGCGGGATCGACTGCAGGAGAGGCTGCAAGGTACTCATGGAACATTTGACGGCAACGGGCGCGTCCGTGGAATTGGGGTGCAGCGAAAACTTCTGCCCAAGTACTCTCGGGGACTTTCGCAAAATTCTCGAAGTAGCCCGACTCCCAGTCAAGCACTCGCCGTGCGTTCCGCGCCAACCGTTTTAGGGTAGCCTTTTCCCCCAACTGCTTTCCCAAGTTACCGCTGACGTTACTCCCTCCATCCACGCTCGCACGTCCCCGGAACCACGAAGCGATCACAGTGCCAGGGCGTGCCAGCGCGTAACGCGCATATCCTCCAAAAAGTTCATCTGCACCTTGCCCCCCCAAGCAGACCTTTACCTGTTGCGCCGCCAGTTGGCTCACGTAAGCCATCGGGAACATGGCAGCACCTATGACCGGCTGGTCCTGGTGGTAAAGAAGACGCATGAGGTCATCGGCAAAGCTGGAACCATCCAGGGTTATCAGATGAAGATCTAATCCGAGAGCTTTCGCCGCGGCTTCCTGATAAGGCCGCTCATCCGCCACACCCTGATTTGAAAAATGAACGCCAAAGCATGTCGGCCTTTTACCATTGCGGCTGGCATATGCGGCAATGCTGCTTGAATCGATACCCCCGCTAAAGAAAGCACCGACAGGAACATCCGACATGAGCTGCTCGCCGACCGTGGAACTCAGCTCTGCTCGTAGGCTCTCAACCAGACGCTCGATAGGTTGCTCCAGTGGCGTAAAATCATTAACTTCCCAATAGATTCGGGAGCGACGGCCATAACGGGTGATCTGGATATATTCGCCTGCGCGAACTTGATGAATATCGTGGAAGAAGGTCTTTTCGAAAATAGAAGTGTGGAAGTGGAGATACTGATTCACCGCTTCCGGATCCGGATGGCGCGGCACGTCGTCGCATTGCAAAAGCGCTTTGATTTCACTCGCGAAAACGATTCGACGGCCATCATCGTGATAGTACAGCTGCTTAACACCGAGTGGGTCCCGGACCAACGTTAAGCAAGCCTTCCTGGCGTCCCAAAAGGCGAAAGCAAAGATGCCTGCGGCATTTGAGAGAGCGTCAGGGCCTTCCTCTTCAATCAGGTGCAGTAAGGTCTCTGTATCGGAGGAACCGCGAAACCGGCAGCCTTTGTCGGTAAGCTGTTTCCGAAATTTTGAATGGTTATAAAGCTCTCCGTTATATGTAATCCAGCAGGTCTCATCACCATTCGCCATGGGCTGGTGACCTGTGGCTGACAAATCGACAATCGACAAACGCCGGTGGCCTAATCCGACCGGTCCCGAGATATAAAAACCCTCGTCGTCGGGCCCGCGATGCGCGAGAACTCGCGTCATGCGAACCACCAAATCCCCGTCGACCGGCCTATCCGGTTCTGCGTAATTGTAGATTCCAGCTATACCACACATAATTCAGGTAAGTTCCATCATTATTCAGTCGGCCCTCTACTCGCTTCCAACACTCGCCAACTGGAGCAACATTTCGGTTTTAAATGGGACGTTGGGCCCGAACAAGCCAACTTCAAAATAAACAATATGAGAGAAGTCGAGGGGACATGATTGATAGTAGTAGGGGCCATTCTGAATATCGGCCACCGATATCTGAACCCATTGACCGAGAGGTATCTGGGTACCGGAAATAAACCATTCGCGGACGCAATCATTGCGATCGTAGACCAGGACGTAATGATCCAGAACTGAAGCCTGCGTCTGAGGATTTACGAGCGTGGCATTTTCATTTTTCAGGTAATGAATCAAGCTACTTTTTTGTGACAGATCCCATTCCCCGCTTGAAGATGGCGATCCGCTGCCGGTTGAAATATCGGCTTGCTGAACCACTGCCGATGAGGTCCAGTCCGCCAGTATCGTCGAACCCATAGCTGGATCTTGCACAAGGAAAAAACATATCTCCGTCGGGCAACCGTCGATGTCGGCTACCCAGACGCTTGGATCGTCGGTGGCTGAAATGTCCGCCGGTGTCGAGACCTCATTTACAGGTACGACTGTTACGCCCTGGGTCGATGGTATGCTTTGCGGAAAAAACGGCGACGCAGCATTGGGAGTCCACGATCCGAAGGGAACATAGCCGGTATTCTGGCCATTGTTCCTCGACGCAAAGAGCCATGTCTTAGGCGTTCCAATATCAATGGATGCAAATGTCAGTGCTGCGCTGACGATCAGTCGATTGCCATTGACCGTTACGCTGGAAGAGCCGCCATCAAGAGTGCACTGGCTATTCGAAACGACAGCGGGAACGCCCGGCGTTAAGGGCCCAAGTTCAGTCGTTCCAAGATCATCATAAAGGAACAAGCTGTTTGAAGATGGGGCATAAACAACAGTACAGTAGTTGAGAGTATGCACGGAGGAACCGATTGACAT
>Ga0335083_10000902_pt1 | contig 42484 bp, 53 predicted proteins | sample Lox_Sample_42_FD_206716 | JGI IMG/M metagenome (GOLD analysis project Ga0335083, IMG submission 206716) | Soil microbial communities from Loxahatchee National Wildlife Refuge, Florida, United States - Lox_Sample_4.2 | ecosystem: Environmental > Terrestrial > Soil > Wetlands | place: USA...
TTTCATCAACAATGCGGGAAAAAACGGTAATCCGACCTTGAGCGGAGCCAACCTGAGCGGAGCCAACCTGAGCGGAGCCAACCTGAGCGGAGCCAACCTGAGCGGAGCCAACCTGAGCGGAGCCGATCTGTACAGAGCCAACCTGAGCGGAGCCAACCTGAGCGGAGCCAACCTGAGCGGAGCCAACCTGAGCGGAGCCAACCTGAGCGGAGCCAACCTGAGCGGAGCCAACCTGAGCGGAGCCACCCTGAGCGGAGCCAACCTGAGCGGAGCCAACCTGAACGAAACCAACCTGAACGGAGCAAGGGGTATTTGTCGCATCGGCGCGGCAGGGATGAGTTCGCGGGGTGATGATCTCTATGCAGTTGTCAGAGATCGTGGGTTTATGATCAAAGCGGGGTGTTTTTGGGGGACAGATGAGCAATTTGAGGTACGAGTATTAAAGAAAAAAGGTGAAGGGCATTTATATTTGGCAGCATTGACTTTCTTGCGGGCGTGGTATGCCACACAAAGCACACAAGCCTAAAGTCATGTGCGCGGATTGTGGTAAGCGCCTAGCGCGCCAATACCACCATGAGCCTCCTCGGTGTGAAGGAGGCACGCAGACTATCCCCCTATGCCGTAAGTGTCATGTAGCGCGGCATGTTCGGGCAAATCAATGGGCGGAATGGGGGCAACGCGGTGGTAAGAAAACCGCTCAAAACCCAGAACACTATAAAAGAAACCTGAAGCAATATACAGAAAGCGAACAGTAACCTAGATGACAACTGGATTTATCAAATACACTATTGATCCTGTTAAAACGGAAGAAGATGAGTACACCGAGCTGTGCCTGATCCAATATGACCACACCAAAGACTTCAATCACTATTTCGTGAATAATGTGCTATCCACACTATCCCAGCTTGATTTTGTTTTTCACGCATACTACTACGACGATGCTATTACAATACATCACGAAGACATATTCACCTCGGATTCTATCGAGTTATTAAAGCTGGCTATAGCGCCCTACGGCGAGTTAATGAGATCAAAAATAACCTCAAAATTTCAAATAGAAATATACAGCACAAAACGGGCAGCAAAACATTTCCAAGAAGCTGTATCACTGCCGAGACAACATGTTCGTCCTTGCCTGAAGAGATTAGGCTATAAGGCGTTATCTACCCCAGAAGTATCTGATGTTGTTCGCGGTTCATATAATAAGCATCGCAACCCTAAATATCTCTACCGAGAAGTAATATTCAAAGACGACGATCAAGAAGATATACCGCTTTTGCTGGAATTGCGTCCCAGGCCAGTAGGGGGCTATCTGATCAACAACGTATCCTATAAAACGCGCTAGAGGTGATCACGATGCCTTTCAAATTACCTTTTGAATTTGAGCCTAATATGGACTTGGAAGATCAGATAGCTGCTGCACGCGCCTATACTTACCTACCCCACTGGCTAAAAATGCTGGTAGATCAAGGCGATTATACAGCCGAGCAAGCGCTTGAAATTCATCACGCTACACCCGCTTATGATGATTATGACATGCTAGGTATGCCGGGTGATCCATCAGACTATGGAGATAGCTAAATGTCGCAAAGAAAACTCAAATGGCTTGATCTAGATTCCTTTGACCCTACTGCCAGTGTGATAGGAGTAGATGCACCCCGGAACAACATAAAAAACGGCATTACCCGCGCCTTTGTAGCTAATAAATTTAACCCTAACTATACACTCGCTGAAATGCCTATAGAACAGTTCAATTGGCTGTATCTAGAAGGCGAACTGCGACAACTGGATTACTGGCGTTTTAGCTTGCAGAACTGGGACTCACAAGTACATAACTTCCAGGAGGATCACACATGACTTTTTCTCTCTTCCCCCCTACCACCAAAGAAACCCAAAGCAATACCGCGCAAGTTTTACGACCCTATCAGGTTGATGCGATCACGGCGGTAATGACGGCTTGGAGCCAGGGTAAAACCCCGTTGGTGAGTGCAGCAACCGGGCTAGGCAAAACCACTATCCTATCAGAATTGCTTAGACTGGTATTATCCCCGGCTACTCAACGCGCTATTGTTATCGCTCACACCGAGGAGATCATCTACCAGCTTTTTGAGCGTATTCAGCAGCAATTCGGAGCAAGCCTACAAGACTACTACGGCCCAACGTTTCAGCCGGGTATAGGGATTGTCATGGCAAATCAGGACGCCAGCAACGCTAGAATTGTAGTAGGCACACGCCAAAGTTTGCACCCAGCGCGATTAGCCGAGATCATGAAACACGGACAAATTGATTACCTGATTATCGATGAATCGCACCATGTCAGTGCCGATAACACTTACTGGCAAATCGCTAAAACCCTGAAAGACGCTAACCCTACTTTGAGGGTGGCCGGGTTTACGGCTACTCCAAAACGTGGGGATGGCAAAGCCCTGGGCGTGCTGTTTGACACTATCGCCTATGAAGCCACTATCCAGGATGGTATCCGCTGGGGGTATCTAGTAAGCCCTACTCGACTCATCCAAAAAACCAACATTGATATATCAGGAATCAAATCAGAACAAGGTGACTACAGCAAAGCGCAGCTAGTAGAGGTGCTGACAGCGGATAACTGGATTGATTTAGCCGTAAAAGCCTATCAAGAGAAGATATTACCCACAGGACGCCTGACCCTAGCATTCTTCCCCCAGGTTGAGATGAGTATCTTATTTACTCGAAAACTCCAGGAATTAGGTATTGCAGCAGCACATATCGATGGCAAGACAGACAAACAAACACGTCGGGGTATTCTGCGAGACTATAAATCCGGGAAAGTGCGTATTATCAGCAATTACGCAGTCTTGACAGAAGGTTTTGACGCTCCTGAGACTGGGGCAATCCTGTGGGCACGGCCTACCCGCAGCGCTATTGTGCTTACTCAGGCGATAGGGCGGGGACTGCGACCTTTTCCGGGCAAGACGGATTGTTTAATGGTTGATCTCACGGTAGCGGATACCAAAGCCTTGCAAGTAGGTACACTGCTGGGCAAGACCGTGACTTGCCGCAACCCCAAATGTCAAGCGGAATTCTACAAGGGTTTTAAAAATTGTCCGGTGTGCGGGTATACCACCAAAGCGACTGCTGATTCTGAAGAAGAGCTTGAATTAGAACTTGATCCTCTTGCCCCCAAAGGCCCCAGGTTATTTGAAGATATGCACACCAGGGGGGAGGGGACTGATCTCATTGACGAGATCGGGAGCTTGTTTGATAGCCTGTACACCGCTTGGTATACCGATACTATCAAAAAAGACGGCTGGTACAGCACTAGCGCGGGGATCAATAATGGCTCCCTGGTGATCATGCCCCCGACTTATTCTGACAAGGCAGACCGAATTCGCGAACGGCAGCAAGCTGGACTGGCTATGGTAGCCAGCGTTCCTGATGATAAACGCGCCCAACTTGCCCGTAATATGGATAGCCTTATGCGCGAATTAATCAGAATAGAGAATTACACTCTCTATTACGTCCCAGAAGAGACTAACGCTAATGGATATAAATACCCTGGCACGCCTAAGCTGCTGAAATACAATTCCGATCTCACAGGACTCATGGCTGATGCGGAGCGAGAAGCCGTCAAATTAGCCAATGAATCGAAAAGCAAAAAAGCCATTGATAAAAACGCGGCATGGCGGTATTCCCCGGCTACCCCTGGTCAACTCAATTATTTGAAACGCCTGGGGGTAACTTACGAGGAGGGAGTGAGCAAGGGGCAAGCGGCTCAAATGATCACGCATACTCTGGCAACGAAAGAAGTCGCCAGATTTATCACACTCGATATTCTACCCGAACCTAAGAAAGCCCAGGAATAACCTCATGCCTAAAAAGCAGGATGGCCTTATGCACTGTCCCATTTGCAATGAATTACTGGTTTTCACAGGTTTTATCGACCTACAAGAAACACCTGAACACTTGGAAGCACGGGCCAGCTATGGTTGCCGCCAGTGCGATACAAGCCAAACACTTACCCACAAGATTTGGGTGGACAGGGCTGGATATACCTCAAAATCTACTCAACATACTCAATTGAGGCTAATCGAGTAATCATGCCTAATTACACTGTCCCTAAAAAACGTCGTAGTGACTTTAACCCGATATGCCCGCGCTGTTGTGAGCGTCCAAAAGCAATAACGGCTAATGGCAAGCCACATAGTTTATGTCGTGAATGTCATAAACAGGTAGAGCGAGATCGTCGCTTAGCCTACAAAGAGTCGGGCTACAAGGAATCCGGCAAGCAGCCCGCGCCATCTACCCATAAACCCTACAAGCCCGCCCGGGCAAGGCCAGATAAACTCTATCGCTATTGTATATGCTGCTGTGATAGCCGGGTTATTGATCTATTTGAGGGTGATAGCCAAATTTGCAATATCTGTGAATATGACTTTGATCCGGCTTACTATGAACACCAGCACCCGGCAACTATCCATGATTATCGTGTTGAGAAAGGATTGAAGTAACCTGTCATGCGCGTTTTAGTAGCCTGTGAATTCTCTCAAATTGTGACTCGAAACTTTCGAGAGCTAGGCCATGAGGCTTACTCTTGCGACATTATCCCGACTGAGGGTAATCCCTCCTGGCATATCCAAGATGACGTGCTGAATCACCTGGGTGATGGTTGGGATTTGATGATCGCGCACCCGGAATGCACTTATTTGAGTTATGCGGGCGAACGCTGGTTCAAATCACAGCCAGAAAGACATGCTAAACGATTGGCGGCGTTGGTATTCTTTTTCAGGTTGCTTTATACCCATAAGATACCCTATATCTGTGTGGAAAACCCACGCGGGTATCCTCTCAAGTTTGTTCAGTCTACCCAGGTAATACAGCCTCATTATTTTGGAGATAATGTCACTAAGGTCACTCATCTATGGTTGAAGAACTTACCTCCTTTGCTGCATACCAGTTTTTGCCCGAATCCTTATATAAATTGGACGAAATTCGGACACAGATCAAAGTCAGAACGATCCCGCACGTTTCCCGGAATTGCGCGGGCTATGGCAACCCAATGGTCTAGTTTTATAGAAAAAGAATCGAGATAACTACCTATCATGTCACCTAAAAAAATGACCAAAAGCACTTCACAAGATACCCTGATCACCTTACATGAGGATACGATACCCGATTATGATCCTGAACGGTTGCATCATATTCTAAGCAGCCCCGTAGTCTGCCTGGATATTGAAACCAAAACTACTTACCCAGGGTACGGCCCCGAACATGAATTTGGGTTGAGCTATATCACTGATATATTGTGTATCTCGTTTGCCTGGGGGCATGATAATGACCATATTGCCACACTGTGCGTGCATGGGAATCAGATGCACAGCATAGCCTTTGAAGAATTCATGATGAATTTATTTACAGGCTCCCGTGTGATCGTCGGGCATAACATTGTTTTTGATATGCGTCTCATTACAAAATGGACGGGAAACACGCACCTACCAGAGCATATCTATGATACTCAGGCGATGGCTAGACTGCTCACCCCTACATTAGATAGCGGGTACAGCTTACTCGATACCGCTAAAATGCTGAATTTGCCTGTCCCAGAATCTCAAAAAACCATGAAATCCAGCCGTGCCCGAATCAGTGATTTACCCATTCGCGGGGTCATGGATTATGCCTGCCAGGATACGTGTTTGACGTTGCAAATCTATTATGCCCAGCAGAGCCTAATCAACTCTGAAACCCTCTATATGCTGGCAGACTGGGAAGCCCGCGCTACACACCAATATTGCCGTATGGCAAGTGAGGGGATTACCCTCAATCTTGACTACACCCAACTCAGAATAGCCGATTTGTCCCATATGGCGCGGGAAATATCCGCGCAGCTTCAAGAGGCGGGACTCACGATGCCGGGGTCATCCAAATCTCGTGTCGCATGGCTCTACCAGAAACTTGAGATTCCCCTACCGGACTATGAGCAATACAGCCCGCTATTCACGAGAGGAGGGCACGCACGGTTTTATCACGCTGAAACGCATGGCGGTTATAGCGTCAAAGTAGAGCTTAGTGATCTGGCGTCTGGCGTTGACGCGGTAGAAATGCTGATCGATTTGGAGCCTCAGTACCATGATCAGTTGCTGCCTCTGGCCTGCTATCTGCAAGTCAATAACATGCTTTCTACCTTGAATAGCTTGTTAGACCATGCGCACCACGACGGCAAAATTCATAGCTTGATCAGCGTTCATACTGATACAGGTCGGCGAGCCAGTTCGCAGCCGAACTTGCAAAACCTCAAGATGGTAAATGAATCTAACGATCCTTCGGGTAACTTATCAGGCATACTCACGGGGCAGGATGGCTATACCCTATTTGAGCTAGATTACAGCAACGCTGAAAACTGGATAGCCGCCATGATTGCAGGTGATTCAGCCCTGGCACGGGCCTGTGCCGCACAAGATTTCCATAGCGCAATGGCAGAGCAGTATTTCGGTGATCTCTGGCACAGCACAGTAGCTACAGGCGACAAAAGCGCAATTAAGGCGCTGCGATTCAAAGGGAAAACGATCACGTTCGGCACAGCTTACGGCATGGGCGCTAAAAAACTCGCCAAGTCTTTAGGGATTACCCTAGAAGAAGCCTATAGCATCCTGGCGCGAAAAGATCAGGCTTTCCAAAAAATCAAACAAACTAAAGAAGCTGCCAGCCTGAAAGCGGAGCAATCAGGTGTGGTCAACCTGTGGACTAAACGCCCTATTGCCGTCGATAAACATCGATCTTATACGGCCTGGAATTATCTTTGCCAGGGTGGGGTAGCAGAAATCACCAAACGAGCGATGGTACTGATTTCAGAGGAATTTGAGAAGCTGGGCTTAAAATCCCGCGTAGCCTGTGAGATTCACGATAGCCTGATTTTGGAAGTCGCTCACGAGGAATGGCGGGAGGCTATTTCATTGGCCAGTGAAATCATGCAAACGGTAGTGCCAGAGTCCATGAACACTCGCACAGCCCCTGCGATCCAATGGATCGCACAGCCTGACTCGAAAGAAAACTCGCACAAATGGGGGCTAGGGCAATATCACCCGGATTTGATAGAAATGCCTGATCCTGCTGACCCCCCTGAACCTATCGACATACCTGAGGTAGCTGTACCAACTACTACCACCGAGATTATCTCTTTTCCTGATCTTAACTTTCGGTACGAGTTAAAAAACGTGCGAAAGGGAATTCAGCCTAGCCAATATACTCCAGAAGAAAAACAAGCCATGCTGGGGCTAGGAAATGCCCTGTATGATACCCTCAATAAAACGTTTCACAGTATGATCCCAGTCATGCAAGAGGATCAGCTTATAGCGCAACAAATCGAAGTCCCCCTGGAAACATGGTGCAGGGTTCCCGGACTGTGGTTACTGGCTTGGCAAAAATCAGGCCGATTTTTTGACCTGAAGGAGAAAACAGGCTACTCCGCCGAACAACTAATTTCCGTGCATCAACAACGATCTTTTACTCTTGAAAAACTACCGAAACGTATAGCATGGTGTATGCAGATATTTGCAAGCTGTTCTCCCTCCTCCTCCGAAGATGTTAATGAAATGGAGTCTAGCTATGCGGATTATTAGCTCTATAGGCAACCTTTTGCATGTTATTTTAACATGGTTGGGCATTACACAAAGCGCTGATAACCCATTTCGTGTTTTCAGTTTCGGAGGAGGGGTTCAATCGACAGCGGTTTTAGTCCTTCAATCAATGGGGAAATTACCGAAACCGTACCACGCCTTTGTGTTTTGTAATGTGGGCGACGACTCAGAAAATCCTGATACTATCATTTATATAAATGATGTGATTCTGCCCTTTTGTAAAAAGCATGGCATCGTGTTTATTATCGCTCAAAAAAAGTTGCGCGGTGGGGCACTGGATACCCTGCTGCAAGCTATCTACCGACCTAATAGGTCGGTAGATATTCCGGCGTGGATGCCGGGTGGCGCACCAGGCAATAGATCATGCACGGAGGACTTCAAGATTCTCGTACTGGACAAGCTGATAAAGTCCTACAAGGTTATCCATTGGTGTGTCGTTGGGTTGGGTATCTCTACCGATGAATTTAGACGAGCGCGGGATGTGCAGTGGCACGATAACTACGGGAAAACCGCTAAAATTGGCTTCAACAAGAAGCGAGAGTATCCACTTATCGATTTGCGCCTTAGTCGGGTAGACTGTGAGCGTATTATTGCAGAAGCCGGATTGCCACCGGCTCCGAAATCGAGTTGTTGGTTTTGCCCGTTTATGCCCTTTGCCCGGCGACTTATGCAGAAGCAACGCCAGCCCGATTTGTTCAAGGCGACAGTGGATGTTGAACGGACAATAAATAATAAGCGATCTTTACTGGGTAAAGATCGCTTATATATCATGAAAATAAAAGGAAAGCCTGTTCCATTAGAAACTATAGATAACGTTGATGCATCCGACCTTAATACAACACCCGACGAATCATGTGATGAAGGCGTTTGCATGACATGAATCAGATTTTCAAAACCCAATAACTTTGGGTTTTTATATTGCTATTTGTTTTCCTGATTATTCTCTGGTATACTTCTATATATCGTTGTCTATCTTTATTTATTTGAGAATAATCGGGAGTCTATCTACCATGACCTTACGGAAATTTCACGGAGATTTGGGTAATAATGAATGGAAAGGCAAGCTGGGGGATGCTGAAATTAGCATCCCTAATATGCTAGTTGAAATCACCAAATCGAACTATGAGAAAGCCAAGAAAATTGGGGGGAACACTCTCAGCCCCGACTATGTGATCGTCAACGATAAATACTATGTCGTTGGAGAATCCGCCGAACGGCACAGCACTCAAAAACCATTGATAGGGGCAGCCAAATATAGCGAGAAGTACATAGGTATTGCTGCCCCGGTGATGATCGCCAGACTGTCTAAAACAGACTGTGACGTGATCTATAATCTGGCCTATCCTCCAGGTAACGCTGATTTCACGGATGCTTTGGAATCCAGTATCCAGAATGATTACACCGTTACCCTGGAGAACCGCACGGTACATATCCACACCGACTATAACCCTTATATGTTCTGTGAGCCTGTCGGCGGGGCGATGAACGTCCTGCTGACCAAAGAGGGTACGCTCCGCAAGAATATCGCCCAACATGGTCGTATTTTGGTCATTGATTTTGGCGGAGGGACTACGGATTTTCAAGGATTATTCCCCGATGGAAAACTTGATCCCGCTATTCAGGATTCGCTCAAAGAAGGGATCAGCGGGGTTTATGATCGCCTGCGCCAAGCCCTGGAAACCGAATATGCTGGCAAGCTGATTGCAGGAAATGCAGGTATCTCTCAAGATAGATTGCGCCGTGTCCTGAAAACGGGGTTTTTGAACCTGAAAGGTACTGATTATGACTGCCGTGATTTGGTAGCTCTCGAAAAAACCAGCTTTCTGAATCGTTTCAGTGGTGGTTATTCCAAATATGCTTTTGCGGGTACGCAGTCGGATTGCATTATCCTCACAGGTGCTGGCTATGTGGACATTTTTGAGGATGTATTACCCATCCTGGATTTCAACCCAGAAGCGGTATATAAAGCAGAAGACGATAAATTCGCGCACCTTGCTAACGTGCGGGGTGGGGCAAACCAGTTCAAGATGTTTGAAGATACCGGGGTGATCACCTATGAGTAATCAAGATATAGTCTCGATTCACTTCTCTGGCAAAAATCAGCGCTTGCGCGATGCACGACGAGTTTTTGAGGACTGGAAAACCCGACCGGATACCGATAAGCCTGATTTACCCATGACCAATACCAATGTATTGGTCACTGCCCTGCTCTGTTTGGGTGAGCAGGGAGAGCAGGGGGCGAATCCCGCCCAGGCCGAACTCACTCAAGTCCTGGAAGCTATTTCAGGACTGAGTGAGCAGATTCAAGCCCATTTTGCCAGCATTGAAACCACGATTCAAACGATGGCAGTTAAGGGAGTTATCACGCACCAGCAAGCCGAACAGATTACCCAGGCGATTGATCAGGATACCAAGGTCTTTGCCGAAAACATGAAAGCGACTATGAAAGGTGGAGGTAAACGTAGATAGCTATGAATATCAAACTCAGTTTCGATCTCGGTGATTATCTGCCAGAAGAAGAACTGCAAAACGTGATAGTCGCCGGTTTGGCACAGATGTTCTTAAACATCCAGGGCAAGGAATCCAACTATCGATTAGAAATTAGCCTGATCGAGAAGCCTATAATACATCCAGGTAATATCTTGCATACGCCTCAACTAAAAAAAGGTATGATAATTAGAACAACGGATACGACACTTGTTAACAAACAATGGGTGGAGCTTCTTGATGTGATCGACATGGGAGAAGATGAGGAAGCCTATAGCCTGACCTGGCGCAGTTGGAATACTACCGAAAACCCCCGTTCATCCATTGTAGATGATTCAGCAGAATGGGAATTGCACGACTAAGCTGATCTCCCTGTTACGCTTTTGTGATATACTAAGCCTAACTATCTATTCACCCGTTAGGCTTAGACATATGCTCCAAACAGCGATTAATGCAGCCATCAATTCCCCCCTGATCGGTTTGCTCATTCTGGCGATCATGGTCGTATTTTTAATGCTCGGCTTCCTGGCCTTGATCCGCATGATTATTGTGATCTTCAGTTCGGAGAATAAAGAACTTATAAAAACCTTTCAGGAAACGAGTCGACTGTTTCGAGAGCAACTGGATCAGCAAAAAGAATTGAACGCGCTAGAGGCGGAGCGAATCACCATGCGCAGCCTGATCGCCCAAAACGATCACGAGGAGATGCTCAAACTTATCGCCAGCACGACAGCCACTCAAGAAAACAGCAACCGTAATACGGAGAAGATTATCCGGGAAGTCGCCAGCACGGTCTGGAATCACTCCGACGCTAAAATCTTGCTGGCACATATTTCGGAGAGTAAATAATAAGCCTATGACTCAAGAATTGGTTTTATATATTGGAAATAAACTCCTCACCATACGAGGTGAGGCTATCGAGAGCGTTACCGTTCAGGATCAGCATCCTCCCTCTAATGATCTGGTATTATGCTCGCGCTGCCATAAATTCACCAAAGTGGGCATTACACATTATTGCCCCGAACCTTCTACAAACGGTACACATGTCATCTACAAACGTTGAAAAATGTAGGATCAATTAGATGGGGCAAATAGTAAAATCCCCTACCACTTTTCAAAAAGGGCATATCGCTAACCCGACAGGACGGCCTAAGCGTGAAACCGAGATCAAATATTTGGATATTATGATCTCAAAATGCACTGAGGAAGATTGGGCGGATATTACCATCAGGGCTGTAAAAGACGCCAAAAAGGGTAACTCTGCTGCCCGGAAATTTTTAGCCGACTACCTGATCGGCACGCCCGTCCTACGCCAGCATATTATCGATGAAGATACCATGCCGCAAGTTGACGCTCGACAAATTCACCTGGATTTATCCGGGTTATCAGTGGATCAATTGGAGACGCTAATAAAGCGTCTGAAAGAGTGACCCCGGTAGGGGTATACCAGGGCTATATCGTTTCGTTGAAATTAGCCGGGATATACCCGGCTTTGCGTTTATGCCAGAAAGGAATCGAAGAATGGACAAAACTATGCTAACCCAAACCTTGACTATGGTTCGTGATCATTTGAAAGCCTCTGGATTGCGAGTGAGGAACGGCGAAACACTCAGCAAGCATGATCAGAAAGTAGATTTTATAGCCAGTGAGGTTGAAGGCGCTTTAACCAAACTTTTAACGTTGCATATTGAGAAGGAATCGAAGAATGGCTGAGAAACTACAGACCACAAGAACTATCTTATATCCCGAAATTGTGAAATGGTTCAAAGAAGATATTACTCGCTTCCAATTTACCAATGAGCAGATTGCTGGTATTTTTTCATGCAGTCAATCTATCGCATCCAAAGCTAAAGGCATTTTACGACAAGATTCCTATTGGCATCAAAAAATAATGGCTTTGCCAGTAAAGGCTAAAAAGAAGCTAAATTATCCAGCCCGCAAATTGAATGCTGCTATAGCATGGTTTAAGGCTGATGAATCCCGCAAATGGCTTACGGATCGAGAAGCTGCTGAAATCAATGGATGCAGCAAAAGCACTATCCGCAAAGCTAAACTAGCTTGTGGTATCAGTTTTGCTTAAGCAGGCTGGACTATTAGAATGTGTTCACTTGCCTCGCGAGATGTAATATATAGTTCTTATACATCTCGCGAGGCAAGTGAACACATTCTAATGCTTGCGTCTGCTGTTAGGTGTTTATGTTGGTGCTGTGCTATAATTTGCAGATAAGTATCATTATCGGAAGTTATTTTGAGGCTGTAAGCGAACTGTGCAATTAGCTGATACCGAACTGAGCCGTAGTGATTTTTTGCGAGAAGCGGAATTAGCCCTAGCACGGCGATCTCTTATTCATTTCACGGCTATGACGCAGCCGGGATATGTGATTGATGCGGCACACAGGGTAATGGCGGCTGCATTGGATCGTGTGGCAAGCGGTGAGATTCAGCGCTTGATCATCACGGCTCCTCCACAACATGGTAAGTCTTTGCTCACCAGTGTGAGTTTTGCAGCCTATTGGCTAGGTCGATACCCTGATCGTCCTGTATGTGTGGTCAGTTATGGTGCTGATCTGGCTGAAACGAAGTCTCGCAAGGTAAGGGATATTCTGGACTCTGAGGAGTATCAGGCTATCTATCCGGGTATCTACTTACGCCCCGGTTCTCGTGGGGTAGGAAAATGGGACTTAGCAGGGCACGAAGGCGGTATGTGGGCGGGTGGTATTGGTGGGGATGTTACGGGGCGCGGTTTTGGGTTAGTGCTGATTGATGACCCTCATAAGAACTGGGAAGAATCTCAAAGCCCTACGATGCGCCGAAAAGTTGAGAATTTTTATAAAAACGACCTCGTAAATCGCAAGCGCGAGAATGCCGCTACGGTTATAATCATGACTCGTTGGCATGAGGCGGATTTAGTGGGGCAGTTATTGTTGGAATCAGGTGATCAATGGACATTATTACGCCTGCCTGCTATTGCAGAAACACAGGAGGTACGAGATCGCAATAACGAATATTTGGGTATGTTTGACCAAATAGGGCAACCTGATCCCGTTGGTCGGCAAGCTGGCGAGCCGTTATCACCTGCTGTGATTTCATTGGCAACATTGGAATATCGGCGCGATGAGGGTGAAGTTTCTACAGAAGCTTGGGCTGCCGAATATCAGGGCGTGCCAAGACCGGATGAGGGGGGACGTATAAAGCGAGAGATGCTTAAGGCTGACATTCCTGATAAGCCCTTGTCAAAATTTTGTCGTTACTGGGATAAAGCGGGATCAGAAAGTGACGGGGCTTGTAATACGGCTGGAATCCTTATGTCCCGTGATAGCGATGGTCGGTATTGGGTGCTTGACGCGGTAGTGGGTAAATGGCAAGCTGCCGACAGAGAACAAAAAATCCTGGAAACAGCACGGCGTGATCAACTGGCCTACGGCAATGTGGCAATTTGGACGGAACAGGAGCCGGGATCAGGCGGCAAAGAATCCGCCGAAAATACGGTCAGGAACTTGGCTGGCTTCACTGTGCAGGCGGATAAAGTGACCGGCTCTAAGGATGTACGATTAGAACCTTTCATTGCCCAAGCTCAGGTGGGTCACGTCCGGCTAAAAATTGGTGACTGGAACCGGATGTACATCGAAGAAATGATCGCTATCCCCAACGGAAAATACAGAGATCAGGGGGATGCAACGGCGGGCGCATTTAACAAACTTACCGCCCAAAACGTCAAGCAAGCCCCTTCAATGAATAAAATGGTCATAGGAGTACCTCAGAAGCAAAATAGGGGCAATAATCACCCTTCTGGTTTGAATGTTACAAAAGTACCCAAAAGTTATTAAAACCGATTTGACTTGCGCTGTGCAAACTTTTAGTATAAACTGAATAGGCAATTTGGGGTTATGAAGAGAAAAACGAACATGGATGAGAGCGATATTCAAAAACTGTTTGAGATGATTCGAGAGTTAGATACATCGGAGTTGGTCATCGGGGCTGATGAGGGTTGGTATCATTTTGAATTTCTGACCACCGAAGATATGGAAAGCATCGTTGAAGTATGCCGCAAGATTCAAGCCTTTTTGAACGAGGTGGATAGCCATGCTGCCTAAACGAATCACTGATAACCCGGACATAGCCCGTATGGCCTTGACAGCAAAAGGGGTTGAGGTGGCAGATAAGCTGCCTGAGGTGATTGATTGTGGCTTTGGGTTGTCGCCCGAAGAACTGGCAGTCCTTGATCAAGATTTTGCCAATGAAACAGAATGCGTTATGTGTGGCAAAGAAGGCGCAGCAACACGGTCTGACGGCAAGGCATATTGCGGCCATTGTTGGATGGTGTGGAATAGCTAAAATCACTTCCGATAATGCAGATTATCTGCAAATTTCGGCACTATGACGAGGAAAATATGGACATAAAGCGTTGTGCGCGGTGTGGGAAAAACCATCAAGGGTTAGCGGTACATAGTTTTGATAGGTGTGTTGTAATAAACCCTGAAGAGGTGTACACACATTGGGCAACTTGCCCGCGCACGGGTGATCCTATTCTGATTTTATATAAAGAACTTCCTGAATCAGAAAAAGAGGATTTTGAATATGGCGAGGATGATGGACAATGATCGGGTTTAGTATTCGTCTGGGTTGGGCTATAACAGATATTCGTTGTAAGTTATTGAGGTTGTTGGGTGTTTGTATATATCCTCTTTATTTGATTGAAGTCAGGCAACCGACCCCTGAAAACCCGATAGGTGTGCTAAAATATTCTTTGGGGCGTCCTAAATATCCTGTGGGAGTGGGGAGAAAAACCAGTAATGGATGAACGGGGAATCGCTGGTGAGGATATAAAAGCGGGTACAGCAGTGTACATGTATGAGCCGTCGGGCCGTTATTATATAGGCGAGACGGGTCTTAATATTGCAGGTATATGTATGGAAGATGCAAAAGCCGGACAGCCTGTGACTATAGGTTTTTATTATGAAGGCGTCACAACGATAAAATACTCGGCACAAGCCGGACATGGGTATTATAAGGTGATTGTTCATTCCGATCAGTTGGAAGAGGATTTGAACGCAGCCTATGAATTGGGGTATGATCTAAAATATGTGGTAAATGGTGTGGCGTCTCTGTATCCTAGATATATTTTAGAACGGAATGAAGCCCGATATAGAGGCAAATAGGTGTAGGTAAATAAATGGTATTCGGCTATCCTGTAAATCCTGACGGCAAGACAAAGACGATAGTAAATCCTGACGGCAGCAAAGTAACCCTGTCGGCTAAACGCCCGACTTTTGAGGCAGCACCTACACAAGCCCTGCAATTACGCCTGAATGCGATGGGTAAAAGGTCGTCTAGTCGTTCCAGAACCTTGTTTGCCATGCTTCAGGATATGCGAGATTTTGACCCTTACATCAGCAAGGCTGTAGAGAATATCATCACTCTGGGGAATCCCGGCTATAAGCTAGAGGTTTTCCAGGTGCTGCCGAGTTCTGCCTCAAAAAACACCAAAACAAAATCAGGCGGCAAGTTTTCTGCAAGCACCACTGCGCAAGAGGATAATGATGATCCAACGCCCGACCCAGAAGGATTGAGACTGGTACAGCAGTTTGCCACCAGGATATATAGTGAGTATAACGGGGCACATGATTTTACCAGTTTTTCGGGTAAAGATTCAGATTTCCCTGGGGTAGACTTCATGATCGCTATGACCTTGCTCAACCTGTTTACGTTTGGCGCGGCAGCCAGTGAAGTCGAGTTGACAGATGATTTATTGGATATTAAAGATGTATACCCGGTGGACCCAGGTTTGATAGACTTCTGGGTGAATCCAGAGGATAACCGCCTTGTGCCGGGTATTTTGATTTCCGGGCCGTTTGTACCGCTTGATCCCGTGCGTTTTCGCTATGTCGGTAAAGATTCCAGCACCAATTATCCTGCTGGGCGATCTCCCCTATTAGCTGTATTGGATACTGTATTTTTCTTGCAGCAGTTCTATAAAGACCTGCAAGCGATCATTCACATGTACAACACACCTCGGCTTGATGTGAAAATGATTGGGGAAGCGGTTAGCAACACGATAGATAGCCTGTACCCTCAATTGAACCTGCCCGGACAGGAAATAGCCAAGCAAGAGTTTATTGATGGCTATATCACCAATATTCAAACGACCATTGAGAACCTTAACCCCGATGACGCCTTTGTACACTATGATATGGTAGAGGCACAGTTTATTAACCCTGGTCAAGTGGCTTTTCCGATAGACAAGATATTTGCCGCACTCAATCAGCAGTACACAGCGGCGACTAAACAGTTGCCGATCCTGCTAGGCTTCAATGAAGGTGCGACAACTACTCACGCTACTGTGCAGTGGATGGTATTCATCGAAAATCTCAAGAGTTACCAGCGGCTTGCCAAGATTCTGGTGATATGGGCGTTGAACCTCTATTTGAGGGTCAAGGGCCGGAACAGCTACGCTGTGCTGACGTTTAATGACCATAAAACCAGCGATGAGTATCTTGACGCTCAAACCTTCAACCTAAATACCATAACATACATGACTGCGGTAGATTCTGGCTTGATCGATTTGGATGAGGCGGCTAACGAGTTGTTTGGTCACGACGCTACAGGGGAAGTCAAACCGGCAGCTCCTGCGATAGCTCCTGGTACTGATCCAGGTAATCCAGACGCCTCACAAGTGCCTCAATTGCCATTCAAGCCCACAGCAGAGCCAAAGCCTACACCTAATAACGCGGCACAGGTAAGCGGGAATCGTGCCGCATTGCCTTCAGACAGCTTGCCCGATGAATCCGGCGCGGTCGAGCAATTACCAGAATGGATTAAAACCCGGCGGGCAGCTATGCAAAAAGAATATGCACATTGGCGAACGGGGACAATCACACCGACCTATGAGGCGGCAAAAGCAGAAGCCTTGAAGCAATCGGAGGATATGTCGGACTCCGAAAAGACCATCTGGCTAAAAAAAAACTTGACCCTATCCGGTAAAGACCAAATAGGGCTGCCGTTTGCTTTACTTGTTGGCAACAAAGGAACCTATATAGCCAGCATTCAGGATAATCTATCTACCTTGAAAATCCATAAACCAGTGGCTATACAGGATAATACATTAGCGAAAATAAGAGATAATGCGACAAAATCGGCTCAACAAATTATCAGTACTTACCATGATGATTTGTTTTCCGCTATCGGGGATGCTGTGCAGCAGGGGTATGAAACTCTATGGGCGATTGTGGATAGCCTGATGAAATGGGAAGCTCTGCGCAACGCCTGGAAGCAAGCCCAAATCGCCATGACCGAAACGATGGCAACTATTGGTCGGGCGATTACCGATTTTTGGGGCAATAATGATCAACTTGACGGGGAAGCCTGGGTATTGCCCCGTGTGGCAGCGGTTGATGATGAATGTCAGGATTTTATTGATCAAGGGGTATTTCCGAGTATGCAGGAAGCCTTGACCTTGCAAAACTTCCCAGCACATGTGAATTGTCCTCATTTTTGGGCACTAACTGGGAATAATTTGGTAAATACCGGAGATAATTCAGCGGTTTGGGCTGGCTAGTTTTTCTTTCTAAATTCGATAACCCCTGCCATAGTTTTCATGCGGATACAGTCGCCTTTTACTTCGACGGAATAACCATAGCGGTTCGAGATACCATTGCAAACAATATCCAAGCTATAGACCTTAAGCCATTTTTCGGCATAAGCCATAATGTCTGCGATTTTATTTATGTCGCGGGTATTTACGCCTTTGACGGTGGGCATTAAAGCCCGTGCTGCACAGTCACAACCATAATAAACAACGTCCCCTGTTTCGGTTTCGATAGCAACAGTACGTTTTAGGTTATTTTTGCCGCATCGCTCACACGTTGTGATTTCGTCTGTGACACCCAAGAATTTCATTTTTTTGCCTCTTTCCTAAACTTACCTTCAATATACCTTCAGTATAAAGCCTCTAACAATTATTGTCAATAGTTTTAGGGGAAATTACAGAATATTGGCTCTATATCTTGGAAAACGGAACATAGAGATTAAATAATTTGTATATTCCGATAATGTGTGTTATCATGCTTTTAGGTGGGGAGGACAACCTGCTTTAATGTGGGTAACGGTGTTTGACGCATACCCCGTCATTAGGGTTTTCATAAACTTAAGTGGTAGAGTATGAAGCTGACTGGTTATTTGAATAATAATCAGAATAACGCGCTAGTGATGTAGGTCCGAATCCTACTGAAAGCCCTTTTATTATTCGTTTGAGGATATATGCTGCAAGTCCAATTTAAAGCTATTGCAGAAAACCAGTGTAATTATTGTGATCGCCCGTCAACGTTTACGTTTCGTGTGATTTATAAGGATCGTTTGGTGAGCGTTTCAGCCTGTGAGGGACATATGCACAGGGCTGCCGACTCTGCCAGAGATACCGAATATCGCGAACAGCAGCGTAAAACAAGATAATTGCCAGAGAAAAAACAACCTATCCCTGCCTATCGGGGATCAACAAAATTAGAGATTTTTTCAGCGAACCAACGCCTAGTATTAGCAGGGGGCGGCTCCGCTGGAATCCAGTTCGATCCCAATGATGATCCCACGAATGATCAACTTCTCGAAATTATTAACCAACAACATGCCCTGACTCCCCAAAGCTCTGATCAAGTCTATTTGTTTAGAATGCAATTATCAAGCCAAAATCTAGATAGCTATAATACCCGCATGAGTGCCAGCACTCTGAAGAACTATCAGGGGGATTTTTCAGAGGGTAGGCCGCTCATGAATTCCCATCGCACAGACGGTGCGGGATTCCTGAGTTCAGGTAATGCTGAATTACCGATAGGGCGTTTTGTGCTAGGCAAACTCTCAGGGACTCCGCTCAATGAAGCTACGGCTACCTATGCCACTACAGGGGGTCAAGCCCTGCGCGTGTATGGCTATATTCAGCGCGGATTGAGCCTGTCTGATGTAAATACCGATCATGTGATTCAGGGCATAGAGGGTGGCACGGTCAAATCGGCTTCAGTGGGTTTTGCTATGGGTGCTGATTCCCGCTTGCAATGCTCAGTATGCGGGCTAGATATGCGTGATTGGTCGGGAGACTGCACCCATATGCCGGGAGTCGATTATGGCAAGCTGGGCCGGGCTTTTGGGTGGGTGCAAAATGCCCATGCGGTTGAAGGCAGTCTAGTTTTTGCGGGATCAACCCCTGACGCCATGATCGAAAAAGCGATCCGAATGGTTAGGCGGGGTAAGCTGTCTCGGCGTGATGCATTGCAATTAGAGGAAACCTATCAAGCCCGGATTATGTCAGGTCAGGGCTTTGTGATGCCAGAAGGTAAAAAAGAGGTGAGGGGTATGGACTTTAAAGAGTTTTTCGATATGATCAAGGGCTTGCCCTTTGCCGAAACCATCCGCACGGCTACCGATGAATCCGAACAGGTCGCGGGGGTGATCGGAGGTATCCGGGCACTAGAAAGTAAAATCAGCGATCTTTCAGCCCGTGCAGCTCTGGGAGATGCTTGGGTGAAGGATTTAGTAGATCAGGCTGTGCAGCAGCGTGTTCGGGCTGTAGGTCAGGGCAAATTTGATGAGGTCAAATACCGGGATTTTCTTTCCCGCTCGGCTGATCCTGAATTTATCAAAGGGGAGATTTCAAGCTATTCCGCAATTGCAGCGCAAACATTAGGTGGCGCGGATCGCCCGACCCGTGCAGCGGGTCTCAGGACAGAAGATCAGATTGATCCTCCAGAGAATGGCAAACGGGATAAGAAAAGCCCTACCAATCTCACGGCGTTTCGTTCGGGGCGCAAGTAATTTAGAAGAGAATACAAGGAGCATTTAAAACATGGCTGATCCACGCGCCATTGTACGCTACGAGGGCATAGCCCCTGATTATGCGACATTCAAAATCGATAATAGTACGATCACCTATTCTGCTACAGCCAGTTCTGGTAGTTCTCAGGTGGGTATGGCGGTAACACTCAGTGCGGATCAGACAGTGGCGTTGGCGGCTGACAATAACGCGGTTTTGGGCAAGCTGATCCGCGTAGGGTCGGATAACTTTGCTACTGTCCAAGTGGCCGGGGGGATGACCTTGCCTGCCGGGTCGAGTGTGACTCTGACAGCTGGACAAAAAGTCGTGGGCTGTTTGGGTCCGAGTTCGGCTAAGGGTTATATCCGTAACCCTGTAGCCTTAACCGGGAGCTATGTGCAGACTACCCAGCAGGATATAGCCAACTCGCGGGGTATCGTGGTAGATGCCAGTTCGCAAGCCAGTAACGGCCCGGTCGGGTTGTTCCTTTATTAGTGAGAATGGGACGGGATTAAACTAACATGCCTTTTGATTTTGCAATGACTACCCGCCTCATGGACGAAGCGCGGGAAGAAAACAAGACCCTCAGTGCTAAACTGGAGGAGCTTGATCCGACCAATAAGTACCCGTTATCCGATCCAGCAAGTGAGCTTGACGCCTATGAACGCCAATTAGCCCGCTTGAATGTCCGCACTGCTAGTATCCCGGATTACGGGGTTATGGCGGATACATGGGATAAATGGGATGATTTATCCGGGCTGGCAGACGGCAACGAACGGCGTAGCCTCAAAGCGGAGTTTATGCGGCGGGCTTATGTCGGATCAGGCTTTGGAGGTCGCGCATTAGGGCACAGCTTGATCACAGGGAAGTCAGGTGGGGCACGGACTCGCCTGGACAACTCCAATATGTTGGCGATGGAATCCGGGCGACGTTTCCCCGGTGATGCAACGGTATCGTATACTCTGTATCCTCCCGCTGTGTTGGATATGCTGCGCTATCAGCAGCTACAGCCTAGCGCTCTGGAGTACCTAATCGCCCGTACTCGGATGATTGACTCTGAAACGTTCACGGCGCTGTACCTAACCAGTGACAGCGCGGCGGCGACGGCGGCACGTTTAGCCCGTACTGAAGAATTCGCAGAACCAGCCATTTTTCAGTTTACGACGGGGGAGTCCAGCTTTCGCGTGACTAAATACGCGAACAGTTTGCGGGTGAGCTATGAGCAAATGCGTCGTATGCGGATCGATCTGATCTCCTGGGGTATTGGCTATATCGCCCAAAAAGCTGATCTCGATAAAGAACTCAGCGCGGTGAACATCCTGATCAACGGGGACGGTAACGGCAGTACGGCGGCGACCAATACAAATGGTAGCACGCTCGATTCAGGCGGGGCGCTAACGCTTAAAATGTACCTGAAATGGCGCTATTTGTGGACAAGACCCTATACCTGCAATGTCATTGTGGCAACAGCTAACAGCATCGTGGATACGTTTTTGCTGAATGCTGGCTCGGCTAATATTGCCCCGGCGGTGATCACCCAGAGCAACCGCCCTGAAGCTGTCACTTTCTCTCCTGTGCGTACCCTGCAAAACGGGGTCATTGTGGTGGATAATGCTACCGTCGCCAGCAATACGCTTTGCGGAATAGACGCAACAGCTAGCCTTGAAATGCTTATGGAATCCGGTAGCCAGATTGTGCAGACGGATCAGGTAATCCTCAATCAATACAACGAGATTGTCTTCTCGGAAAATATAGGTTGGGATATTGCCATCCGAGGTCAAAATCGCACATTGGCCTATACCGCCTAGTCAGGCTATTAAGATAGGGTTGAAGGTGAATAAGCATGACAACTAATCTTGATAATCTGGTGTTGTCAGGCAACAACACGGTAGCCGGGAATGAGACCATAGCGGGCACGTTAGCTGTCACCGGGGCTATTACAGCTACAGGGGGTGTTGCGGGCAATGTGACGGGTAATGCGTCAACGGCTACCTTAGCAACTAGTGCTTCCCCTGTAGTACCCCAGGTATTGAGCGGGGACGGGGCGATTACCGTGCCTACGGATCGTTTGGCTTTAGTGCGGGTAACAAAAGGCAGCGCGGCGGCGATTACTTTAGCAACCCCCCTGGCAGGGGATGAAGGTAAAGAGATCGTTGTATTTAGTGAAACTGCCTATGCACATCAAATTACCTGCCCCGATGGATTTAACGCTAAAGGATCGTCAGGGACAGCAACGGCAAGCGCGGCGGCGAACAATTATATTAGGTTGGTAGCATTCAACCTTCATTGGCGCGTGATCGCTAACGTTAACTTTACATTGGCCTAAACTGAGATATAGAAAGGACTAATTATGGCCTATCCTAAAGTCTGGGTTAAACCAACGCCAGAAGCGGATCAAGCGGAGAGTGTAGCCTTTTGGGAGATGGATGATCCCGAACTCGGTCCAGAGGGTATTCAGCATGGGCGTATCGATCCTCGCTGGATTCATCCGATTACTGGGGAATTTCCTTTCCCCGAAACACAGGATCAGATCGGTACAGGTAAAGAAAACCCCAAAGGTTTTGGTGGGGCGTATATCTGTGGGGATAAACGACATCCGGGTAAGGTCTACCCTGTTGCCAATACGCCCTATTTACAGAGCATGTTAGGTGGTAAACACCCATTGATCATGTTGGCGGATGAGCCTGTAACACCCACCCCGGTGACAGATGATTCAGACAATGGGCAACCCGCTAAACGCGGCCCCGGTCGGCCACCCAAGACGGATATAGGAGCCTAGGGTAGCCTACATGGCAGGGCAGATTGTGACGGACTATAACGCTATTCGCGCCAAAATGGGTGTGACCGTGAATGATTTGCCTGATGCCGATCTTGATAGTGTTGCTCTGATTCCCGTGGCTGAAGCCCTGATCATGAATCTGGTAACGACCTGGGCGGCTATTATGTCCGGGTCGGGGTCGGATAAGATATTCTTGCAGGCTGGGGCGGTCTGTATCGCGGGCGCATTGGCTTGTACGGCTAAACTCAAAATGCAGAGGTCTCAGAGTTTTAAGCTGGTTGATTATCAGGAAAGTGAGACCAAAGTAAATTTTGATACCATGCGGGAAGCCCTGCTGCTAGAGGGGCGCGGGTATTTATATATGATCAGTTCGATCATGACAAAACCTGTACATACTAATGCATTCACGGCAACCGGCCCGACAAGTTCGGGTTTAAATTGGCCTACAATAATTGATCAGTGGTTTGCTCGGATACATCCACATATCATTACATGGTTAAGTGACGACGGGCAGAAACTTTATCCCTGGGAGAATAATCCTTAAAATGAGCGCTTTTATTGTAGAGGGGATTACTCTCCCCGCACAAACTGAAAGCTGGTCGGCTAAGTCAGTGGGTGAAGATCGGGTAACGTTCCAAATGTGGCTAAACGGCTATCAATATGGGGCTACCGATACTGATCCTAAACAGGCTATCCAGGATACCGTCAAGGCAGCGTTGGGGCATCAGCAACTTTTGGCGACGTTTGGGCCTGAAGTTCCCACTACAGAGTCTAGATCAAAGCAAGATGAACAGCAAGGAGTTGGCTAATGGCGGATATTACCGTTTCGGCGGCGGGTGTACAGGCAACAGCGACCACGCTCACGGCTACAGGCACTAGCGCAGCAGCGATCACGGCGGGGCAACCTGTGTATATGGATGCCTCTACCTCAAATAATTTACGCCCAGCCCTGGCGGGAGGCATAGCGGCACAAGCGGCTGTTGTGGGGATTGCACTTAATAGCGCTCCTGGTGCGGGTCAACCTGTTCGCTATGCGACGGGGGGACTTGTAACGTTCATAGGGACTACGTTTGTAGTGGGAGGTTCTTATAACTTATCCGCTAATTCGGGGAATATTGCCCCAGTAGCCGACACAACGACAGGTAACTATGTGAGCCATTTGGGAGAAGCGCCTACGGCAACTACCTTGCAAATCGCCTTGAATGTCACGGGGATCACTCACGCCTAAATGCCACCTACGGGATTATCTGGTAATAATCTGGCGCGAGTGTTGGAGAATGCCAATAGCTCCGTCTTGTTGCCGGATACTGTGAGTTTTTATCAACAGGTGCATAGCCCAGACGGTGTGGGGGGAACAGCAATTAATCGACAGGTGATATGGTCGGGGGCTTGTCGATTCGATCCTTACCGCGCCCCAACAGACGATGTAAAGGCCATGCGAAATACTTTGATTGCGGATTATGTAGTTACCTTGCCCATAACAGCACCTATTACCAATGATCTCAAGGCTTTGCATAATAACTTTTGGTATGACATTGTACAGATAACCGATGATCAGAGTATGCAAATATATAAGCAAGTGCATCTAGCACGGATAAACGCGGGGCAACTGGGCAACAATGGCTAATGTCTCTGTGAATATCAATACCAGCAGACTTGTAGCGATTATGGCGCAAGTAGGGGTAAACGCGGATCAGGTAAATCATGATTTGGCAGAGCAAACAGGGGAGTTCATTCGGGGAAGTTGGTCGGGGTATTTCCCTCCCGCAAGTGCCCCAGGAGACCCCCCGGCTATTCGCACAGGGTATTTGGATAGCTCTGTGACCGTAGAGCCGATTCCAGGTGGTTGGGTCGTTTATATAGAAGCGTTTTACGGGATATTCCTGGAGTTAGGAACTATCAAAATGTCCCCCAGGCCGTTTTTCATATCGGCTATTTGGAATGTAGTAAGTAACTATGGCGATCTCTTCAAGGATGTATTTGTAAAATAGCCTATTAACTAACTATTATGCCTATCAACATAAACGACTCGATGATCAGCCTTGATAAAGCTCTGGATGCGGTGTTACGCGCTTCAGGCGATATTATGGCATGGTCAGAAGGCAAAATACATGAAAAACAGGCAGATTCAGGCGATATAGATAATTACATCTTATGGCAATGCATGGCGGGTGGGGATGAGAATACTAGCCCCGTAGACTCGGCAAAAGTGCTGTATTTGATAGTCTGCGTAAGCACCAGCAAATTGCTAGCCGAACAGGGGTCTAGTTTGGTAGAAACATGTTTATGTACCAGTACCCCCACAGGGGAATATTGGGCAATTCCAGGATGGCATGTTTATTGGTGCAATCCGGGGCGTTGGCATAAAGAGATTATGACTGTCCAAAAAATCAATTATTGGGCAGTAGGTAAATTCTATGAAATTCGATTTGATCGCTTGCAGCCGGGGTAAACCGAGTATGCAACTAACTACAGGTAGGTAACATTAATGAGTGCTTCTCAGAGATTCACAGGGGCTAATTACTATATTACCTGGCAGCCCACATCCGGCCCTGGTAACGGTAATTTGTATATTTTGTCAAATGACTGGACAAAGTTTGAGTTCGATAAATCCATCAAACTCGAAGATCGCACAGCAGCGGCTGATACGGACGCCTCTTACAACCCAACTTACAAAGAAGGCTCTGTTGATTTGACACTGTTTGGCACGGCGGAGAACTTCGCGACATCTGGCGCTGACGCGGCGACCATTGAGGGCACTTCGGGGATATTGTCATGGTACGCTAAAGGCAGCCCCGCAACGGGCAAGCCCAAAAGGGCGGGGCCGTTCATCGTAGAAGACAAGAAAGAAAAGGCGGGCTTTGATAAAAACGTCGAATATGACATCAAATTCCGCAAAAACGGTGCAATGACTTATGATGATGGGAGCTTACAGTAACTATTATGCCTATTCAAGATGCTACTAAGCCGGATTATCATGCCCTGTTCGGGGTCGATGCCGATGTAAAGATCATTGAAATGCCAGAGTTAAAGTTGGCGACCAATGATAGCCCATTGGTGATCGATATTATGTCCTGGCGTATGCGGGATTTGTTTAATTGGCAAGCCCTGGCTCGGAAAGACGATTTGTTGGGCATGGCAGAAATACTTACAGGAGTTGTGAAATCGTGGGGTTTTCCCGCTGACCCGACAAATTTGGATAGCTACCTTGATCTCTCCCTGGAAGATTATCAGGAAGTCGCCTTAGAGGTGAGCCACGCGGTTAATGCCCGCTTTCAATCGAGCAAGCGATAGCCTGTATATCGCGATCAAGTCGGGTAATTACTCCCAACTTGATCCCGAATATTCTGAAGATTTTGAAAATGGCTTGCTGATTTTGCTGACCGGGTATACCTATGACTACCTGGAAACCTTGAATATCCGGCAGCGGCAAGCGATTTTGATTGCCAACAGTGTTAAAACTCGGCTGGAAAACGGGTAATTCGGATATAACTTATGCCTGATGATCAGGAAGTTGCCAGTCTACAAGCTACTTTCACCGCCGATGATTCCGAATTCCAGGGTGTCGCCCAGGGTATACTTGACGCGCTAGGGGGTATCGGAGACTCGGTAATGAGTCTTGCCTCTCCCCTTTCTGATTTATTTACAGGCTCTCTTGACGCCGCCGCGAACCATCAGGTTGCCCTGGTGCGGCTTGACGCGCTCTATAAAAATCTCTCCGCTACGACCACACAATCCGATACCAGCGTCGGACATTGGGCCGTTACTACAGAGGCAACGGGGGCAAAGGCCGAAAAATGGGGGCAGCAACTTGATTTGCTAAATGCCCGGTTATCGGATAATGAGGCTCGACTTAGTAAAGCTAAAGGAACACACGCAGCTCTGCAAGTCACCATTCAGCAAGAACAGCAGCAGATCGGCAAACTTACGGATGAATTGGGGCTGAATACAGCAGGCCAGAAATATTGGGTATCTGGCTCCAATGCCATGCTAGGCGCAGCCAAACCCACTGAACAAAGCCTGATTGATTTGTCGAGTGCTCTATCAAAAACGACTGAATATTCGCGCGATTCAGTGTTGGGCGTAGAAGCCTTAATGCTTCCCTACCAGAATTTAGGCGCATCAATTATCCCCGGACTGACCCAGGCTACGTTGGATGTAGCCGCCGCTACCGGGATAGATGCTACCAGCGCGGCTAAAACGTTGGCAAAAGCCGAGGACGACCCCATCAAAGGGGCGACAATGCTGCGCCGCGCCAATATCCAGCTTACGGCGAGTGAAACCGACAAGATTCAAGCTCTGCAACTATCTGGCGATCTCTATGGTGCGCAAAAGTCTCTCTTGGATGATATTGAGGCCCGTTATGGAGGGGTAGCCAATGCTATCGGGGGGACATTTCAGGGGCAATTGGCGATCTTCAATAATACACTCAATGACGCGGCGGCAACTATTGGGGGGGTATTCTTGCCCGCCCTTACCGCGATAGTGGATTTTGGCACTCAATTAGTAACCAATTTCGAGACCCTCGATCCTGGTATCCAACAAACAGCGGCTCTATTCGCAGCGGCGGGTGCAGCCGTAATGCTCCTGGCAAGCCCACTAGGAGCGCTGGTCGTTCCGATCACGTTAATCGCCGGGGCTATTGTGGGTGTGAATGCCATATGGCAGTCGAATTGGTTAGGTATTGCCAGCGCAGTATCTAATGCCTGGGGCACTATACAGCCTGATCTGGTAATAATTCAGCAAGCCTTTCAGGGATTTATGGCGAATTTGTTTCCGGCTCAACAGGCCGTGATTCCTGACAGCGTATTTGATCATGTATCTGGGCAGATAGCCGATGGCATTAAAAAGCAGAATGCGGCGGCGCAAACCTCCAATAATGTCCCGTTTCTGACTCATTTGGTTGACGCCATAGAAGCATTTGCCCCTCAGTTTGCCAGAGCCTTTCAGGATATGCTCACGAAGGGTGTTAATGCCGGTGTCGGGTGGATGGAAACGACGGGAATCCCGGCATTGACTAGCGAAGTTGGCAAGCTAATCGCCCCTCTGGAATCGGGATTAGGCACAGCCCTGGCGAATATTAGCCCTGTCGGAATCGTCGCGGCGGTAGTCATCGGCGGTCTGGTTATTGAACTTGGCTTGCTTCAGGCTATTGCTATTGGTGGGGCACTTGTGACAGGATTATCGGCTATTGCCGCGTCGTTGGGAGCTATCCTCGTTGTGGCCACCCCCTTGATATTGCCATTATTGGTAATTGGGGCTATCGTAGCCGCTTATGCCACGAATTTCCTGGGGGTGCGGGATGCAATTAATCAAATGGGCACAGTGCTAAAAAACGTCATCGGGGACGGCCTGACCATGTTGGGGACATTTACGGATGGTATAGCCACTCAGGTAGGGAAATGGCTCACGACGCTAGAAGATTTTGGGAAAAGCGTCATTCGCGATGTGCTGCCGCCACTAGAGGCTTTGCTAAACCTGATCATGTTCGCGGACGTGGCTATGGGAAAAACCAGTCAAGCTGGGCAAATTGCCCTGACATTGGCGACGGTGCAAAGCTACGCAGGCATGACGACCCCCGGCAAAGCTATCGGGGGAAAATATGGTAATAGCCCGTTTATCGCCGGGGAGTGGGGTCGTGAGTTGGTGATGCCTTCTGATTCTGGAGGGGGAGGATCGGTGATGAGCGCCAGGGCGACTCGTGAGATGTTAGGGGGATCAGGCAGTAATTCAGGGCATACCTGGAATAATGCTCAAATTTCTGTGAATGCCAATGACCCGGCGCAATTTGCCCGCGAACTGAAGAAAGTATCTGATCGGAATACAGGGCGCTAGTAAACTATGGCTATGGCTATCTACACACTAGGCGTCTATATCGACCTGAACAACGATAACTTTTTCTCTGGTACAGGAGAGACAGTTAGCTTGTACTGCCAATCGCTTGATCTAACATTGGGTAAATCTGATCCCTTGCAGCTTGTGGATGATATAGGGGTGTGCAAGATTACCCTGGACAATACCGATAAACGCTTTTCGCCGGGCTATACCGGCAGCCCCTATTATCCTAACTTCACCGAAAAACGGCTTGTGAAGTGTACCGTCACCAACAATATTACCGGGATTACCCGCACCATATTTTTGGGGCGCATTTCAAATATAAATCCCGATGCCGGGGTCTATGGCGCAAAGCACTGCATGATCGAATGCGAAACCCTGTTGGTGGATTTGCGTGACGGGGAGAATGTCGCTATACCCGTGCAATTTAATAAAACCAGCGACTATCTCATCAAGCAAGTCGTCAACGAGGGTCTCATCTCGCCATCGGCATCAGGCACGATAAACCTAAGTACGCAGCCCGCCAATAATGCTACCCAAGTTATAGACAACCAAACGTACACCTATAAAACCAGCCTATCCGGGGCAGCCAATGAAATCTTGATAGGTGTTAGCGTGTATGCTACGCTGGCGAACCTGATCGCCGCCAGCAACGGGGATATAGGTGCTGGTACAACGTATGGGAATAATTCATTACCGCTCTCTAACAGTACGGCTGATCTGGCATATGGATTTTATCAGACCGCTCAGGGATTAAAGCCGCAACGCTATTACAGACTCGACGAGTCATCTGGGACGCCCTGTAATGACCTGTCGGGATATTACGGGTACGGGGGCAGCTATGGGGGCACGCCTACCTACTCGGTGACAGGTGCGCTATCTTCCAATGACGCCGATACCGCGATAACGTTTAATGGCACGAACACTAAGATTACTCTGCCCTCAAACGGGTTTAATTTTCTCACGGGAAACAGCTACACACTGGCCTTTTGGATTAAAGTAGCCAGTTACCCTGGCGCAGATCGGGTGATTATTAAGTTTGATGATAACACGGGCACAGGGGGACATAAACTCACTGTATTGCTCACCAGTGCAGGTGCTATTAAATTGGATAACGGGTCAACCACTCAGACAGCCAGCACCCCTATAGGTACTGGGGCGTGGGTGTTCGTGGTGATTAGTAATTTATCCGGGATAGTGACTATTTATCAAAATAACGTGGTCACGCTCAATGTAGCCTGGGCGTTATTGCTAGGCACGCCTACGGTAAATCTGGTAGCTACCGACAATACTAATTATTTGGCCTGCTCACTTGACGAGTTGTTGGTGTATAGCTACGCCCTAACCAGCACGCAAGCCGGGAATCTCTACAACGCTGTAAATGTTGTTTTTGGGGCGATTATTACCGCTACGTTGCGCGGAACCGTCGGCAATAGCATAGCGCTAGGGGCAGGTTTCTTATCGGGAGGGGTAGATTACCCGGTCTTCGAGGGGGGCAGTTATTTCAACTACGATATAGGGAAAGCCACGTTTGATGTGGCTGCTGACCAATGGCGCAAGGCTGTAGGGTCTTCTCCAGGCACAAGCGCTTTGACGGCACTGCAAGACATTACGAATTCCGAAATAGGGCGGTTTTATGTGGGCTTGAATGGGCATTTTACCTACAAGAGCCGAAGTTTTCAATTTACGCATATTGCTGATCCCGTAGCATTAACGCTCTATGGTGTGCCCAATATTGAATTTGCTCAGTATAAAGCCATTGAAGATAGCAAATTTCTTTATACCCGTGTGAATGTTACAGTGACGCCCAGAGCTTATCTTGCGTCTGGTATTGTGGCTATACAAAATACCCCTATAGTAGCAGCAGGGCAGTCAGGTACAAGTCGTTGGAACGGCACAGCCATATATCCCGGTGGCGGATCAACGGTTATCCATTTGTATTACACCGATCCGGCTACAGGGCAAAAAATAGGTGCCAAGAATCTGATCCTACCTCTCGTGCCTAACACAGACTGGACGGCTAATGATGCTAAAGACGGATCAGGCTTTAACTACACAGGTAATACTAACCTATCCTTTACCTTTGCCGTGAGTGCATCCGGGGTTGATATATCAGTTGTCAATAAGGCATTAGGTCCAATTTACATCACCTACTTGCAAGTCCGGGGAATAGGCATTACCACCTACTCCCCTATAACCGTCACACAGGATAATGCCAATTCTCAATCCACTTATGGGGTGAGAACACCTTTAGATGTTACGTTGTCGTTAGCGACCGATCCGGGGTTGGCCGGCCTATATGCCAGCTATTTGCTCTATCAGTATGGTACGCCTTATTTCGGGTTGAAGACAATCACTTTTCAGGGGGTGAATTATGTCAACGGAGTGGATTTATACAGCCTGGATATAACCAGCATTATTCAAGTGACTGAGCCGCAGTTGGGTATAACTAATCAAAAATATGAAGTAATAGGACTACATTGGAAATTTACCCAGGGAGGTGGCAATAATCTTGAATTTACGGTAAACCGCATGGATGCAAAAACCTACGGAATATTTGATAACACCACTTACGGAATATTTGATAATCCTGCCTGTAATTTTTCGATTTAGGGGTATACTAGAGATATATGCCATATACCACACCCGTAAATCAATCCCCTGGGGATAACTTATCTAGCCTCAAATACAATAATGAAGTTGTCGGGAATGCGCTGTGGTTTTTGACTGGACGGGCACAGATATATAACCGCACGGCGGGCAACTATACCACCACAAGTACTAGTTCCGTTGCCGTCGACGCAACAAATTTAGCCTTTACGCTAACCAGCGCAGGAACTCGCGTAGAGGTTATCGTGTCGGGCGTGCTGGAAAACAGTGCCAACAACGCCATACCCAATTTATATATCAACCTGGACGGCACAGACGGGCCACCGCTGTGGCCCGTACCCACAGCGACAAACACAATGGCAGCGGGGGTAAATTACCCGTTCGTTATTCATCGGGTTTTTACGGTGACACCTGGTAGCCATACCTACACATTAAAGTGGAAAACCAATTCTGGGACATTAACCCTATACGGGGATGGTACGTCCTATGGCATGTCCATGTCGGTCAAGGAGATAGGATAGATAATGGCAAATTTAGTACAACCTGAAACCAAATTCATGAATCAATCTATTAGCTTGCTCAATCAATTGTTGACTATAAAAACTCAACTTGAGCAAGTCAACTCCGCTTGGGCTGGGACGCCAGCCTATCAAACAGCGATTAATCAGGCGGCATTAGATGGCAGTCAGTTCGCGGGGATGAATGCCACCAATTTAGCTGATGCTGAATATGTTCTAGCGCAGGTACTGAATGCTTTAAATGCCAATATCCCCGCTGTTGCCGTGATCGCCCTATGGGGGTAACTAAATAATTGGATTAGAGGAGTTAACGACTATGCCAAGCAATATCAGTCTTTCTGATCTTCAGTCACTGGTGATCATTACGTTTTTCGTGTTGGCTATAATAGCCTTATTGGTCTATTTTGTGCTTCAGGTAATAGCCTTGCGGAAAGCACAGCCTACGTTACCCGTCATTGACGCGGCGGCTATCACGGCAACCAATGACCTGAAGGCTGTCGATAATAATCCTGGGCTAATTGCCCTGGGGCAAGAACTCGGAAACAGCGTACCCGCAGGTGTGCATAGCATCACACTCACACTGCTAGCTATTTTGTCTATGTCATCTACGGTGCAGCGGGATCAATATCTGCAACAGTTTATCAATCAGGTACAAACCACCGTGCAGCTTACCCAGCCTCCCAACCAAACGACTGTTGCCACAGCGGTTACAAAAACCTCATCAACTGGCGCGGGCTGATTTTCACCGATAGCTAGATGTAGAAGCCAGACCGTGCCTGGATAAATATATCGGGGCACGGTCTTTTTATGGGGATATAAGACTTATGCAGCCTATTGTTTTGTGGATAGTCCAATGGATTAATCAGTGGGGTATCACAGCCAATGATTACCGCGATGATTGCTTTGATGCATGTGCCCTCATGGTGCTGTGGTTTTGGGGGCTTGCTGCCGATCTCACGGTAAATCTGATTGCCAGTATGATCCCGCCTGTCTCTGGTACGTCGTGCCAGGGCGGTGCTGCTATCCTACGCCCGTTTTTGGCACGCCGATCTACCCTCTCGGTATCGATGTATCGGGAGCGGGGCAAGCGGGTTTAGACCTGAAAACGCTGCTTACCGGGGGGATCAATGGGCAGTCTATCCAGTATGTGATGATCCGAGGGCTAGATGGGCTGACGCTAGATACTTCAGCCAAGGGGTTTATCACAGATAGCCAGGAAACATTAATCGGGATTACACTTGTTCCGGTTGGGTCGCTATCTATTCCTGATCAAGTTGCGCTGGCTTATAGCCTTTACCCCCCTACAGGCGATTTTCTGTACAACATTGATCTCGAAGGGCTATATGCACCCACGATAGCACAAGTGGCAGCCTATATCCGATTGTTCCGACAAACTTTCGGTTATGCGACGGGGCAACACCTCAATATCTACACGAACGAAGGTTGGATCGGGCAAGCAGGCGCGAACGCCGCACAAGCCGATCTCAATACGATCTACGCCGAAAACCTGTGGGTAGCCGACCCGAACAGCAAAACAAGTCCGTCTGTACCCCCAGGATGGAAAGGCCAATGGGCATTCTGGCAATTTGGGCAAGCGATGATCGGCGGCTATACCATCGATACCGATTACATTAATGGAGATGTAGCAGCCTATTGGAAAGCCAATGCCCCCGCTGCAATACCCGTTCCTGCCCCCACAAGCCCTACCCCCGTGACAAAATACACCAACCAGGACAAAGTACATCTACGGCAAGCCGCTGGGCTTACAGCGCCAATCATAGATACACTGGCAATAGGCGCAGCGCTTTTGGTGCTACCACTTCCACCGATTACCGCGAGTGGACTGAATTGGGCGATAGTGGTTAACTCGGATGGCACAGCGCGGGGATATATCGATCAGGAGTTTTTGAGCGACACCAAGCCTGTGATCACGCCGAGTCCGGTGATCACTGTGACAAAACAAGTCTATCGGAACTTCGTCGGTTTCTTTTGCTTCCCCGATACCCCCGAATCGTTTTATCAGATGGTCGGACGGTTGGCCTCTACCCCCCATTTTGTGCCTATCGTCACGATGCTGAACGAAGGCGGCAAAGCCGACCGGATTAAAACGCTTTCCCCGCGAACAATAGTTGTTTTTCGCCCAGAGCGTGGCAACCCACAGCCAGGGACTAACCCGCAAGTCTGGTATGATCAACTCTATGGATCGATTACGCAATCGGAACTCGCGGATTTTGATGAATATGGCAACGAGGATTTTACTGCTGGTGATATACCTGATCCCGCTGAGGTGACATTCTATTCCGGGTTAATCGATGTTTGTGCCAGAAACAGACGCCATATTACCGTGATGGATTATGCAATGGGACATGGCAACCCGACTGATGTTGACTCCCTTTTGGCGAAAATCACCGCGAACGGGGATGTATTAAACTACCATGCGTATTCGCAAAACACCTCCGCTGGGGACGCCAGTATGTACCCTGACGTACTAGACCTTGAATTACGCTGGCTGCCCTGGCTGAAAGCAACACCAGGAGCAAAAGTTTTGTTTGGTGAGGCTGGCAACGGAAAAGCAGATTTTCAGGGTGTTTCACAAACGATGGTACTCATGAAACAATTCAATGACATCATGCAACCCTACGGGCAGTATATCCTCGGCGGGGGATCATGGTGGTGTCTAGGAGGGGAGTGCTGCAACTGGAAACAATCGGATTGTAGCGCCGTGCTTCCAGCCTACGAACAATATGTGATAAGTCTGTAATATACCCCTGTTTACGGCAATATACCTTAATAAACCCGGTAGCGCGTCTATCGGGTTTTTGTTTATTTTGAGGAAAACTATTGACAAGAATTATAATCACCTTTATACTGGTATTCAAGGTAAGGAACCAAATAACCATCATGACCAAAGAAGCCTATCTTGCCCGTCAACGCATCGCGGCAGCCCTAGAGGGGGCAAAGCAACCCGATCTCTCCTGGCTCATTGCCATGACCGAGGAAGAATTCCAGGAATGGGCCAAACAATTTGTTGTTGGCTGCGGGGTAGATACCCCCAAAACTAACAAGAAATAACTTCCGATAATAGGATTTATCTGTCAAAGAAGGATAGGAAATGACGAACGAAGAGCGCGTTACACAGGGTATAGAAAGGGTAGTTAACGGCACAGTTACCCGTCAGGAACTACAAAAACACATCAAGGACTTACAGCAGCATATTGATCGGGCTAATCGCCTAATTGCAGACACCCGAACAGAGCCTTTATACGAGTTGCTGACGAAAAATATGCCAGATTTATCCGCTAAGGCCCTGAAAGAAGCACAAGAACAGATCACCCATTTCGAGAATGAGATCGCTATCTACCTGGAGGTGCTTAACAAAACCCGCAAGACTTCTGGGTAAACTTGTGCTAAAATAATTACTCATAATACGAAGTAACTGAAAGGATGTGATTTTATATGGGAGCACGCGGGGCACAAGGTCGCTTTACCGCCCGTCTTGAGGGGTCTGTCACACCAGAGATGCTTAAGGCGCTTAAAACCGACGCCAAGCGCTTTAAAGTCCCGCTATCGGTAATTATGCGGGCTAGATTGCAACTGGGCATGACAGCCGAGTTGACCAAAGAATTTTTCTGTAACAACCAATAACCTATCTATCAACCTGGAGGAATCAAACGAACCTATTATGACTACAAACGAATCATCTCAATCACCTTTCGGGCAAGCACACGCTATTGTCACGGGATTGAATCCAGCGCAGGCACAACAGCCTTACACTCATGAGTATCACCCTGAAACTACTACGGCTGTACCAAATTCATCCCCTGCCCTTGTAGCTCTATCACCTATAGCTGAATCGGTACATGAACATGATGATCCAGAGCCTACGCCAGAGCATATCATGCGGGTGTTGCTCACCAGTGCCGACGTGATCTCTATATCTCAAACTCTTTTTGACATGGCGGATCGGGCTTATCAGACTCGGCTGGCTACCGTCAGCCTGATCGCCCTATCCTCCCCTTTCCCCGGCACAGACAAACCAGCCAGCAATGATAAGGCGCGGGAACTGATGATCACCAATGCAATTAATCAGGATAGCGCCCTGGTCGAACTGGTGCGTGATCGTGAGAATGCGCTGCGCGATCTGATCCATGCCAAGAATGAGCAAGAGAACGCTCGAATCATTGCCGGGTTGCTCACAAAGCTGAGTAAGTAAATCTTGTAATTTCTAGTATCTATCTATAAGGAACCTAGTAACCATGTCTGATCAGCCTATTGAAAATCCGTCTAGCGCCCTGGCTAATTTCGATTTCAACGCTCTGGCAAGCCAATTAAGCGGTATGGGTAACACCATTACCACCAGCACTGGGCAGCAAGTGGCATTGCCGGATAACTTTGAGGATATTATCCCGGTCAACGCTTATAGCACCAATGATCCCATTTGGACTATCGTAGCAGGGCAAGCCCGCGATGAACGTTTCTATCCGGGGTCAGATCGCTTTTTTGCCCTGAAATCTATCAAGAACGATGCAACCGGAAAATGGGAAAAGCAATATATCGGGCCGTTAGGTGATCTTGTTCCATCCGCGCAGCCTGATATGACCAAGCCGGGATATATTCCGCCTACGGCAATTTTTTCAGTGTTTCCGCTCAATTACCGATTCGCCAATATCATGTTTCGTCCCGGCGATCCGACAGGACGCCCAGCGGAGGAGCGGCAGCCACTTTGCAAGTCGAACAATTCAATCAAGCCTAACGCCATGTTCATCCACACCAATGCCGCGCCTTCACCTGATTGCCAGATTATCACTCCACAGGGCTTTAAGAGGATTTGCCCCATGCTTGACTGGGGCAAAACAAAAGACCCGATCACGGGTAAATCGCGGCCTCCACTGTGTACCGAACAAATATATCTCATGGTAGCTTTCTTGCATGAGGGGGCTATGCAAGTAGGGGAGATTGCCTTGCAAAAGGGCAGTATCCAAGATGGTCGTAATATCATCGCGGAATTGCGCAAGCAAATGAAAAGTCTTGGACAACCTGTATATTTACACCCGATTCAATTGACCAATAAAATCGCGGGCAAGGGCAACGTGCCCGCTGCTCGGCTGCTGAACACTGTCACCCCTGAATTCTCTGAGGACGATCACGCAGCTTTTCAGAGCGCTATTCAGCGCACCAACGAAGCCAAAGACTACTTGGCAAGGCAGGCCACATATATCCCACGTGACAGTGACAATGAGCCGGAATTCGATGATCAGGCGGTGATCACTCAGACTCCTCACCCTCTGGACAAAGGATCGGCATTGGAGCCAGCTACTTCACCTACTAAGATGAAAACAAAAAAGACGGCTGCGCCCGCTCCAACTGAAGATAACGAACCGATGATCTAGAGTTTTCTTCAGATTCTGGTGTATACTAGCTAGTGTTCGTTCTTTCTCTGAAGAGCCTGATCAAGGATTTCCCCCACACTTGATCAGGCTTTTTATATATCCTGTAAAGGGTTTGTCTATGCAATCTATGAGGCTAGGAATCTTGTTAGGACTGGAAATTTTGAGTGCTATCGCGGCATTGGTATGGCTAGGGTTATGTATGTTCTTGTTGTTCATCCCTGGGGATCTAGCGCCAGCACTGGTTTACTGCGGACTTCCGGGGCTGCTCTCCGTCGTGCTTTATGGCTTGATTCGAGGCAAACGATTGGAACTTGCACGGTTTCCTAAAAAATGATAATCTTATAGATGCTTACGGGGATAGCTACTCCGGGGATGGTTGCCACCGAGCCATCCCACAAGCATTCATTATAATTGGTGGGCATAAATTATTCGGTGAAAAACATGATTCCTATATCGCCACTCAAATCTCCTTTCGTATATTTCGGTGGCAAGTCGGTTATTGCCCCGATTATTTGGCAACATTTAGGTAATCCTCGTCATTATCTGGAACCCTTCTTAGGCTCCGCCGCTTGTTTGCTGGCACGACCCTCCTCTATACAGAGCGAGATTAATGCTCACCCCTCAGAAATCGTCAACGATAAAAACGGCTATATCAGCAACGCGTGGCGATCCCTTAAAGCCAATCCCGAAAAGACGTGTTACTACGCCAGTTATTATGGCTACAATGAGAATGACTTACATGCTGTGCATAGTTGGTTGGTGCAGCCTGCGCAATCGAGCGAACTTGTACAGCGACTTGAAGGTAATCTAGACTATTATGATCCCAAAATAGCTGGTTTCTGGCTCTGGGGCATGGCGCTATGGATAGGTGGCTTATTCTGTGGGTCTTCCGGCCCCTGGCATAGCATTAACGGCAAGTTAATTAATGTAAATATCCCAGAGGATTTAAATGACTCAGGAATCAAAGAACACCTTCCCCGGATTTCTGCCAATCAAGGTATAGCAACGCAGCGTCCCCAATTGCCTAATGCACAGGGTATCTGGCGACAAATCCCTTATTTGCGTGACGGGGGTAACCAGGGGATTACTCGAAAACGTCCCATGCTAGGGCATTACAAAGCACAGGGCATAATAAACTATCAAGATGATTTATTAAGCTACTTCCAAGCCCTCTCAACTCGCTTACAGCATGTTAAGGTCTGCTCCGGGGATTGGTCTAGAATTATGAATTTAAAGTTATATGAAGGAACTATCGGGGTATTTCTAGACCCTCCCTATACCCACGGTAACCGGGATTCTGACTTATATAACCATGATGACTCCAATATTGCCTTGACGGTACAGCAATGGGCTATAGAGCATGGCTCAGATACCCATTTACGTATTGCCTATTGTGGCTATGATGATCAGAGCTTGCCCCCGTTTCCCCCGAACTGGACTGCCTATCATTGGAAAGCGCAAGGGGGTTATGGGAATGTAAATCCAAATAATCAGAACAAGCATAAAGAATGCGTATGGTTCAGTCCAGGTTGTTTATCCCCAGATCAGATACCTACCCAAACTAGCTTATTTACTATGCCTGAAGTTACTGATTTATAATATATCATGCCACCCTTACCCGCCGATCACCACGATTACAACCAGGAAGCTATAGCGCTTGCTGAGAGCTACGGAATTACCTTACCCCTAGCCGAGCAGCCTCGATATTTTCTCAGCAGGGTCTGGGATTCCATACCCCGATTCAGCACGGTAGGGCTATCTCTCCAAAATGAATACTTCGATAAGAAATCTCAGGCATGGCTGGATACCATGTCCCAGGAATGGCTCTATAATGACGCCCTGGACAACTTTGATTTTGCGCCTATCCATGCCCATAATACCCGCCAGGATTTTCATCTACCCGGTATGGGGAGTATTTATTGGCAGATAGCCAGTCGTGATCCCATAGTGCGCACACGGTTTCAGGCGCGCGGCACACTCGAAGAACTCAAGAATGCAGGGTCTTTTGGGGCTGAAATTGACTGCTTGAAGCTAGGAATTACACTTAAACAGGGGGTAGATCAGCTATTGACTTTATTGCCCCTAGCACCTTCTCTGCTGGTATTCTCCGGTGGGGGTATCCATATTATCTACACCCTCTCTGAACCCTATCAGCTTACCAATCGCATCCTGGTTAGCGATTATAAAGCCCAAGTTACCGCATTATTTCATCCTATTTCTAGCTTAACTGATTCCAGCGTGTTTGAAGCTGCCCGCGTGCTGAGACTCCCCGGATTTATTAATCGCAAGCCTGACCGGGCCGGGGCGGTAGCCCGGATTATCTATGATTCTGATAAGTCTTATTCATTGGCTGAAATCCGTGCTGTTGCTCCAATATCCTCTGATTTCAGTGATTCTAGCCATATTTTTTCCGGGGTTGGCTTATCGGATAATCTTGATAGAGATAGTGCATTAGCCTTATTAGCACTTGATCAGATCAACCCAGACTCATCATATGATATATGGCTAAAAATTGGCATGGGACTCAAGACCTCACTCGGTGATTTAGGGTTGGCTCTCTGGGATTCCTGGTCAAGCCGAGGGCATACCTATAAGCCGGGTGAATGTGCAGCAAAATGGGCGTCTTTTAAGCACACCCTGATTACCTTAGCCAGTGTGTTCTATTACGCCAGAGAAGCTAATCCGAACTGGCAAGCTGGGCAAGAGGGGGTGAACCATGCCAGATCGCATGTAATCACGCCTGAAATAAAGACAGATATTGCCCAGCCAATTACCCCTGATTATCTCACCCGCGATCAAATCCGACAAGAACAGCGGGTAGCTCTGCATACCTACCTGACCAACCCCAATAAAACCCATATGGCGACCTACTTTCTTAATGCCGCACCACCCGGAACAGGGAAAACCTATGCTTTGTTACAAGAACTTATCGAAATTGCCCGCGATCATTGGCAAAAATTCAAAGATAATCAGGATTCAGGTGACAATATTGATTATAGGGGCGTAGTCGCTTATGCCACATTGTTTAATGATGGCTCCGCCGATTCGCTAATTGATCACTTCAAGCTACCCCGAAATCTAGTTTATTTTTTTGAGTCCCGTAATAAAAACAACTGCGAAAATCTGAAACTGGCGGATATAGTCGCCAGCAAGGGCTACAGCGTCAAACGGTCCTTATGTAAAACAACCTGCAAGTTTAAAACTACTTGTGAGGGGTCGGGCTATCTCTCTCAAGAAAAACTGGCCCGGTCAGCACCCCTGGTAATCTACCGGCATCAGCATATGCAAGTCGAGGAAGTGATTCGGGGTAGAAAATATATAGGGATTGATGAGACACCATTACCTATCCTAACCCAATTCAGATTACTAGAACTCAAAGATTTTGTATTACCGAGCAAGACAACCCAATATGAAGATCAATACCCCGATCAAGTCAAATTATTGGAATTATTATGCACTTGCCTGAAGGGTGTGATCAGCATGAACGGGGTAATTACTGTCAAATCGGGAGAATACCCTACCGAAAAAACCGTTAAGCTAGGAGGCAGATGGCTTATGCAAAACCTGGTAGCCCTGCTTAATGCCAATGATTCCCAAGCTACTCAAAAACTCTGTGATCTTGACCCGGCGCTCATTCGGGCTTTATCAGAGGATACGCTGCAAGGTGATTCGCTAGAAGCTGGTGAATCCTTGCTTATTCATTGGCTCTGGGATTTCTGGTCAATCTTCAGGCATGAATACCTGACCTATTGGGTTAATCAAGCCCTGGTCTGGAATTCCAGGCTGATCCCCTATTCGCGTGGCTTGCGTGTGTATACCATGCAAGGACTCGCATTCACCCGCGATACCAAATTGGTGATCAACGATGCTACACCCCTGCTTGATCAGATTACTGGGCAGCCTATACAATATGCCAGAAGCCTGGAAGACAAGCAAGGTCGTGCTAGACTGGGATATATCTATCAAGCTGAGATACAACCGAATTCACAAGTCACGGTATTTGCAGGGAGTCTTAATACTCGCAAGTCTTTTAAAAAACCAGAATCAGAACAAAAATCAGCTAACCCACCTATTACAGGAACTAGCCGGACACTGATCCCTATCCCTCTCGCATCAGGATTAGAGGATATACAGATCGACCCAGATAGCTTCTCAATCCTGGATACCCCAGCAAAAATCCAAATGGCACAGCGCCTAATCACATTGCTTGCTCAAAAACACAATAATAGCCTGCTAGTAGTAACTTATAAAACACACGCAGAAGTCCTCAGAAGGTGGGTAGATGCAACGAAAAGCCTATCAGGGGTAGCAGTGCAGTGGTTTGGTGGTTTGCGTGGCAAAAATGACTTCGAAAATTATCAAGCCGAGTTGACCATCGGGACTCATTTTATCCCCCCTATTGAGCTACAAATTATGGCGCAAGTTTGGTATTGGTGTGATTCTATTCCTGTGAGTTTTGAAAAAACTATGCTTGAGGCTGACTATCCCGGCTACCGTGATCCGGTTGATAAACAGCCTCGTGCTTATCGTTACCAGGGTTATCAGGATACCCGCGTGAATGCTATTTATTTGCATAGCATAAAATCAGAAATGTGGCAAGATGCTGAAAGAATTCGGGCAGAAACCAGCCCTGAACCCAAATTCATCTATAGTGCGAGTGAATTCCCCGTGACACCTCATGTTGAGACCTTAATATCTACCTATCAATTTACTCTCGATAGCTATGGGCATGATTTATTCAAGCAGGCGATAGAGGTACGAGGGGAGATCATCCAGATAGATTACCTGAAACACCTCCAGGAAGTCACAGGATGCGCCGAAAGCACGGCACTCGATAGTTATAAGCGGGTTAGTGCAATCTATGCCCCTCAAGCCTCCGGTATGTGGTTTGCACCCGGTAATCACAGCCCGATTACCAGTTTTGGTAAATCTGAACAGGATTCTAAGCAAGATAACGAATCCCCTCTACATAAAATCACCCGTTGGCTAGAGGCTGACCCCACTCGCGCCAGCCTAGCCGATGGCAAGATCGCTACTCTATTTACATGCAGCTTAACCACCGTGCGACGTGCCCGCAAAGCCATAATACATCCCCGAATCTAATCTAGTTCACTGCTGTACTATCACCATTTGCCTCGCGAGATGTATAAGAGCTATATATTACATCTCGCGAGGCAAATGGTGATAGTTCCATAATGGAAATACCTAAAAGTATTGACAAGAATATAATTACACGCTACCATTACAGGCAGACTAGATTGAGTGAAAGGATGAACACAAAAATGCGTGAAGATTTGGCAAAATTATCAAAAGAGGGATTAACAGCTTTCATCAACAATGCGGGAAAAAACGGTAATCCGACCTTGAGCGGAGCCAACCTGAGCGGAGCCAACCTGAGCGGAGCCAACCTGAGCGGAGCCAACCTGAGCGGAGCCAACCTGAGCGGAGCCGAACTGAAC